>Ga0307515_10011264_pt1 | contig 16979 bp, 10 predicted proteins | sample 17_EM_MG_FD_194513 | JGI IMG/M metagenome (GOLD analysis project Ga0307515, IMG submission 194513) | Populus trichocarpa ectomycorrhiza microbial communities from riparian zone in the Pacific Northwest, United States - 17_EM | ecosystem: Host-associated > Plants > Roots > Unclassified | place... | reverse complement strand
ATGTTTATGTATTAAATTTATTTTATTTATTCAATTATTTATTGTGATGTATAAGATCTTTAAAGCTTGATAGACAAGGAACGTGTCCTTTTCTAATATATTTTTCATAACCAATGTTAGTATACAAACATCTATAATGTTATTATGCAAACAATGTGCCAAAACAATTTTTTATTGAACCACACATTACAATTATATAAATCAAAATAATTAGTTAAACTATATCCTGATGATAACCGACTTGGAATTAATGAAGATTTAAAAGAGAAAACACAAGTAAGCTCTCAAAAATAATCAACTCATCACTTAAAGGAACCCACCAAAGAGATGAAATAAGATAATTATGGAAGAATCACTTTTTATTAGAATAAACTATTTATTTTTATTATAAGATGTCTTACTTTAACGAGGAGGAATGAAGTATTTATTAACTAAGCATAAACAACCCACCATGAATAGGTTTAATAACATACATGAACCTCATTCATTACATAGACTAAAAGACTTTTGATATCAATTTGAAATAAATGAGATAAATGAATCATATATCAACTCAATTCATATACATGAACCTCACTCATCACATAGACTAAAAGACTCTTTATCTAGACTTGAAAATAAATAAGATAAATGCATCATATATTAACTCAATGATTCATAAACTTTTTTAATATGCAAGTCTTAATTTGATGTCATACACTTCTGCTGTGCAATAACTTGTCTCCTAGTTTTATTCAACTATGTTACCATTATAGAAAGAGAGAGAAATCTATTATGTTGAAAGTTTTTAAAATATCATAAATTTTTAATACCTCAATTTATATGTATTTTCTCCCACTATCTTAGGAAATTTGAAAGGACCATCAACCTATAACTTTATTTTTTCTATGATGAATACGAGCAAAACATTCATCTCAAAGGTGAATCCAAACCAAAGTTGTTGGGTTTTTTTATGTTTGTTAGCTTGAGCTTTACACTTCTTATTATGTTTGATGATGTATTTGCAATTGCACATGTATCTTATTTATATTCTCAGCTTGAACTTTTATGTTCCACTAAATTGATAGCTAGTAGAAGTTGGATTTCTTTTATGCAGCACTTCAAAATGGTTGACTCGTATGTTTTGGCTTGTAGATGGATCATAAGTAAATTTAGCTTGAGCCAAAGCAAGATCCAATTAATGAATCTTCTTACCTACCAAGCTTTTTAATATGCTACCCAAACTCTAATTAACAACTTTAGTTTGTCTATATGTTTGTGGATAATGAGATGTTTTGAACTGTAAAGTAGTCCATAACTTTCTCATAAAGTCCACCAGCTTGTGATAACTCATACCTTGTTAGGATCCACCATTATGCCATCACTTGAAATAACATAGCCATGAAATAGTAGTTTATCCATGAGAAAATCACATTTACTTTTGATAAATAATTTTTTTGTTCTCACAAGATATTGAACTCGTAAGGAAGATGCTCCATATGCTCATCCTAATTTTTGCTAAGGATGTCATCAAAATATATCACCATAAATCGACCAATGAATGATTTGAAAACATGATTCATAAGCCATATAAGAGTGCTAGGGGTATTAGATAGCTAAAAAAGTATCGACACCTATTCATATAGGCCATTTCTAGTATTGAATGTAGTCTTCCACACATCTTAAGGCCTTATATGTATTTAGTGATATCCACCCCTCATATAAATTTTAAAAAATATTTGACACCATGAGTTTGATCAAGCATATCATTAAGGTAAGGGATAAGAAAAAGGTACTTGATGGTAATAATATTAGCTACTCAGTTGATTGAATATCTCACATTGATCTAGGAATAAGATCAATACAACTTTGAATATCTCGTATTAGTGGAAGGCCAATTGGTGTTTCCTTTGGTATGACATCTTTAAATTCTTGAAGTAGTGGTTGCATGATTGGATGGACTATGAGTTTTTCTTCATTCACTTCTACCATCATCAGGATATAAGTCTATTGATTATTTTTTTTCATATAAGTAAGAAATATGGACTTAGAAAGCAGATTATTTCATGCTTTTTTTAAAGGCTTTTTATTGATCTTTATCTTGCTTGGATCTAGGATAATTTTCATACTATCTTTCTAAGAAAATAGGTGTTTTTGAATCCATCATACATAATTCTCTCCCTCTCTCTCTCTTTTTTTTTTTATCATACTACCATGATCTACTAAGTAATAAGGGACAAATATCTTCAGGAAAAATATCACATAAACTTCATCTTTATAATTATTCTTAATAAAAAAAAATTAAACTAAACATCTTTTTATTCATTTATCTCATTTCCCTTTTACAACCAAGACAAGTTGTAAGGATACAGGTGATCAATAGTTTTGAGGATCAATTTGTCCACCATTATATCAACCACCACATTTCCCCAACTTCCTCCACCTATTATCACATTATAAACCTTTCCAAATATGTACATGTCATATATAAAATGTTGTTTTGAAGCCAATGTTCTTATTCTATATGATTTGTTTTTAGGTTTCTTTGAATGACTAACCTTTCTCCTTCCTCATCACAAGTTATATCTTCATTGAATATGGGGCTATTATTAGCTAACATATCTTTTTTAATGACATCTTCATCTATTTCTTCCACAAGTGAAACAACTTTTCTATTTAGATAGTTAGATGCAATATGACTTACACCTTGACATTGAAAACATTGAATAACAAGAGATTGCTAGTACTTGATGACCTTTTTTGTTTGAAAGGTTTTATAGTTGTTGTCTTACTTGTTAAAAATTTAATATTGGAAGAAACAGTCCTATGAGATTTGCTCTCATTTCTTGGCAGAAACTTTGAGCCACCACCATATCTTTTCTTGGTTTATTTCTCCATCTTCACCATATCATTATAAATATAATATTGATTAAGTTCTACCACCTTACTAACCTCTAAGTGCTATCCTATAAGATAAAGACCCTTTGCTTCTTGGGTTCATTTAGATTATAAAACATTTAAATATTATTGAATTATAGTGTAATCTTCCATTAACAACTCATTTTGCCTCAAATTACGATACTTGAGAAAAAGAATCTCGATAATAATTGCCCAATATAAACTTTCTCTTTAGTTCTTTGTTAATCTTCTCCAATATAATGAATTGCTTCTTGCCTTCATGTTAATGTATTTCTGCAAATGCTCCCATTAGATTAATGCATACTTACTCAATTTAAGAAAACATATCTTTACCTTGTGATCTTTTTGATGTCTTTATAGTCAAAGACTCTCTCCACTGTATTGATTTAATCAATGAATTCTTCTTACTACATCTTTCCTTTGAATTTGAGAATATCAACTTTTATATCAAAAATCCTTTAGAAATCAGCTTTACCTCGTCGATACCTTATATATATATATATATATATATATATGACAACAATCACCTCCAAAAGGATAGATATCTTAATATTCATGCTCTAATTCATGATATAAATCATCATGTTTTAGATGTTCATATTATTTGAGATGTTGTTAAAGCTAATGCACTTGCCTATTTAATTCTTCCACCTTAATATCAAGATGCTCTTGCTTATAATCTTCATTATTGTTGTGGTTAAGAGGGAGTTGCCCACTATGTCATCCATGTTGCCCAGACATGATTGTCAAGCTTTGATACCAAAATGACATGAAACTAAAAAGATATAAAAAGAAAAATAAAAGTGAACTCTCAAGGATAATTAACTTACCACTCAAAGAAATCCACTAAGAGAAAACATAAAAGAATATAATGTAAGAATAATTACTCTTAACAAGGATAAACTACTTATTTTTATTTTGAGATGTCTTATTCAAATAAGAAAATGAGTATTTATATGGTAAGTATGGAAAACCCACTATGAATTGGTTTAACTCACATACATAAACCCGTTCATTATATAGATTAAAAGACTTTTGATATAGACTTGAAGATAAATGCATAAAGACTCTTGAACTAGATTTAAAATAAATGCATCATAGATTAATTCAATGATTCATGAACCTTTTTAAGGTATAAGTCCAAATTCAGTATCAATAAGGTTATAGAAGATAGTTAATTTCAATAATTCTAGAAGAAGTCTTGTGTTAAAATTATAAAAATCATAAATATTTTATTTGTTGTTAATTTTAGCATAAATGCCTATATCACTTAACCACTTGTTCTTACTAAAAAAAAGAAACGATGACATTAAGTTCACATAATCATAATTCTAAAAAATCAATTTTTGTAAGCATTTCCATCACATATTGAACTTAGACAAATGTTAGCTAAGAATTGAGCTTTTTCATAAACTAGAAATGTGTTGTATTATAATCATAAGACGCTAAAGCTCCTACATATCCATAAGTGAATCAGTAATGATATACATGTTAGATGAGTGACTTACTTTCAACACTTCCTAATCAAAATTGGGTATACGGCTAGAGTCTAAAATAAGGTTATTGATGCTTTGAGTACATGGACATATTTGTTTGTTACCTTGAGAGGGGAAATTATTGAATTTGATTGTTTGAAAGAATTGTATAAGCATGATGAAGACTTCATTGAGTTGTGGGAAACAATATCATTAAGCATAATATATAATTTCCTAAACTAGATAGAGAAAAGTAAAAATAACTTAGGCCCCGTTTGTTTGCTGGAAAGTAATTTTCTTGTGGAAAGTGAATTATGGGAAAGTGAATTATTTTCTGATATTTGGTAGTATAATGTAAAATAAGTTGGAAAACACTTTCCAGTATTTGGTTATGTCATGAAAAATGAGCTAGAAAATAACTTATTAATGTTTTATTTTTTTCAAGTTTATTAAAATAATGAGAAACTAATCTTACAAATTAAAATGTAGAATGAGAATGAAATTGAAAAAATATATAATTTCATAAATTATCTCAAAATAAATAAATAATAATCAAAATAATAGAGATCAAATCTAAAAAATAAAAAAAAATAAAAGATAAAGAAATTAAAATAATAATAATTACCATTTCATAAATTATTTCAAATAAAATAAGTAACAATAAAAAGAATGGGGATTAAATTTGATAGATAAAAAATTTTAATTAAAAAATGATAAGAAAAAAGCAAATAACAATTATAAAAATGAGGACCAAAGTTAATATAAAAATTAAATTCTAAGGGATGAAATTGAAAAACAAATATTCAAAACAAAATATATATAGCAATCAAAAGTTTGAGGATCAAATTTGTTATAATCAGCCAATAATATAATATTTCTAAATTTTTCACAACTTCCGGAAAGTGTTTTCCGTCTAAAATAAAAGGAAAACACTTTCCTGGAAACCAAGCCAAATTTCTTTGACTGGAAAGTGTTTTCCGTTGACCAACTTTTCTAATGGTAAACAAACACAGGAAAGTTTGGAAAGTAGTTTCTCGAAAACCACTTTCTGGAAAACAAATGCACCATAAGAAAAAATATTTTTCCTTTAAAACCTCCTGCATCAAGGATCCTTCCAAATCTACAACTCTCTTATAAAATTGTGGATCTTGCATTTTCTTCTAAAATGGAGGTGGTTCACACAAGAGTTTGTAGAATAAAATTGGTTTATGAATAAATAGAGTGCGTTTTCAAATCAATCATTTGTGCTTATGCTAAATTAGCAGCTAAATATTTTGAATATTCATTGAACATTAATTGTTCTAGCTAAAACTTGTTGTGATGAGATAAAACCCGCATGTTTTATGTTGTTTACTAGTCTTGAAATTTTCTGTGATGTGGTATCTTCTTGACTTTTCTTTACATGTTTGAGGATATGCTTGGGTTTAATAATGTTTATTTTATTTATTTATTTATTGTGATGCATGAGATCTCTAAATCTTGGTAGCCAAAGAAATTGTCCTTTTTTGATATATTTTCCATAACCAATGTTAATATGGAGTATTTGTTGTGTTATTATTTATTGAACTACACCACAATTATATAAATCAAAATAAATAGTTAAACTATGTCTTGATGATAAGGCTACAGAATATGGTTAATTTTGGTGATTTTAAAAGAAGAAAATTTTTATCTTGCAAGTATTTATGTTGAACATTGCACCTATAAAAAGTAAGAAGATTTTATCTCGCAAGCATTTAGTCGAGGTGTACGCAAGCTGGCCCGGACACCCACGTTAAACTAAAAAAAAAAAAAGTAAGAAGATTAAGTATTTTCATGGAGCATGGACAAAATAAATTAAAATATGATCAAAAGTATGGCTTAGCATTGCTTTTTTTTAGAGCAGATATAAAAATACTTCAACATGTTTTATTTATGGGTGGGTGAATTAAGGGCAACCTTTGTTGAAGGGAGGTGTTTGTCAAATCTTATGCTTTTGTTTTTTTTGGTGCTTTTCAAAAGTATTTTTGGTTTGAAAAATATTAAATTGGTATTTTTAGTGTTTTTTTGATGGTTTTGATGTGCTAATATCAAAAATAAAAAATAAATTAAAAAAAATCATTTTGATTCATTTTCAAGTAAAAAACTATTTTGAAAAACACCTTGCACCATAATCTCAAACACTCAAATAAGATTTGAAAAAAAAATTGATTACGTACAGGGTTACAGCAGTCGATGTTGACCCAATTGATTATTGGCAGCGTATTTAAAAGTGTGGTTATGATTGTTTTTCAAAGTGTTTTGTTCTTGAAAATATATCAAAATAATATTTTTTTATTTTTAAAAAATTATTTTTAATATCACCACATCAAAATAATCTAAAATTACCAAAAAGTTATTAATTTAAAATAAAAAAAATTCAAATTTTTTTAAAAACATTTATAAAACACAAAACTAAAGAGGAATTCAACTTAAATCAGTAAAGCAAGAGACAGTAAACATGGTTTCATCGGGCTCGCCATAATCTTCGTTATTTTTGTTATAGAAAAGTAAGCAAGGCATTTTCGCTGATGCAGGTAACTCAATTGCAAAAAATATGTTGATTGTTACCAAAGTCTTGGTCACTTGTACGAGAGGCAGTCGAGTAGAAGGTGATGTGAGAAAACACTTCGATGGAATTTCGGTAAACACTGTCCCACCACAATACAGCTTTCAAATAACCTTAATTTGATGTTCCTTAATTCCCAAGGCCGCACTTCGGCATAAATTCTGGGATGAACTGGCATGTTTATTTTTCCAGTTCAACCTGTTTTTTAAAATCCTTTTTAAGCTATTGTTTTCTTGATGTTTTTATGATTGCTGCTTCCTCGACCCTCCTCCGTTCTTCAATGGAATTTTGCATCACCTGACACCAGAAGTGGGAAAAGCCTACCAGCCAATACACTGTTTTTAAATATTGATATTAAACTAAGTAAAAAAAATATATATATTGGCATTTTCTGTTGAAGGTTGACTTGCTCAAACTTTTACCTTGTATGAAACATCTCCGCGCATGGAATCATTCCAAAGGAACATGAAGCAATCATGTTTGCCCCTGAATACAATTTTTTCTGTCAAAATTTAGGCCATCCTTCATCACATTTTTGTGCTCGTGTATCTATCTGCCAATCAAATTGGCGAGGGCGTCTATCAATGACTTCGGGTTGAATATTACACCAACTTTCGGATCACAGACAGAGTCAACCATGATCTGCAAAAACCATAATTTGTTTAACCTCGTGAACAAATAAGCAACTTAACATCATCAGGGAAGGGTGAATTAACATCAACGAGCAAATCGCTCTACTCAGTTTTCTAGTCCGCAATAAGAGATGAGACAATATCACAATCATTGAATAGAGCACCAGAAATGCCAGCCAGGGAAATCCCTGACTACTTGCCCTTGGAATTTGCTAGACAATGCCATACTCGTCAAGCCATTGTGGAAAGCAAGTAGTAATGGGAAAAGGTGTACTTTTTAAGGAAAAATAACCAATGCAAAGAGTAGAGCTAAAAGAAGATATCATACTAGGAGATTTCCAGAAAGAATTTCTCAGATAGCTTTTCTAATCTAGAATTTGTCTACTTCATAGTAAACCAAATGCTGTAAGCAATAGAAATAAGACATCTATAACTTGTCAAAATTACGAAACTACAAAACAAAATATTGAACTCCAAGACATACCACATAATCATTTGAATATGTAGCTGCTGGAATTTAGTTTAAATGCAACTAAAAGTAATGATATAAGCACACATACCACATCAAAGATCCCTTGGGAAGTCAAGCATTGCACATCTATGGGAATTTGGCCATCTTTGGGAACTAAAAGTGTATTGATATACTGGTTTGGCTGCATAGAGATATCAACTGAAGTAAATAGCATGCTTCATTCTGTTTTTTTTCTCCACAAAATCAAAGAAGTTTTGCAAACCTTGTATATTAAATGTTTGGTCAAAGATCTTTAGCAAAACCGAGATAACTTTTTTTCTTTAGAAAGCAAGAACCAACAACCTACTAGCATGACTTAACAATCTTTAAGTTGGAGGTGTCAAAAGAAGCAAAAGGTACATGAGCATATGAGGCTGGAAAATCACGATTTCCCTAACTGCTATATCTCCCGCAAAAGTGAAGTCCTTCATTTCTTTTTAACTCAGTGTATTCAGCCAGAAAATGGTTGTGCTGAATGAATAAAGAAGCAATGTTGCAAGCATCAACTTACAAAAATTCTCATAAAAAGGTATGTGGACAGAAAGGACCATCTTTTTGACAGGAAGTACTTGATTGTAAGGATAAAAAATGAGATCTTCTCACCATAGGGAAGGTTACACATTGTAAATAAAAGCACGTGTAGCAACCAGAAGAAAACCAGTTTGTTTTGCCCCTGTGCTGTATTGAATAGTCAATTTGCACCTTTTATTTTCAATTTAGTCAAGTGCACCCAAATTGGAGCAAATGCAGTCCATTCAAACCCAATTGATAGCTCCTGTTAGATTCTGAACTAAAGCGATCTTGTGGACTTCTAACATTGCATTTCACAAATATGGATGTCAAGTAATATATGGATTTTATAAAAATTGTAAACAGAAGTTGGGTTGAATTGGATAACATTTTTGTTGATTTGGATGCAATACTGAATTGGAAACATAGGGTGCAAATTGACTTGTCAACTCAAACATGGGTGGAAAATGGTAGTTTTCTCTACCAACCAGGATGAAGGGGACTGTGAATTGTCCAGCCCCTTTTCTGGTCCCTGAATCCAAAATACAGACAAAAAGATAAGAAATGCACAATGAGAGGTGGTTTTATTAATAAAGATATTAAGCTATAGATCGCAAGCATAGGGTAGAATATTTTTCTAAAAATTGGATAAAACAGAAGAATATTTTTTCATCATAACTCCATGATTGTCTCAAAATATAATCCATCTAGCCACTTACAAAATTTTCCAAACAAGAATCAGTATCTCCATATTTTCGATTTAGGGCATCTGTTATGGAAGTTACAAACCCAGAAGCAGAAAAGCCATTTGTCTCTCGATCATGTGTACCATTCAACAAAAGTACCTAATGTTGGAGAGAGCTAAATAAGTATAGCACATGTATGCTAAAATAGCAGCATATTTTGATGTTCAGCTTTTAAATAATATATAAGAATGTCCAAACATGGAAGGTCAGAGGATTCTAATTTCCAAATCTGTGACATGATCGATCAAGAGAGTAATGATAGATTTTGATGCAAATAAGACAGCAAGAAACTAGCCACATGTCCAAGAGGTTATGAAATCAGCACCTTAGGGCAGTTCCTGGAAGAAATAATTTCTCCAATGCCACGTAACACCTAAGACAAGTCATATTTAATGATGAATAACAAGTAAATGAAACAGTCATAGATAATGACGAACCACAAGTAAACAAAATCACATCAATATACTCCTGCAAACCAAAAGATGAGAAAACAAATTTGGCAACAACCATCTAATGAAAGTTAAATTTCATTAAAAACACCGAATCAAGAATGTTACCAATGATGGGCAAACGGAGGTAAAGAGGGATCCCATTGCATAAACAATACAATCCACATTACTCAATCGGTCCAAGACAGATGCATTTACCATGGGGAAGACCTATTCAATTTGAATAATAAAATTATTAGAATCAGAGATTACATATTTCAACAATCAAGATCCACATTTCATGACATGAATATGCAACTGTAAGAAACTTGAGAGACAGAAGTTTTTTTTTTTTTTTTAAAAAAAACAAGAAACCAGACTGGAAACAAGACATCAATGTGACTAATGAAGTTCCAAAGGTACAGGCGTGTCCTATCTCCTTGTATCACCATTCACCAAATACATAAAGCACGTCAGCAAAATTGTTCACCATAAGGGGAAAAAAAACCAAACTTTACAAATCACCTGACATCAAACTCCAGGTGCAAGAGATCAGAAACAAGTGAATATACAGCATCATATTCACGTATCTAAGCAAGAAATTGGTGTTATGCAGACATGCTATATTTTGCACGTTAAAGAAGTTTCAAATGACTGCATAATTGTGGTCTTATAAGAAATTACAGAAAAGATAAATCTTATTGAAGTACCAATGCCAGAATACCGTCTTTCATTTTTGCTTTTCAATTTTTTTTGCAATGTCAGGCTCTTGCATATGAAGGTAGTACCAAAGGTTCCGGACCACTTTTACATTATACCAACCAAAAAACACATGACCATGATACAAGAACAATTCTTCATTATGATAATTGTTTGTGGTAGAAGAATAAAGTGCAAGATGTATTCACCTCGTGCAGTGAGTTTCCACCCTCATTTGACATATAGAAAACCCTCTTTATTCTTGAAGGAAGTGCTGGGACTGAAGAACACCCCTACCCAAAAGAATTTCTTTCCATAAGAATTCGGCATTTCAAAAGAACTTTTAAATTATCAATAAAGTGCAATCCGAACACCATTATGCTCTGGTATAAAACTAGGAATTGGATTCTGTTTCCAAATATGATGACAAGGAGAAATTTTACTTGTTTATATAGTCTAAACTGATTAACACATTCTCCCAGCACCAAAATTTCTGTATTTAGATGCATGTCAGCAATTGGTCTCGAGAGATCAGTTAAATAATTTGGTGAACAAAACCTCAGTCCAAATTGTACTTTGGATGACAACTGGGAATTGGATTTCCTAATATCATTTAGATATCAAATCAATCATAACAATGAGAAAAGAGATATATTCTTACAATAAAAAATATTGATCAACACAAATTTGCCCTTACAGATGTGATTGCCTCTCTACCACACAATGTTAAGTGATGCTTAATAAGGAAGAAAGAAGGTTACAGCAGAAGAGAAGTAACAGAACCACCAGCAGAAGCAGCATAGCAATTTGCATGTGATGAATATCGTAATTGGCATGTGATGATTAGTTGGTGGGTTCAGTTAGTAGCTGAAAAGTAGCTAGTTACAGTTAGGAAGTTAGTTGCAAGGTAGTTAGAAGCAGTTAGGTAGTTAACGCCATTGTATAAATAAGAGTATGAGAAACGTAGAGGGCAAGTAATAAAGTTGAAACATTTTCTGTATTTGCAGAAGACTCTCTCTTTCTCTCTTTCTTCTACTTCTCAACCTCCCTTTCTTAAACTACTAACCACCATTGTTAAGGACATTTCTTATCAATTTTGTATCAGAGCCAAAGATCCAAACAAGATGAGAGCTCTAGAGGAGCAGAGCAGACGAACAAATGAAGAAATACAAGACGTAAGAGCTGAAGTTAAAATGCAAGGAACTGAGTTATACAATAAGATAGAACAGCTACAATTGAAGATGGAGACACTGCTGTCAACCATGAGTTCCTTTGAGGCCAATTATGACAGTGAACGAGAAATGAGGGAGAATGTTGTTGGGATTCAAGAAAGCAACAGAGGAGGGTATAATATAAATTACCTAACTTTGTGGGGGGGAATCCTTGTGGTTGGGTGAGGAAGTGTATGAAATTCTTTAAGATGCACTTCATAGTCATACACCAATGAGTTGAGATTGCTTCTTTGTACTTAGGACGAAGAGCTGAGATTTGGTAGGAGGTAAGGACTTAATGAACTGGGATGAGTTTTCAAAAGTAATTTGTTTAAGGTTTGGCAGTCAAAGAGTGGCCAGTACCTCATACAATCAAAGAACTAAGGGGATTCTTGGGTTAGTAGGATATTTCAAGAAATTCATTAAAGGAATCATCAGCAAACCATTAACTGAAATTTTGAAAAAGAATAAGTTTGGGTGGAATGACATGGCTCGAGAGGCATTTGACAGACTCAAGGAAGCTTCATGTATAGCACTAGTGTTAGCATTGCCTGATTTTGATAAGGTTTTTGTACTGGAGATTGATGCTTGTGCCAGTGGAATAGGGGTTGTGTTAAGCCAAGAAGACAAACCTTTAGCTTTTTTCAGCAAAGCATTGAGTACAAAACACTAGTAGTTAGATGATATATCTAGTGCTTGAAGATATATCTCAGGTGTATAACAATGAATCAACCTAAGAAGTGGTTTCAATGGTTATCATTAGCTCAATGGTGGCACAACACTAGCTTCCACTCTTCTATCAAAATGAGTCCCTTCCAAGCATTGTTTAGGTATCCACCACCAAGCAGGGCATTGTCTACTAAAGAAGTTAGTTCAATGGCTACAGTGGAAGAGGTGGTAACCAATAGAATTAATATGGATCAGTTCTTGCAGAAGTAGTTAGAGAAGGTTGTGCATAGGATAAAGCATATGGCAGATAAAAATAGAACTGATAGCGAATTCAAGGAGGGGGATTATATTTACTTAAAGCTTCAACCATACCAGCAATCAAGTAGGAATTAGGGAAGCATTTCAAGCTCAATCTGAGATTTTATAGTTCATATAAGGTTTTGTAAAAGATTGGTTCAGTTGCATATAGGTTGGAATTACAAAAAGAAGTTGCCATACACCTAGTTTTTCATGTCTCATTGCATAAGAAAAAGCTTAGTGAGAATGTAGTAACCTCAACAACTTTGACAATAGTGGGTGGTGGTGGAAGGGCGAAGATTGCTTCAGTGACTATACTGGATAGGAAACTCATGAAGAAAGGAAATAAGGTAGAGGTGATGGATTAGTACAGTGGTCTAATATGTTTGAGGAAGATGCCACTTGAGAGAATTTGGAAGAATTGAGTCAACAATTCCTGGATTTTAGCTTGGATTCTTGAGGACAAGAATTTTAAAGGGAGGGCTAATTTTTACATGATGCTTAATAAGGAAGAGAGAAGGTTACAGCAGAAGAGAAATAACAGAACCAGCCGCAGTAGCATAGCAATTTACATGTGATGAATATTGTAAATGGCATGTGATGATTAGTTAGTTGATTCAGTTAGTAGGCTGACAAGTAGTTAATGACAGTTAGGAAGTTAGTTGAAAGATAGTTAGAAACAGTTAGGTAGTTAACTTCACTGTAGAAATAAGAGTGTATGAGAAAAGTAGAGGGCAAGTAATAAAGTTTAATCATTTTCTGTATTTGCAGAATACTCTTTCTCTTTCTCTTTCTCTTTCTCTCTTTCTTCTACTTCTCAACCTTCCTTTCTAAAACTACAAACCACCATTGTTAAGGACATTCCTTAACACCCAACCACCATGATTAATCAGACTTGATGCCATCAAGCACACGGAACTTTTGACAAGATAGTTTCATCATCACTTCAATTGCAGCACACAATACCTCCATAAACTACTAATTTGCGGCCAAATAAGATATTCTCGGCAATCCCTATTCGGAAATTCTCAGTAAAATATTGATACATTAACTAATTGAAAACTAATTGTACTTCAAGTCACATAGCTAAACAACAATACCTTATCAATGGGTTGCATGGTTCCACTGGTTGGATGTGAAATCTCATTCTGACCTCGAATAATAGTGCCATCCTAACATAAATTACTAAAATATTAGAAAAGAAAGAAAGATGCTGTCTAAAAATTTGCCAAGCATATAAGTGGTTTTAGTTTTGATGTTACATAAATTTTCTCTCTTGTCTGATGGCATCATCTTTCAAAAACAAATAGCAGCACAATTGCAAGAGAACATTATAAACCAAGAAAACTTTAGAGAAAAAAATACAATTTACATTGTAAGAATTACTTGTCATGCAAAACATCTTCTCCAATTGTAAAAAATCAGTAAACAGCTACAGATCAATGACCTAGGTTGCAGTTACAAAAATTAAATTTGGAAATGTTACACAGTATAATCTGGCATATGTCACAAGCATACACGCTTAACATAAAGTGGTAGCAGTACCCATAATTCGCATCCTAATGTAAGCCTGTCATTCGTTGAGATGACTGGAAGAACCAGACTTTCTGCTGGAATATCTGAAACACGTGAAAATAAAAATATAGCAGCATCTAAAGATTGAAAAAATATGCGTGCACCTGCAAAGAAAAAATTCCCAATGCTGCAAAAAAGAAGCATGTCAGTTAAGTCATGATTGTGTAAAAAGCTTCAAAAAACACAGAGAAATTTAAGGTGGAAAGCTTTATCAAGAATGGGGAAAAACTTGAGGAAACAACAAAAATTATCCAAGAACATATGATTCTCTAGAATACATAGACTTCAGGGCAAATCACTCCTAAATATTGGTGGAATAGGAAGCCTACTCAAGAACATGATCATCAATATTCCAAATATAAACAGCACTGTGACACCACAAAAAAGAAAGTAGCAAGACATGGTTACAATTGGATACAAGTACCTGCCATTACTAAAGCAAAATGATTCATTAGGCCGACGCAGGATCTGCATTCACAAAACATTTATTGATTTCATACTAACATTATTTCACAAGTTCTAACAAGCACTAAAGCATTTGACAGAAACAACACATACAAAAGTTGGAACCAATCTGGAGAAGAAGCAAAATAAATAAATAAATAAATAATGACATCCAGCAAACTTTCAAAAGAAGAACAAAATTAAGAGGTGTCACCATTAACTTTCCTATACCCTATCACCAATATTAACCACTTCATCTCTCACATAAAAGTTCCTCTCATTTTGTAGAAAGTTTACGTTAAGTCCATAGACCTTCGATGACATAGTTAATAGGTATGCAAGAAGCACGTCGCATGAAAATCAACAAGAGAAATGGCAATAAAGGGACAATCCAGTATCATTTTCAGCTTAGCCTACCTCATTTTGGAAATAAACAAGAAAAGCTCGAATTGTTTCACTATATGGTCTTGATACGCCTTTCCATAAAGAGTGTTCTCCTCCTACAATATCATACCTGCCAAATTCCAACTCAGCACACTGTTATTCAATACCTGCACCATATATATACCTAGCAAGTAAAACAATAGAAATTCAGGATAGAACCTATAAAACTGAATTTAATAGTAAACAACACAGTAATTTAAGGAATTTCAAGACACCTTTTACATTAACAAAATATACCTAAGCAAAAAATACAACATTACTGGACCATCAAGTTTTTGCACATCAAACTTTTTCTCTAATATTTTATGTTCAAAGACAACCGGTCCAGCACTTTTAACACCTTTCTCTTTTCCTTTTTTCTCAAATTTCCTACAATGTTTTACACTGATTTCATGAGGGGAAAAGTCAAATATGAAAACCAACCAAGAAAACGTTGAAATGCACAAGCACATAGGGATAAATTAGTGTAAATCCAAGTTATGCGAAGAAACACATTTTGGAACCGATTAGTATGATGAATATTATGACTTAAAAGGAGAAGTGCTTTAAATTGAAATGCATTTAATGCTATATATTTAAATTAAGAAATCAACAAAAGTCACAAGACATATTATTACCATTGGGATTTGGAATCTTGGGGATCAAGAGGTAAGCGATGCCCAAGCAATCTTCTGACAGCAAGAGCTTCAGCACTACTTTGATCAGACAATCTTAAACACCTCGACCGAATATCTCCAACCGCAGGACCACCTAAGTTACAGTTTAGAGTGTATCAATCATACCGGAAAAGAGAAAAAGAAAAGGTGTATCTGCTATTTACCGAGCACGCGGACAATCTCAGCAGTGCTGCCACCATCATCAGAAACAGGGAGAACGTGAGCAACACTCGTTGTTAATTTCTTCAGTTCTTCCACTACGCCATTAAACGCAGTACCCCCTGCATATGCATTAAAAATTAATCATAATTTTTGGATCTAATTGAAGAATGAGGAAGTATAGTAGAGACCTGAGAAGACGAGGAGGGAGGGTTGTGAGGGCCTAGGGCTTGAATTTGAAATGGAAGAGGGCGAGGAGGAGCATTGAAGGGAAGTCATGGATAGGACAAGAGGTTTTGGTATTGGCTTAGGGAATGAAGAAAAAGGGAAGAGTAATTGAGGAGGAGAGTGGAGGAGAAGAGAGGGGGAGGAGGCCTTGGAAATCAGGGGTCCCAAACAACTGTCCGCCATATTCCCGCGATTTCCTCCCTCCAACCAACAAACCTATTTACCTCACCACCTATATTGTATTATTTTTTGTTCTTAAATAAATAAATTCTCATTTTTTTCTAATTTAGTGGTTTTTGTATTTTCAATCATATTTTTTTCTACACAAAAATAAAAATAGAGTATGAATTTTTTTCCCCTTCAAATGGTAAATTTTGTTATCTTGCTATCTTTTGACAGGTTATATAAAATCAATTTTGTATTGTAGTTGAATTCATATTTAATTTAAATTTAATTAATAAATAAATTGATTTACATGTTTAAAAGAAATAGAATTTAGTTTATTTAGTAATGATCTTATTTCTTCAAATGTCTTTTAAAAAAGATGGGTAAGTAGTTGTTTTGAAAAGCTAGTTTTAACAATAATTTCTCATAATAAATCAAAGAGGTTGATTTTAATTTACTTTGTACTATTTTTAAAAATTAAATTGCAATTAAAATTCAATTCTTAACATTTAAAATTATTTAAAACATGAGATTTTATTAAAACTTTTTATTTGAATTTAATTCAAAGATTATAAACATACTAATAATATTTTTCAAGTTTCTTTTTTCTTTTTTCTTTTTTTTTTAATTTTATCATCAAATTAA
>Ga0307515_10011263_pt1 | contig 16979 bp, 7 predicted proteins | sample 17_EM_MG_FD_194513 | JGI IMG/M metagenome (GOLD analysis project Ga0307515, IMG submission 194513) | Populus trichocarpa ectomycorrhiza microbial communities from riparian zone in the Pacific Northwest, United States - 17_EM | ecosystem: Host-associated > Plants > Roots > Unclassified | place... | reverse complement strand
TGATAGAAGAGGATAAGATAAAATAAAATGTAGAAGAGATCTTATTTAACTTTATGTTTTCTTTTATATATATATATATATATATATATACACACACACACACACACACACACACACACACACATACATATTATCTACTGTTTTGAAAATTTCACGATTCATTTTTTTTTTCTCTTTCTTTACATTATGGATATTTAATGGAGATGTATTTTTTTTATTTCTTTATCTTATGCATATTTTAATAACAAGTCTTTTTAGAAAAAAATAACAATAGCAATCTATCTTATGTTACACCTATCCATCATAATCTCATGAGTGTAACAGCCACCAATCTATGTACATACTGTTGCAGACGGCATGGACAATTTAGAAGTTCTATTTGAGTTACAAAAGAAAACACGCAATAGGAAAATTAATTGTCTTGACTTCTTGGCTGCACCTTGATTTTTTCATGGTTAGATGTTTAGTAAGGAGAACTTAACCTGCAAGCTTATTTTCCCTTTATCCAAGTCCAACCTAGCCCCTGTTACTAGCCAATGTCCAGGGCTGTCCTGTGGCCCTCTACACAAATGTGATATGTCTACGAACTTCAAAAGCTTTTGTGTTTGCACTGGTACTGGAGGCCCTGATGGAAACACACTGGAATCCACCACCACAGGCTTAGGTTTCTGTTTCCCAGGATTGCCTGTGACCGACGTGCTTATGGCAGAGAAGAGGCCAGACCTTTGTGAAAATCCTGAAGAGCCTTGTGCCCAGCTTGACTGAACTATAAAAGAATATGAAACCTTGGAGAACAGTAGCCGAAGATGTAGAACCCTCTTTGAGTTGTGATTCTTTATCTGAAGTTTGGCCCCTGTGACAATGTAGGCTCCATCTTCTCTAGTACTCCATCTGGGGTCATATTTTACTGGTGCTGTGCATACATGGGAAAACTTTTTTCGATGTATGGCTTCAAAGTATCCTTCATTGTCGGTTTCATCGGTTCCTCGCCATAATTGAATACTGTCATCTATCTTGTTTGCAAGAATTGATGGAGTGTTTGCGAGGTGTTGGAGGTGTATAGCTAACCTGAAAAAGGGACAGGGCTGATTAATGCTAATCATCAGGAATATAAGATCAAAGAAATCCAATTGGCCGAGATAAATGACGGCTAAGCAAATTCTTAAATTTTGAGATGATTATTTTAAAAAATCTTAGAAGCTTTTGACCGTTACCTGTTGCATTTCATGCCTTCAAGATAAAATCTCATTCCAGTTACTGGTCTCTTTCCAACCGTAACCTGTACAGTCAGGGCATAGTTTAGTAAAAAAACAGGCAAAACATTATAAGAAAATTCGTAATAGGAAATGTCTGGTTTGGCCATTTAGGTACCACCTGAGAAGTGTTCACATATAATTTAGGGCCCAGCAAGTAGAAGTGAAGAGCTGAAGATGAACTGGCCAAATTTGTGGAAGGCCCTAGTGGGAAGTCATTGTGAACAGGGGCCCAAATCTTGAGAGATTGGAAGTCGAGAAAATAATGCAGATCAGATATAGGAGGCTTATCTTCACATAAACAAAAGGACGATCAGTTTCACCAGAGTGTGGATTCAACAAATGCAACATAAAATTCTACTCTTTAGCTCATTATAATATAGCATTGCAGTAAGAGAGACAAGAAATGGCACTTACATCTAAGATAGAGATTGATAGCATGAGACAAGAAACCTTTGCCAGGAACTTCTTTAAGGAGAGAAGTTATGGGTATGAAGCTAAAATGAATTGCATCTGGCATGGAAGGAACTGTCGGAAGCCACTCACAGTGACTACTTACTGATGTATCACCTCCCTTCTTGGCACATAGAACAGTGATTCCCTGCAAAAATCAAGCCCCTACGTCAATGTGAGTTAGTATAATTTACTAGGACCGATACCCCATTGGAATTTTTTTTTCCCAATTCACTCGGTGAACTGAATTATCTAGTCTATTTTTTTGGATGATTTATTTCCAGAAGTTGTTAGAATGTTGGAAAATTATATAGAAAAAACTCGATGGTAATCTTATTTAGATCTTGCATATGCATATTGTGATAATAAATGTGCGCTTGGGACAAGATGTTAAAGTCCTCTGGGCTATGAATCATGATGAATGTCATATTATAGCTACCCATTTTCTGTTATTTCCAACTGGTGTCAGTAGTGTGGTGTCATGATCGCATTGGCATTTCTCCAGGTAATTAAAACGATTATTTGCAACAGTGGAACATACGTCTTTTGTACTCCTGATGGATGAGAAGCTATCGAAGGCAACAGGTTGTGGATCAAAGACATTGAAAGCCTGCGGTGTCTGCAATTGATAGCCCGTTTGAATTATTAGGATAATGTTAGGATAGAAAAATCTAAATAAACAAACAAAAAGGGTGCTTGATGGGGGCGGGATTATACAACCTTAGACTTTTGATCTCTAGCTTTTGGAGTAAAATTGCATATCCCTGTAAACAATTGATCGCCAAGGTCATCTAAATGTCTCTGCAGCTCTGATGAACCCAGATTGGAAGATTTGTCCTGCCTGACCAGAACCACATCTTGGCCACCTATGCTTAACCCCACAATAATATGGGTACCGTACTTTTCAATGAACCTGTCAAACATCAAAATCTTGACGGATTCAAATTTGGCTCGGAGGTTGAACGGGTACATTGAACTAAACCAGGTTTTTTAGTTCAACAAAGACTTGGAAAATGACCAGGAAATACGCTCATCATGTCATAATTAGCTTATTTTTCTAGTGTTAGGTTACATACATGTTTCTTCAGCTCTCATGAACCTAGATTGTCACACGTCTCTGTGAAGTTTAAAGAGTTTTGATGACTCAGAACTATAATGTGCAATATAGAATATTTATGCCAACAAAATGTTGATATCGGTTAAATCAAAAGGGAATTGTATGCTAAAACTATCCAGCAAAAAGAAATTAAATAGCAAAGGGTGATCTAAGAAAAAAAAAATTTAAAAAGGGGAAAGTCTAATTGACCAAATTAAATAATTAACAAAACATAGGGTACATACGGGTAGATTTAGGGATGTGGCCCAGAATAATTCATCAAAAGAAATGACAAATAAATGAATTAAATGACAAGGAAAATAGTCTTTCTATCTTGTTCGACGAATTCAACTTTAACATTGGAGCAGGAAAAATAAAAAAAAATAAAACAGAGCCGGCGTTCTCTTTCCAAGCTAAAGTTGACAAATACGAATCAAGCAAGCAAAGGTTCATCTTTGAACTGAATATTGGATCGTAGTGTGTATTCATACTATTTTTTTTTTTCTAAGGATTGCAACTCGACACTAAACTGAAGATGAATTATTGGCATTTCTATTCATTTTGACAGATGAATTGAGGGCTTAAGGTTTACCTGCCCGTTCTATCTATAATTATATGTGCTGCTTTTGAGTATGAATATGTCCATTATTTGCTCATGAAATGATAAAAAGAGATTACCTTGCTAGAGCACATGGATCCCAAGACGATGGAACTGCTTTTCGGACTTCATCACAGAGAACAAGCGGATACCGATCAATACGAAAACTGAATAGAGATATGAAGTAACCATCAAGTCCCAAACATTTGGTGTTAGCTGCATCAGCTGCCCAGGTACAACCTTCAAATCCAAACATGGAGTTAAACAGCCCTGATGGGATTTTCCCTGGCACAGATGCTTTTTGGTTGAACAACTCTGACATCTGCACTATTTCACTACTCATAAATTTATAACCCCGTGTACCAACATCAGTAACAGGAATTAAGAACAAAAATCTTCTTGAAGACCATAAAATACCTGATGGAACTCAAGGATGTCTGATTGATATCGAATACGATCACCTTTGTCACACTTTATGTCAACAGAAACATCTTTGATGACCCCAAAGCCGGGTACCTTGAGCTCTTTTTTCTCTGCTTCATTGAGGAAAACCAGTCTTTTTTCTCCTTTGCAGAACTTGAGTCTGAAATCTGAAGTTAAGTCAAATCCCCTTCCAAGGCTCTTTTGAGCTCTCTCCATTATTCCATTGCTCATCATTCTCCCCAACTTGGCTAGCTCCCTCACTTTCGTTTTTCTGTTTAAATAAGTACTTTCTTGTTGAAGAGATTTACAGGTGAAGAACGTAATATATAGTAGCTTGAAAAATAGGGAATGGAACTATATATATATGTGCATGATGTTTAAGAAACTTTCTGCGTGAACTATAGTGATGGTTGGAATGGGACAATTAGCCATGTTGTATTCAATACATAATCTGTTACCTGTTCTCGCTGCAAGTGACTTCAAATTCTGATCACACACTCACAAACAAACACACGTCGATCGTTTCTTGCGTACAGTATTTATTAGAATGTTTTTATCAATTTCATCTATACCTTATCTATCAGGGCAACTTGCAGGCCACAAGAATATTGGAAATTACTAGGGAATATGTTGACGAGGTATGATCAAAGATCCTGTACATGTTGTGCCCTCATGTAAGTTTCCCTGAAATCCTCGTAACTGTTGAACGTTGATTTATCAAAGCCTAATTATTCCTTAATCTCCTCCCCGTGTTGAATGTGATTAAACTTTGAATATATTCATATGCCCTCACCGGACTTTCCATAAGTGATGAAGGGACAATTTTTATCCACTTGAACAGCGGTTCAGATGAAATCTAAAGGGTTATAGTATGATTAGGTGTTGGTGCAGCTCATATTAGCTAGGGTACTAGGTTTATCGTAATTTTTGTTTTGCTTTTATAAGCTTCATCTTAATTAATCATTAATGACTTGACCTAAAGCTAGACAAATTAACGGTTAATTCTGTGGTTAAAAAGGAAAACTCCTTCTTAGAAGTCAACGTGAAGACTTGAACCTTGTAAGTATCTTACTCTGGTTGAGTGATAAATGTTCCGCTCACAACTAGACGGCCTAATAAATATGGAGTGGTGGGCGATAGCTTATTTAAAAATAAAACTATTATTTCTACTATCATAATGTTAATAAATAAATAAAATCATATTAAAATAGAAAGCTAAAAATTGACTACCCGCCACATAATTTTAAGTTTTTTAAATAGAATTTTTATTCAAAATATCAAATTGAATATAATAACGAGGTAAAAAAACCTGAAGATCAAGATGGGTTAGCTACCATTATTATTAAAGAATTCAACTTTTTAAGGAGAAATTATTATAAAATAAGGGTATGTTTAAGTTGTTTTCATGCATAGCCCATTTAATAAAAACACAATTTATATATTCAAAATATCAAATAAGGGTATGTTTTTATAATAAAGTTATTATAAAAACACAAACCATATCCCGTTTTTTTCCTCTTCAATCAGGCATAGAAGCTGTTATCTAACAAAACCGTGAAGATTTTGTTGTATGAGATGCTGCATGAAACTTGCCGGAAAACCTGCGTATAATTTTGCTGGTTTAGAATTCCAGTCTCTAGCCTCGTTACGTATAATTTTGAAACAATCATAGAGAAACCAACATCTCTATATATGATGCGTGCAAATCAAGATGTACTCCTGCCATTTTCCTTGATATTTTCGAGATTATTATTCAAGGAAAAGGGTTCTCGACTTCTATCATGTTCAAAAAATATAAAATTATACGTAACGAACACTCAACTAGCTAGGCCATACATTTTTTTTCTCAACGAGTATCATTCCACATTTTGTCCATTAGCATTCTCCGACATACATCACCAGTTACATGTCTCCGGCACTAACGAGCCACTAGTTACTCAGGACCAGTAAATTATGTTCCAAATGATAAAAACAAACACTGAAAGACAAGATATATAAATCAATTGTTTAACTGATAATATGATCCAGGATCGGATGGACGATATATCTAGAAGGACGATTTACATAGCAGCAAAAGGAATTTGGTCGAAGCCCGAATGACAAAACGACAGAATGAGGAACGGATTGAAGGACAGCGCATCCTTGTGCATGTATGGAGATATGGAAAACTTAAAATGTATGCAACACATGGACAAGTCAAATGAACAAGAGAGCAGTCAAAGACTTTTAATATTTGCTTTTTAGAAATTACGAATCTTATAAACTTCAAAGCAACTTAATATTTATGTGATTATTACTTTTAGAATATATTGAATTAGTCAAATGTGTCCAAACTGAAATGAATATCTACATAAAAAATAACAACAAGAGAGCAGTCAAGATATAAAACTTAAAATGTACTGTAAGCCTTACAGACCACTGCATAGAAACAATTCATAGCGTTGGATATCAGAATGCCAGAATCTGCAAACTGCCAAACTCGCCCAGGAGAAAGAGCCAGAGACAGGCACATTGGACAGAAAATCACATCAGAAAAGGTTAAATTCCACAATTAGCCCTTTTTTCTGTATTATGGGGCCAGATGAGTTTTATCTTTGGAATATCCGCAGGAAGGAACAGTCCTCTTCTCGCGTTGCTTTGACATACACCTACCATGGCGGCATGGATGAATATCTACCGCCTTAGCAAATAAGATTGGTGGCCTGCATACAGCCTCATGGAGACAGGTTTTCTTGCACACGTGCGTGTTAACCACCATTCATTTTATGGGAGAAAATGCACCAAATCAACAAAATACATTTAATTAAAACTGTTTTATGATGAATATTTATAATTAAAATAAATAAAATATAGGTTTTCACAAATAAAAAATAGCTTATTTCATCTATTTCAAAATCAAGATTTAAAATAATAATAAAAAAATTATTTAATTAACTAAACTATTTGTTATATTTAAATCATAAGTTACCTTCTGTGAACAAATAATAATAATAATAATAACAAAAAAACATCGCACGACACAAAAAGTATATTTGTGATTGCTTTTCAAAATATTTTTCACGCTGAAATGCATTAAAATGATATTTTTTTATTTTTAAAAAATTATTTTTAAGATCATCGCATCAAAACGATCCAAAACATATAAAAAATTTAATTTTTAACAAATAAATTTTTTAATTTTTTTTTTAAAAACACAAGATAACCCGCGTTTCCAACGAGCTCAAAGTAGCTGCAGCAATCCACAAATACAAGAGAATTAGAAGGGTTAGTAAAACCTTTTACCGTATATTATCATTTTTAAATTAAAATATTTAAATAAAAAAATTTTATTCCACATTAAAAAAAATAACTTTTTATTATAAATATAAAATAAACTTTAAATCTCACATTAATAAAATAAAACATTTTTCTATCTAGTATTTATATAGTAAAAAAAATTAATAACCAATTAAAATATATAAAAAAAAAATTTCTAAGAGAAAATACATTTGCAAAAATAAAAAATGACTCAACCAGGTTCTGCCGGGTTTTTGCCTATCCCATTCTTTTGCCTCACCCGGTCCGGTCCGGTCCGGTCCAGCTGCCGGGTCCCGAGTCGACCCGTCAGACCAGTCCAGGTTTATTAGCTATGATATAAACTCTACACAGTTAAATGTAAAAAATTATCAAATTTTCAAATAATATCATCATCTTCTATTCTAAATTTCTTCTTTATAAACTCTAATCCTAGTCTTCCAAATTAAAGGGAATTTGAAGCAGGCACTCAGCACAAAAACTCAACTATCACAGATTTATGGCACGAACATATATTTACAACTTCACTAGTCTGAGATCAAAGACGAAAGAGTTCCGGTTGCACATCTTCTATCAAATAACACTGATAATGTTCACATCAAAGAAAAGCTAGAAAATACGGGGCTCAACCTAACACGTAGAAACAAAGAGAGTTCGCCTTTCACTATGTCTACTCTGTGAGAGTCTGTTCTGAAACAGAGGCCAAGCCTTGCATCAACCTAACAATTTCTGCTGTATCATCGAGGTAATATTTAGCCTTACTGGGTTTTTGACCAACAGTACAAGCAAACACCTCCGCATTTTGAGTAGCTGTCATAGAAGTGGTTATTACCTCAAACATATCGTCATCAGACCTATCATCACCGATGCACAGAACAAAATCCGGTGAGATTTCATTTTCTTGCATGATGGAGAGTAGGCGTTTGGCTACAAGTCCCTTGCTGACACCCTGAAAACAGACAAGCCTTTTAGGGACCTTTTGGAAAATTGTAAGATCAAGACAGCTTCTCTCGAAAGTTGCAATTGAATTACGTGATCTTTAAGTTGTGGAATGTGCCCTCCAAGGGGTAAAAAAAAAGCAGAAAATTCTGAAATATGTTCACAAGAAAGTTACAAATTCCAAGTAAAAATGAGAAAGAAACTGGTAAGTGTGAACCTAAGCTAAATTAAAGCATTCTTTCTCCATTTCTTTGCCCTGATTTGGTAAATATTTATCGGCAAGAAAGCTATGAACTAACGACCGATATATTCCGATAAATACCTAACCCCACTTGGTTTCAGCCTTTCTGCTTTTATTATTTAAATTTTAATCCGGTACCTTTCCTAGTTTTCTTTCATTTGATGTGTCAATCATTAATTAGCAAATTATGCAACACCAAGTAGATGTCTCGTCAATGAGATAATACAGATTTACGTGTCAAAATGGTAATTCTTCCACCCCTCATCAGTGAAAATGCAACACGATCAATCTAAAATAGGCCCAAAATTCAAGCCAGAGTGAGAAGTGTTGATGGAATGCATGCTTAAGGGTTTCTTTTCATTATTATCACTACCACCAGCAGTACCAAAGCTTGTCAAGAGGTTTAATTGCAAATTAAGCCAACCACTCCCATAGAACTTCTACCAAATATCTCTAAGGATTTAGCTGACATGATATCAGTTCAAAGGCAACCCCACAAGATGTAAATTCAGGCAACAAAATGAAACAGAGAAGACAACATAACAAAAGGATATATAATGCAAACCTGAGGTTTAACCTCCACTATGTTCTGCCCGCTCTTGACTGTAACAGGTTCATTGGCTAGAACACTTTCAAGATGATCAAGAAGTTCTTTCGCTTGGCATGACCCAAAGTCTGGATCTGCATCCTCATAACACCACACTAGTGCAGTTTCTTTGTCCTCAACAGTAGACCCATCTGTCGTTTCAGTGTAGAGCTGCATCACAGGCTCCGCAATTTGCTTCCAAGTGGTATCTGCTACAGGAACGCATGTCTCCCACTCTGCATCTCGCATTAGCCTGCAACCACATCATCATCGTCAATTTCCTACTGGACCACCTCCAAACCTAGTATTTGGAATTAGTTTAAAAACTGCACCAATTTACCTAAGAAAGTAGCCATGTTCTGCAGCTAGTCCCAGTCTCACACACTGAGAGAACCATTCTGCAACCTTCTTGCGGCTTCGAGCACTAACAAGGAAAACCATGTTGTTCTTATCTCTGCACAAGCTGTTTATGATGCCAATGGACTTCGAGGATGGGCTCTTATCAATAGAAGCCTGAGGCATTAGTGTACCATCATAATCCAGAAGAATTGCCCTAGTTGTGGTCCTCTTGTAAGCTGACACAATGCGCTCCATTGAGAGCTTCTTGAAGTTTGGATCGAGCGCCACAACTCTGAAGCTCAATCCAAATCCAATACCCCAGCATCTCCTCCTTGAATGATTGCGACATGTCCTCTCCAAATCCTGAAAGAAACTGCGTGCCCAATACCCAACATCATGGGTACTGACATATCTATAATGCTTCTCATGTCTTAGTTGCTTTTCAGGGTCAGCCATTTCCAGGGCACAGTCCATTGCATCTGCCACTGCATCGATATTCCAAGGGTTCACGCGAATTGCTCCACTCAAGGAGGGCGAGCAGCCAATAAATTCTGAGATAACCAACATGCTCTTCTTAGGGGTAGAAGGTTCTTGTCCCAACAACTTATTCAATCGATCATTTCCTTGGCGACTGATTATGTATTCATAGGGTATGAGATTCATTCCATCCCTTACAGCAGTGACCAAGCAACACTCTGCCACAACATAATAGGCCACTTTCTCATAAAACTTCAATGGTGCATCAATCAAGACAATGGGGTCATATCCAGGCTTCCCAAATGTTTCATTGATCCGCTTCACAACAGCATGTGTCTCAGCTTGAACTTCTTTCACATCTTTTCCTTTACCCCTTGCAGGATTCGCTATCTGCACCAATACTATATTCCCTTGCCACTCTGGATGCTGCACAAGCAACTGTTCCATTGCCAGCAACTTCAAACTTATCCCCTTAAAAATGTCCATGTCATCCACCCCCAGCAACATTATCCTATCTTGATCACAAAACTGCTTAATGAGCTCCTTTACCTTTGCTTCAGTCTCTGGAAGGCTCAACACCGACTGAAGCTGACCCATATGTATACCAACAGGAAGAATTTTGATGCTTACAGTCCTACCACAGTACTCAATGCCCATGTAACCTCTCTTGGATTCATAGGAAAGACCAAGCATTCTACTACAACAAGACAAGAAATGTCTAGCATAGTCAAAAGTATGGAACCCAATTAAATCAGAATTCAGCAGGGCTCGCAAAAGCTCTTCCCTAATAGGCAATGTCTTATAAATCTCAGACGAAGGGAAAGGACTATGAAGGAAAAACCCAAGTTTCACCTTATTACACCTCTTCCTCAAGAAAGTAGGCAACACCATTAGATGATAGTCATGAACCCATACGAAATCATCCTCCGGGTTAATCACCTCCATAATCCTATCAGCAAATATCTTATTTACCGACACATATGCTTGCCACAGTGACCGATTAAACCTACCCCCTAGGTCCGGTGACAAGGGCAACATGTAATGAAACAAAGGCCACAACTGTTGTTTACAAAACCCATGATAATACCTGCTAAAAAGATCCGGCGGGAGAAATGTTGGCACACATTTGAAGGTCTCCAAAAGTGTTTGGGAGACCTCTTCTTGTTCACTAAGGTGAACTTCTTCCTTCAAACAACCAACATAAATAACCTCAATTTCATCATCCCCCAGACCATCTTTCAGCTGAAGAAGCAGTGAATTCTCATCCCAGTTGAAAATCCAAGACTTACTGCCATCCGATTTTCGCTGTGCCCTTATTGGCAGCTGATTGGCAACAATAATGATTCGACACATTTGCACTGAAGAGGATGATGGATCGGAGCAGACACTCTCTGATGGATCATCATCTATGTCGGACATGATGCCCGCCACCGTCATAATCCGTGGAATTCGCCGGTTCATGCGCTCAAAAGATGGAGACTCACCAGAGGCAAGCTCCAAAAGATTAGAGTATGATCTTGACACCATCTCTTTAGCTAATTTATACTGTTTTCTTTCACTGTGGCCAAGAAAAAACTCTCATTTAAGCAAAAATGTTTCAAAGTGAAAGATACCCTTTTCAAGACTCTTAGCAGATAAGTTACCGGTGACTTCTTGTAAACCAGGACGTTAATTAGAGCAACAAATAAGAAAAATTACAAATTTGGAAGATACCCTATTCAGGATTCACTGAATACTAAGACTATATATTACTGAAAAGCAAGGTGGAAAAAACTTCTTGAATCTGAAGTAGCACTGGAGCAAGAGAGATGCAGAAACTGCTAAGACCACCACCACCACTTCATTGAGCAAGAGAGAAAGCTGTGTGAAAATGAAGGGAATTTTCAGGGAAGGGAATAGGAAAGAGATTGAATAAAACAAATTGAAGCAAGTTTCTCAGCTACCCATCCAGGTAAAAATGGAGAGAGGAAGAAAGAAACAAAAAAATGGAATAGATTCAAGATTATGGATGGAGCTAAAGAAAATATACTGCTGCAACTATCAGATATTATCCCACTAGAGATTGTTACAGGACTTTCGTTTTTTTTTTCTTTTTTCACTTGCCCACCTATTTGAACTTTCGAGCTTTGAACACCCACCACCTAAAAAAAACAAAAAAACAACCAGGAACGGTTCAAGAAAATTACCAGTTTCTTTCTTCAAAATAGAAATTTTCCTTCCATGAGTCCAAGAATAGATAATAAAAATAAATAAATTCTGAGCCCTAAACTCCGTTTTTTAGAGAGAGAGTAAGTTTTTTTTTTGTGGCATCTTCGAAGAGCTCAATCTCTCTAATAGTGACTGGAAATATGACTGACGAGTGTTTTTAAAAAATATAATTTTTAAAAACATTAATATTTTATTTATAATTTTAAATTATTTTTATATTAATATTAAAAATAAATTTTAAAAAATAACCCACCACGGCAGGACCAAGCACGAAGTAAGTCGTCTCTGTAATTGGTCCTTGCCCCCTTGTAACACCAAGAGAGAAAAGAGAAAAGTTTTAAGTTAAAATAACAATATAAAATCCAACCTCGCTTTCATGTTAATCTGGTTATAGTTGGTCACTATAGTTTAATAAAACTATAAATTAATCCACATGGGTGGTTTAATGGTTAAACCCTAAAGGTATGTTATAGAGACAGTGCTTTAAATCATTCATTCATGGTTTAAATGACACGCGTGCAAATGTAGATGTTTGAGTTTGCGATCATATCAAAATACATAATTATAAAAATCATGTATTTAATCTCTATTTTCTTTCAATTTATTTATAGTTTATTCCATTTATTAATTTCATTTTTATAACTTTGAAAATTAGAATCAGCGAATAAGAGTTTATAGCTCAGAAGAAATTTGAAAAAGAAAGAACACGTCTCTAGAAAAATGGATTGACAAGAATAGGAGGAATTTTCTAACTATATTTAATTCCATCGGGACTAATTGATCAGTTGGAGACTTGTAGTAACTACAAGGACTGGCTCGTAATTTGCTCTTCGTATTTTAACGTGCCAAGATATAACATCCCAGGATACGGGTGGAAAGTGAGAAGCTATAACAGTCGTTAGATGGGTACAAAGAAATGTTGATCCAACGGTAGGGTAAAATATAGATAGTGGAAGAGGGTCGCTCGTGGATGGTTCTTATCCTTTTGTTTTTAGGTGAGTCCGCCACAAGGTGTTGGGGCTCTGGGACCCGCCCACGGAGAGGAGTGTTGGTGCCTTGGTGGTGGTGTTTATTATTATTATTATTATTTATTATTATCTCTGAAACGAAAAGGAGCTGTCTTGGTGATGAGTACCGCGTGGCCTTTTACTACTCTACAACTTGCTTTTGCAAGTTTTCATACTTTGCCTGTCAAATTATCCAAAACTCCGTTGACAGCATGCTCGGAGATCCGCGTCTCGGTTTTTTACCGATTAATCGGATGTTTCCCGAGGGGGAAAATAAATATCCGGCGTTTTTTTTAAGGTATACGATGATGAAATTCGCTGCTGTTTGGGTTCCAATTGTTGTTTTGTTATGAGAAATTAATGTGGTTGATTTTTATTGACTGCTTATACAGGAATCGAGTACAGCTTGGAGCTTGCTGTTTCTTTTTCCTTCTCTCTCTCTGTTTTTTTTTGAGGATATGCCCTCGTAGAACATTAATGTGTTTGTCACCTTGTCTTGTAAGAAAATAAGTTTGTTCCGAGAATAGAATAACACCAGGTTAACCAGAGTTTTATATATAGAATATTATCTGTTCTCCTTTTACATTGCATGTAAGTTTTTGTTTTCTCATTGTCTTTCCTTTTATAATTTTGTTTGAAATTAATTGTAAATAAAAGTTTAACATAAAAGTTTAAAATAATATTAAAGTTTTTATATAATTTTCAAATAAAATTATAACTTTTTACGATAATATTAGTGATTATTTTGTTAATTATTATACACGAATCTAATATATAATTCTTTTAAAACGTTATCATGAGCACTCAATAAAAACAAATTTTATTTATGCAATTACCTTCAAATTATTTTTTTATATAAAAATATATATTTCTATAACAATGAAAATACATGAATAAGAAGAGAGAAGTTTTATATAAGAGATTTTTTTTCCCTTAGATGATCAAGAATGTTTTTTAATATTTATCTTGCCTCTATTTTAAAGAACACGCTAACAGTAAAAATACGTTTAAAGTAAAAACAAGGCGTGATAATCAAGAGTTTCTTGGTATGTTAAATATATTTTTCTAATCAAAAGAGACAATTTTAGATAAAATCAAAATAATATGTTTGAAATATCAAATAATCTCAATGCATGTTTATCATCAATGAACCCCCTCGCGTTAAAGTATGAGCTGTCACCTGTCAGTACCGAAGAGCACCTAATCCTCTCTGCGCATCGAGAGCAAGCAAGTCGGAGGATGGCGCGGGTCTGGGCAAGCTGTGCCATCCCGTCTCGCATCAAATCAGCTGAAAACTATTGCTATCACCACTGTGAAGGGAGGGTGGGGGTTGGGTCGGGATCTCCTGGAAGTGGATCGTCGCAAATCGCCATCGCTGCTACAACTCCCAACAACAATAGCTGGACGTCACACTGTCTTATCCACCACGTCATCAATGGGACCCACGCCTGAGAAGTTAAGCAGAGTAAAAAATGAAAGAGATTAGATTAGTGATTACTATAAAAAATTGATATAAGTGGATAAGCACGAATAAGTACAGGGGCAAGACGACACGTGTCACATGAATGCCATTTTTTGTTTGAATTTGCATGGAAACCACAAGCAAAGCCGGCGACGCCATTGCGCATTTCCTCTCGAGAGGGAAAAAAAAAAGTGGGGTTGTGCTCTAAGGCTTGTTTTGGTATTTACCAACCGCAGGCTGCACGTAATAAAATTGTTTTTGCTGTTAAATTTGTTTTTTAGATTTTTTTATATGAAAAAAATATTAAATTGTTATTTTTTTAATTTTTTTATAGTTTTAACATGATATTAAAAATAAAAGAATTATTATAATAAATCTTTAATTAAAAAACCACACACACTGAATCTAGATAAGAAAATGGTTAGGACAGTAGAGAAGGGATAACATCAAGCATCTTTGCTGGGTATAAGGTATAGTCATATACGAGAAGAATAAATAGCTGGTTACGGCTCATTTTATTTTATTTTTATGTTAAACACTTCTGTTGTTATAGTACTGCTTTTAGTTCCTGTTTGGTTTTATATTTTAAAAATATTTTTAAAAAAATTAAAAAATATTTTATTTTTTTATTATTTTAAATTAATATTTTTATAGTATTTTCGAATTATTTTAATGTGCTGATATCAAAAATTATTTTTAAAAAATAAAAAAATATTATTTTAATATATTTTTAAATAAAAAATATTTTTAAAAACAACTCTAACTATACTCCTAAAAAAACCTTAGTTATATACAATTATACACTCAAGTGAAATTAATACAAAAGAAGCCAGATACATCAAAAATGTATCTTTCAATGGCATTAAAATGAAAGCAGGTGGAAAACTGCTAAACAAGAAAAGTCAGCTAATATTTATTTTTATTTTTATTTTCTATAAGTACAGTGATTGATGGTTGCAATTAGTTAGAATTTGAGCTCTGCAACATCTTTCAAATCAATGGACCACAAACACGAGACGGCTTACGTTTTTGTTTAGACACTAGTCGTGGATTGATAGAGCATCAGAATTCCAGCATGTGATGTTAGGTTTTTCCGCTTTCCCTGCTGAATATATAAAGAAGTTTATTGGTTGATTTCAAGTTTTTGTCCAGGAAGGCGTTACATTTATTGTATATTTTTATTTTTATTATTTTTTGACATCCAATTTTATTTTATGGGCTTGGAGGGCAAGCTAGGGTGTGAAATAAAATTATTAATTTTTTAGTTAATGTAATCTGGTTCATATTTCACTTGAGAAATGACTGATGAATCATACTTAATATTTACAAAACAATTCTCTTATTAGAGTATAATGACTCTTTAGTAATTAAATCAATATTATATATTAAAAATAATTACATTTTAAAAGAAACCCTAAAAATAAATATATATCTTTTTAGTAAAAAAAAAAATCAAATTTATCTCACATGGTTCGCTTCGTAGCTTCCAGGGTCCCTTTTTTCCATCAAAGGAGGAAAAGGTTGGTATATCAATCAAATATATGTTTTATTGGGATAAAATATTTTTAGCTCATCATAATAAAATATTTTTGATTGAGCTCGGAGAATTATAAGACCCACGCATGTCTAGGCTCAATATTTAGTTGAGCTCGAGGATAATAGGTCTGTTGGCTCGTTGAACCCACACAAGTATGAGTTCAGTGTTTGGTTGAGTTTAGAGGTTGTTAAACCCACACATATCAAGGTTCAACACTTAGTGAAGCCCGAAGATAATAAATTATCACTTTAAATTTCATTCATTTATACCGCAAGGAAAGACTCAGAAAAAAAAAATATTAAACCATCAATTTTCAAAGAATGTTTTGCACTAGCTTATATATTAATTCAATCTAACTGGTCTTCGTGAGGGTTTTAATGCTACAAAAATGATTCTTTCTTAATGTTTTTCGCTATCTAATTAAATAAATAAAAAGCAATGAAAAAATGGACGCTTTAAGCATCAAGTTTTTAGTTGAAATAATCTTGATTAGCATTTTTACTAGTAGAATATAATTATTTTTATATCAAATATAATCATGTAATAAGAACATGGGCCATATGATCTATCGTAAAATTCATTATAAGTATAGAATGAAAATAAAGATTAATTGAAGTGTAAATGACGTTACCTTAGTACACAGCAGGGTGATATGTGACCGACGCATGGGAAGCAACGCTTTGGTTCGTTGATGGTGATGCTTGGAAATGGACACGGAAGAATTATTTGCATCAAATAATCCAAGGAATAATTACACAAACTCCTGTATAGTCTGAATTTTATTTCTTTCTTTATATTTTATAATTTATAATTTATAACTTTTATTTTTAATAATAATTTATATCCTCAACAATATATTTAATTTGAATTTTTTTATGAAGATATAAAATGTAATTTATAAAAGTATAAAGAAAAAGAAATAAAACTTACATCAAATTACAGAAGAATCCTTGTAATTATCCCATAATTAAACCAAGGAGTTCAATTAGCAGGTGATAAATCTTCAGCCCTTGTTTTTTTTTTTTTTGCCAGATGAGGATTTCTAATAACTAAATGGACTTTGGGA
>Ga0307515_10011262_pt1 | contig 16979 bp, 3 predicted proteins | sample 17_EM_MG_FD_194513 | JGI IMG/M metagenome (GOLD analysis project Ga0307515, IMG submission 194513) | Populus trichocarpa ectomycorrhiza microbial communities from riparian zone in the Pacific Northwest, United States - 17_EM | ecosystem: Host-associated > Plants > Roots > Unclassified | place... | reverse complement strand
TTAGTCTAACTTAGGCTAATACTTAGTTTACTTTTTATCTTTAATATACTATAAATAAGTGTTTTCTAAACATTCCCACTATTATCGTCCGTCTAGGCATTCTTCCGTAAGGAATCTTTCTAGTTAAAGTATTAAGTCCCTTTATTCTTAAACTTCTATAGGGTGCCAACTATATATATACTTAGCGTTTTAATATTTTGCCTTATCCGTCATCCAATATATTCTTATTAAATACTTTTAATTTTTATCCTTAGGTGCTCTATATATATTATATACATCATCCATATATACTATCTACGATAGTATATAATATACTTAATATTTTAAGTTAACTCTTAGCTTATCTTTATCCTTAAATTTAAACCTTTCTCGTGCTAATCTAAGCGTTATAATTTCGTTCATAGGTACTAAAATTCGTTTTTCGCTTCTCTAATCCTCTAATTACTTCTCTAGATCCTTTAATATTATAATTAAGGCTCCCTTAATATAAGTTATAGCCTTATCTATAATCGGGTGGTCTTAAATAACTTTTTCGTCTAACCATATATAGAAATCTTCCCACTTATTATTATGCCTTTACCTATACCACTTTTAGTACAGCTGCTTAAGTATATACGGTTAGTCCATAAAGAAGTATTTCCTTATTACTGTATTATAATAGCCCTTTATATATCGTTCTTTAAACCTAATTAAAATCCCTAAATCTTCTTCTTATTCTAGTTTAGTAAGCTACTTAGCTCTTAGTATACCTACTTTTGGCCTATTAGTAATTCTTTATACTAGCGCTCTATCCCTTATACGTCCTAATATGCTAGATCTCTTATCTAGTTTCTATTCTTACTATAAGGTAATTCTTACGCTAAATTCCTCTATAGTTTCCTTTTTTTCGCGTCTTATAAGTAGATCCTTAAAGTCTTTATACTTCTTAATCGCGGTATTAAACTTTTAATCTTTAAGCTAAACACTACGTTTACCTAGTAAGTCTTCTAGGTCTATATGTCTATCTCTTAATCTAATTACTATTTGCATTACAGATTCTCTAATCTATAAAGAAGCTCCTTACCTCTTACCTATAGGTGTCCTTATTTGTACTCCAAAATCTTAGTCCCTTAGATTCTTTAATCCTAAGCTTACTTCCAACTTAAGCTTAGCTTCCGCCTTAGTTTAACTAGGCATCTATAGTGTTCTTATCTCGTCTTAAGAGTCTTAAATCTTACTTATCTTGTCTTAAGAATCTTATTCCATAGGAAACTCTTATCCTGAGCTTATTTGTATATTCTTAAACTAAGCTACTGCCCTACTCTATCGGTTTTCGTCCGTTATAGGTCCTTAGGTACGCCTTATCTTATTTTAAAAATCTTAGTCATCTCTTATCTCATCTTAAGAATCTTAAGTCTATGGCCTTTTACCTTTATTAAGTGGTAAGCTAGCACTAGCAGTTGTCTGCTTACTTAATCGTCTTTAAATATTACTCCTTTTATCTTATAAAGCAATAGATGCCGTATCTAATGGTATTATAATGCCTGTTACTAAACCTTACTTTATAGCGGTCTTAGTCTCTACTTCTATTGCGTTATTAAGGTTTAGATACCCCTAGTTAGTTCCTTTACTATCCTTGTTACTGTTAATTAATAAGTACTCTAACTCTATTATTATTGCTACTAATCTTTATCCGTATATTGCTGTAATATCTTAATCTAGCTTATAGAGTTAATTTTATTCTTTGTCTAACTCTTAAGTCCCTTTAAGTTCTCTTAACTCTAGTTCTTATAGCTAATAGCTTATGCCGTACTTAGCGTCTTTATAAATTTAGCATACGTTGTTATAATAAAACGCGAAACTTCTAATTAAATACTCTTTTATTCCTTGTAGTATACTATTATCCCTCTATACGTATATATCTTCTGCTATTAATCTAGTTCCCTTTATTATATAGTAATTCTAACTATTTTTATAATCCCTCACGAAATAACCTTATTTCCCGCAATTTATATAAACTCTATCTCTAAACTACTAACTCTACTATAAAGTCTGCCTAAACGTCTTCTACTGTTAAGATCCCTAGTTTAGCCTATGCTCCTTAGTCCTATAATTACTAGATCCTTAATCTCTAGGTTTTTATAGTTTCTTACTCTATCTCTTATAGGTTTCTTTAGTACCGCTTAGGTTTATTAGCTCTGCGCTATACTATAGTTTCTAACTTAGCTTTTATTGTTACGTACTCTGCGCCTTATATAACTATAGAACTCTATCCTAACCTCTCTTAGTCTGTTCCCTTTAGAAGATCCTATTATTAATCTTAATTACTTAATCTATTAATTCCCTTAGGGTATCCGTATCTTCCATCAGAATAATTATATCCTAGACTTTAGCCTTAAGTCCCTATTTATACTATGCCATAAGCGCCCTATTATTCCACTTAACTTATATTGCTAACGTTTGGAACTACGTTATGTATTTAATAGCTAAGGTTTATTATATAATGTCTTAAAGTTTTCTTTCCGCTATAGTTATTACCTTTAGGTTTCTAAATATTTATATAAGTTGCTCTATAAATCTATTCTAGCTTAAGAATATAAACCGTACTTTCTAGTTTGTTATTATTATTCCGTTTACTTATATCTCTATAAGGTAAGGCTTAAACTATTTAAGTGCTCTTCTTAATAAGAATAATCCTGTATACGCTATTTAATCTATAGGTATTACTAGCTTTACTCCCTTTTATGTAACCTTAAAATATATTTACGTAAGGAATCCTTTAAGCTTTAATCTTTTTTCTAAAAATCTTTTAATTAATAGTAACTTAACCTTCGCTGCTCCTATCCCGTTAATCCTTTATTTAAGTGCCGTATTATTTTCTATTAGTTAGTTAACTATTTCCTATAATTGCCCTACTATCATAGGCTGTTGCGAGTTAGTGTCTACTATACTAATGTTATTACCTAATCTTAAAGTAGTTACCGCCGTTAATGGCGTTATAGTAGCTGCTTTTAGTGGCATATTATTTGACTTATTAAACCGCAACTGTGATAGTAATTATATAACGAAACCTTATAGTAAATACTACGGTAGGCTTGTTAATAGGCTAGGTATATAGGTGCAGATAAGTTAATAATGTAATAATAACTAGTGGAGTGGTTACCTAATAGATTAACTTTAATTATATTTTAAGAATCACTATAAGGAAGGAACTATCTAGGTAGGGACTAAGGGTCCTTAAATACACAACCGTACTCCTATAAAAGTTGTTACTTTATCTACTCTATCTGCTCTATTCGCTCTATTACAGATCTCGCAGATTACACAGATTACATAGATTACATCACGTGACCTTGCTTACCATTCCTCGTTATATAGTTCCACGGGTTCCATCCTGGACCGTGCCTGTATTAACTAACTAGCTTCTTCCGACTCTTCTCCAAGTAGTCGTAACATTGTACTTAAAGCGTCTGTAACAAATACGCTCCTTTTATTCCTAGAGGGTTCTTCTAAATCTCTAAGACCTTTTCTTATATTGCTACTACTTATTCTTAAACAGCGTCTTCTTTAAATAGTATTCCTAGTGATTCTCCTATAAATCCTATAGGCCTCTCCTTATAGGGTTCTAGGATCCCTATTATAATAGTAAAACGTTTCCATTTTTAATACCTGTGCTTAACCTTATAGTTTTAATTTATAGAGTTTTCCCTATTATCTTATCTGTGATATATCCGGAACCATTGCTAAATCTTTACCTTTAGTCTTTAAGAAGGTTTTAATTGCTATATTGTATCCTAGCTAAAGGTACTCCTTAGGTTCCCAACTATTATATACCTAAAAGTATCCTTCCTAATAAACTAAAAATTCGCGCTTTTTTTAGCGCTATTTTTAGTCAAGAATATTTTCTATATTTTATTCTAGTTTCCTATTAATTTTACTAGGTGGTAGTAGTTCCGCACTATCTCTTCTCTAATATAGCTTTAGTAAGGAAATTGTTATAGAACCCCACCGCAGGGGCCTCTATAGGAGAGCCCCGTGCTCTCGCATATACCTCGCGTACAGCTTATATCAGCTACGCGTAGGTATATCACCTCCTTACGCCCTCGACCCTTACGATTGATCGCGTAACGTCTTATAGACTCCTTAAATACATACGCTCTATAGCTACTGCCCTCGTTCTATAACATTACGTTGCGCCTTTTTACCACTAACGCTTAGCCTATAACTAATTCTACGTCTTTATAATACTATAGGCGCTGCCAAAAGTAGCGTATCTATAAATTACCTTACTTTATACTTTTAAGGAACCTATAATAGTAAGATAATATTCCTTACTAGCTACTATATTAAACCTAAAGAATAATCTAATACCTATACTTAACCTATAACGCCAATTAATCCTAAAAGAATTTAATTTATTAGCTCTAGCCCTAACCCCTAAGAAGATAGACACTAATAATTTTTTATTTTTTATTAACTATATAACTACGGACAAGTAAATAGAAGGGCTATTATTTATTAAAATCGAAATATAAGACGCCGAGACGTTTATAAAAATGATAGTATAAAACCCTAATAAATACTATCGCCTTTTATAGAACTACTACCTAAAGCTTATATAAGCTGAGATACATACTACCTAAGGTCGCGATATTATTTAAGACCTATAAGCTTATAAGGCGCTCACCGATAATATATATTAAGAAACTAAAGATAACCTCTATATATCTAAATGTGACATTTAATAGTTAAAGAAGAATAAGATTATACTAATTGCTATAGTTACTAAAAAAGAAGGCATAATTAAATACCTATAATCTTAGCTTAACGAGCACAATTATAACAACGCTAGATACCTCTTTACTATATATAACGCTACCTAAGTCTTTATACCCCTAGCAACTTTACCTACTTAACGCTTAATAAAGGGTTAGCATTAAGCAGCTTTACCTAATAGGAACCCCTACTAAAGCAGCGATAATAAAAGCTATAATAATTAGACCTAAACTGCTACTATAGGATCTAATATATACTACCTTAATCCCTTAGTCTTTTAAGGAGATTATAAGGAATACAGTTACTAGAAGATATAAATCCGTAAGAAACTAACTTAGAGCGCCTACCTTTTTCCTATAGAAGATACTAAGATTGGCTATATTATTAGGCAAATAAAGGGTATACTATTTAATAGACTCTTCGCCTAATGGGAGACTAATAGCCCTTAAAAGTGGCAGTTTTACTAAAAAGTCCTTAACGATCTTAACCTAATAGCCACTAACTAAGCTAAACTATATACCCTAAAGATAAGCCCTACTAAATTATTTAATAAGTTCTATATTAAATTCTAGGAATATACTAGAGCCCTCGCTTAAGACGATACTAAAGACTGAGAGGATCTCCTTAAAAAAGTTACTTATTGCCTTAGTTACGCAGCCGCTAGCTATAACTACAACAATATTTATAAGATAGTAACAGCCCTATAGAAGATTAAATAATAACTAAATTAAATTGCTACTACTAACCCTTACTTAAAGACCTCTTTATAGAAGCTCTTTAGGCCTACTAAACCTATATATACTAAGCCACTAACACCTACTACCTTAAGTACCACTAGAGCTAATATTAACCTCTCTATCCTAACCTTTCTATAAAAACTCCTAAATAGAGAGCGCGAGCTACTCCGGAAACTAGGACGCTACTATAAATACTATTAAGAAGGCTATTATTGCGATAAGCTAAACTGCCTAATAGCTAGGTTTAGTACCCGCCGCCTAATACCTAACCTAATACCCTAAATACTAAATACGTCGCTATACGCTACTACTATATAAGATAAAGATATAGTAATAGTAGTAGAAAATGCTAAGTCCTAGCCCTAAGTCACGGGTTAGGACACCCTAATAATAGAGGGATCTATATATCGGCCTACTTAATAGATAACTTAGTAAAGATAAATAGACGGAAATAGATAGTTTTGTCTATAATAGGAACAACTACTATAAAATAATATAAAAACCGTTTTATAATTAACTACGGAGCTATTAACTAATTTATAGATACCTAACTTATGTGTACTTATAACCTATCTACCTTGCCCCTTACTAAAGCCCGCGCCCTATAACTCGCTAATAGTAGTTATACCGTATAAAAGATTACCTATATAGTATAACTTTACTTAAATATAAATGGGCACTAGGAAGAGCTCTAGGCCCATATTATACTACTTACTAACTACTCTATTATCCTTAGAATAAGCTAGCTCAAATAATATAACCCCGCTATTAACTAAGAAAAGAGAAAAGTAACCTTTAACTCTAAATACTATAAAGAGACTTACCTAGGACATAGCCTAGCCACCTCTATTTACTTACTAGGATATTAACCTCAGAAACCCCTTATTACTCTACCTATAACTAACTACTACTATATAAGTGCCGCGGCCTTCTACCATATAGTACGTAGAAAAGGCTGGACTATTACTATAGCTTCCTAATTATAACTATATAAGCTTAATAAAGAATAAAACTATATCCTCTATAGTAATAGGATAGATATAGTTAACCTTTTAAAAGATAACGCCCCTATAGAACTCTATGGACTTTTAACTTTAAACTTTAAGAAGTTTATAAAACTTAAAAAGGGACTTACTAATAAAGAACTCCGTAAGCTCCTTAAAAGGTACTATAACTTTATTAATATATGCTTATAAAAGGGCGCAGATATACTCCCCCTATATTAACCTAATAACTATACTATTAATATTAAATAAGGAAAAATGCTATCTTATAAGAGACCCTACCTAATATTAAAAGATAAACTTTTAGTTATAAGAAAGTATATTAACAAGCACCTTAATAAAGGGTTTATTCGTCTTAGTATATTACTAATAGCCACCCCTATTCTTCTTACTAAGAAGTTAAAAGGAGGTATTTAATTCTGCGTTAACTATAGAGGACTTAACGCTATTATAATTAAAAACTAATACCTAGTACCGCTTATATAAGAGGCTCTTAAGCGGCTTAGCTAAGCTAAAATCTATACTAAGCTTAATATTATCGCCGCCTTTAACTATCTCTAAATACGGAAAGGTAACGAATAGAAAACTATATTTATATCGCGCTTTGGCCAATTTAGGTATACCATTATGCCCTTTAGCGTATATAATAGCCTAGGCACCTTTTAAAGCTATATTAATAACGCCTTATGGGACTACCTTAATAACTTCTACTCTGCGTACCTAGATAATATACTTATTTATAATAATAACCCTTTTAAGTATACTAAATATATTTAAAAGGTCCTATAGCGCCTTAGGGACGCAGGACTTTATATTAATTTAAAGAAATACAAATTCTTAGTTATAGAAGTAAAATATATTAAACTAATTATTACTACTAAGGGTGTCCATATAGACCCTAAAAAGATATATATAATTACTAAATAGTAAGCCCTTAACTGTATTAAGGACGTATAAGCCTTCCTTAGTTTTACTAGCTTTTATTAGAAATTTATATATAACTTCTTAAGCGTAGTAGTAATACTTATAGCAATAATGTAAACAAAGGGCCTTTTTATAAAAGGAAGAAAAACGCACCTACGCTTTACCTAGACGCCTAAATACGAGAAGGCGTTTTAAGACCTTAAAAATGCCTTTACTAAAGCACCTATCTTAGCCTACTTTATACTAGGATAATAACTCTATCTTAAAACCAACTCCTTAGACCACATTAACGTAGGCGTCCTCTTTTAAATAGGCGATAACGGTTTCCTTTACCTAGTCGCACTTTACTTATTTAAGCTTATACTATAAGAGTATAACTATAAGATCTATACTAAAGAACTCCTTATAATTATATAAGCGTTTAAAGAATTCTAATTAGAACTCTCCTTAGTAAAGCCTAACTAGCTAACTAAAGTCCTTACGGACTATTATAACCTTAAGTACTTTATAACTATAAAGTAGCTAAACTAACGCTAAATATGTTAGAATAAGTTCCTCTCTAATTTTAACTTTAAAATTATATATAGACTAAGAGTATAAGGTACTAAACCTAATAGCCTAATACGCCGCTCGCAAGACCTTCCTTAGTCTAAAGATAACCCTTATAATTAGTTTTAATAATAGATAATCCTAAAAGTATAAAATTTGGCCTTAGGTATACTACCTATAATAGAGCTAACTATACCTTAGCTTTATACCATAGAACTAAAATTACCTCCTAAAATTAATAAGCTTATTACTACGGTATATAACATCTCTATTAACCTATTACTATATTAACTTATTACCGTAAAGACCGCTAGCGCCTATACGCTGCCTACTAACCTCTAAAGCTTGGGCTAGATTAATATAGCAGCCTTAAAAGTAAAAGAGAATAGGCTCTACAATAAAGGTTACCTATTTATCCCTAACTTAGAAAATCTATAACGGCAACTAATCTAAATAGCCTACGACCTCCAATTAAGCGGCTACTTAAGTAGAGGAGGAAGCTACGAGCTTTTTAGCCAATATTACCCCTAGTTAAAAACAATAGACTTAGTTAAACGCTTTATAGGCGCCTACTATGGTTATAAGCGCGCTAAGGCCTTTAATACAAAGTCCTAAGGACTACTATACCCTTTATTAGTACCTATATAATAATAGGCAGATATTGCTATAGATTTCGTTATTAACTTACTACCCTATAAACGACACGGCCGTACCTATAAGAACATCTTTATAATAATATACCGACTTATAAAAGAGCGCTACTACGTCTTAACTAAAGGTGTAGCTATTAGTAATATTACTAATGCCTTTTTTTACGAAGTTTACTAACTATATAGGTTATCTAACTCAATTACATCTAACTAATGCATATAATTTAACTCTAATATATAGAAACGAATCTGCTAATGCCTTGGCATCTCTATTAAGATATCTATATCCTTTTATTATAAAACTGCTAAGTAACTGAAAAACGCTAATACTAGTATAAAAGCGTACCTATAATAGGTAGTCGCCTATAGTTAAGATAACTAGGTAAATTACCTCCTATTAGGTAAATTTGTAGCAAATAACTACATCTTAACTACTATAGGACTTATCCCGTTCTTTGCAAATAAGGGTTATTACCCCTAATCTAGTATAGAGCCACTAGAACCTATTAATGAAAAACTGCTATATAGAAAACGCCTTAAGATACTACTTACTAACTAGTATACAGACCATATAAAAAATCTACTCAACTACTATAAGGGAGAAATGGCCTAGGCTTAAGTAAAGCATGCCTACTTCGCCGACCGCTATAAAACGCCACTACTAGAGATGCGTGTTAGCGACTAGGTATAGCTAGATATACGTAATATCTCTATATAGAGGCCTATAAAGTTATTTAATTATAAGAACCTTAGCCCCTATCTAATTAAACGAGTTATTAATAGGGGAGCTGTATATAAGCTAGAACTCCCGCCTACCCTAGCCACCTACGGGATATGGCCTATATTTTACCTATAGCTACTACACCTCTATTAGCTAAACCCCTTACTAGGGTAGATATAGCCTAAACCCCTACTAGTACTAATCTAAGATAAGAATAAAGACGAGAACTATAAGGAGTAGACCGTTAAACGAATTATTAACTCTAAATACTTTAGTAAAGGTAGAGGATAACGGCTTTACTATAGAGCTATATATACAGGATTTGATATAAATTAGCTAGAATGGCAACTATAGGAAGACTTTAAAAATGTAAAGGATTTAATTAGTAACTTTTATTACGCGAACCTATAGAAACCGGGCTTAAGCAGAAATTTTATACTTAATCCTCTATAGGAGCCCTTATAGAGTTAAACCGTTATAAATTACCACATAGGGGCAAATTACTATTAGATTATGGTAAAGTGTAATTATATAACTAGAATATCGTTAAGATATCCAGAAACTTTAACTAGTAATTAAAGTTATCTAATTAGTTAGATTCTTAGATGCTAAGCCTTATTATATAACGTTGTTTTAAACCTTTAATAATACCCCCCTTTTTTCTTTTCTATATCTTAAGTGTCCCTTCTATATATATATAGTAACTACAGCGTCGCCGGAGCTCCGCCTCTATAGGACAGGGGGTAATATTACGGAACCCTACTATAGGGGCCTCTATAGGAGAGCCCCATGCTTTTATATACACCTCGCGTATAGCTTATATTAGCTACGCGTAGGTATATCACCTCCTTACGCCCTTAACCCTTATAATCAATTGTGTAACGTCTTATAGACTCCTTAAATACATACGCTCTATAGCTACTGCCCTTATTCTATAACAGAAATATAAGATATATTAAATAGAATTTTAGTAATTCTAATTCATAGGCTTAATTTCCTTTAGTTTTCCTAACTATTTTAAAGGGTCCGAGCTACCGGTAATCTAGCTTCTTTTTAATATATTTTATTTAGATATTTTTTATAAATAGTAAGACTTTGTCTCTTATCTTAAATTCTTTTAGTATATATTTTTTGTTATAGTACCTTTTTTACATAGCCTAGGTGTCTAGTAAGTGCTTTTTAAGTTTTTCTTTATAAATTCTTATTTGCTTAATTCTTTTAGATACTACTAGTGCCTCTCTTTTAGGAATAATGTCCTTAATGTTCTATAGGTTATTTGCTTTTACCCTAAATAATGCTTTATAAGGGGTCATTTTTATACTACTATAGATGCTTATATTATATACGTATTACGGTAAAGCTAACTATAATATCTAATTATCCTGTTAATAATTAATATAGTAACGGAGGTAGTGTTCTAATAACGTATTTAGACGCTCCGTTAGCCTATTTATTTATAGGTAAAAGGTAGTACTTATTCTTTGCTATATTTTTAATAAGAGATAAAATAAAGACTAGAATACGCTGTTAAATATAGTACCTTTATTAGATATAATTCCCCTTAGCGTGCCGAATAAGAGCTACCGTTCTAAAAATAGGTCTGCTAATTCTACTGCTGTAATCGTTATTATAATAGTAAAGTACCCTAAAAACTTTATATATCTGTTAATAATTACTAGAATAGCGTTAGCAACCTCTCCCGTTCTTATTTTAGTAGGGGGTAAGCCTATTGTAAAATCTATTATTAATTCTAATATGGGTCCCTATGGAATAGGAAGCACTAATAACTTACTATATAGGTAATATCTAGATATCCATACCCCTTAGTACGTATTATATCCCAATATATAGTCCTTAACCTCTTCTAATATTCTATCCTAAAAGTATTTCCTTTAAGCGGCCTTAAGGGTTCTGTTGGTACCGTAGTAACCCCTAAGAAGGTTATTATAGAAGATCTTTAGAATTTCGTTTTAAACTACTTAGTCCTTTAGGATATATATAGTACTCTTAAAACGTAATAGACCCCTTTAGTCTTGCTGCTATGGCTTCTTAGTAACTCTAGCTAAGTTAGTCTCCACTATATCTTTCTACCTCTCCTTAGAAATGAAGGCGTCCCTTTATTATACTTAAAGAAGAAGATCTAAAAAGGTTTTATATAGATTACTTGCTTCTATTTTACCTACCGCTATTATAAATATAAGGTATAGCACGAGATGTTTTAAACTATTAGTGCTAGCAGATTCTCCTGCCGTTATATAGTATACTATGCTATAGATAGGTATCTTACCTATTTCCCTTAGATCTAGATACTTGCAGCTAATACGCCATTAAGTTAAAGGTGCCGCGATACCCCTAGTATATCCTATAGAATTCTTACTAATTCTAGGGTACGTTAACTTTGTAATATCTACCTAGCCTATAACCTAGTCCGTAACTATATCCTACAGCTTTATAATTATAGCGCTTTATCGCTATATTACTAGGACCTTTACCCTACTATAAAATTCTATAGTTCTAGGAAAAGAGTTTTCTTTCTTTTTAAGCAAATTTTGTAATATAGGGATTATTTCCCCTATACTGTCCTGGATTCTTCCTATCTTATAATCTAGACGTTTTAATAATCTATTAGCGGGATTTTTTTTAGGCGGTATATAATTTTAAAGTTATACTATAATAGTGCCTTTACCTATCTAGCTTGTTAACCACTTAACACCTTTATAGTTATAAAGTATTTTAGGTTATTATAGTCTGTAAGGACTTTAATAGGGTAATTGCTTTCTATATAATAATGTCGCTAGTGCTTTATTACTATAACTATTATAAGTAGCTCCTAGTTGTGCGTTATGTAATGCTGTTTTATTAGGGTTATTTTCCTTAACTAAAACGCTACAGGATGCTATTTTCTGTCTTTTAATTAAGATATAATTACCCCTAGGGTAAAGCCGGATATATTTGTTTTAAGGTATATATATAGCTTTTAGCAGAAGTATATTAAGATAGGCGCTAACGTAAATAAATCCTTTAACTGGTCTATAGCCTACTTAATAACTTCCCTAAATATAAAGGTTTCTAACTTCTTACTATTCTTAGATTTTTTTAGTAAATTAGTAATTAGAAGTATTACTTATAAATAATAAATAATAAACGTTTAGTAGAAGTTTGCTGTGTCTAAGAAAATCTATACTTCTCTAAACATTATAGGGTAGGGCTATTCCTTAATAGCGTCTACCTAACTTTTCTCTGTTAATACTCTGTTAACGCTAATAATAAAGCCTAGAAAATTAATACTAGTAGTATAAAACGTATACTTTTTTAGGTTTATTTAGAGCTTATATTCCCGTAGTCTTTTTAGTACTATTTATACGTAGTATATATATACTTTGTAGTTATTAGAGTAGACTATAATGTTATTAAGGTAGACTATATATATTATGTCTAATAGGCCTAATAATACCTTATTAATATAGGCCTGAAATATTACTGGTGCGTTAGTAAGCCTAAATAGTATTACTAGGTACTTAAAGTGGCCGTTATAACGATCGCCCACCGAGCTAAACGAACGCAACTGGCTAAAAAGGTATAGTGTCAAACCGAATGGTTTGACGGCTTGGTAACTAATATATATACGTTCGTTGCCTCTTATCGTTACCTAATAGCCGTACTGTATTTAAAACGCCGTTTTCCACTTAGTACCAGCTTTAATCCGGATTTAATAGTATATATCTTTTAGATCTAATTTTATAAATATTTTTACGCCTAACAGCCTATTAATAAGCTCCCCTGTTAAGGGTAATAGGTAGTAATTTTTTATAGTAATCTTGTTTAGCGCCTAATAGTTAATATAGAGGTAAAGGGTTTTGTCCTTCTTGGGTATAAATATAATTGGTACCTCTACTAGGCTTATAAAGGGCTAAATCTATTCTCTCTAAAGATTATCTACTATATATTGACGTAATACCGCTAGCTTATTTTCTAATAGGTTATATAATGGTCTAAAAGGAGGTTATTTATCCCCTATATTTATCTTATGCTTAACTAATATAGGGTTAAATAAGGTTTGTGCAGCCTCTTTATTAGAAATATTCTCTAAGTTTATATATTTTTATAGAATCTCTAGTTCCTTAACTATGTATAGCTGGATATCTAAAAATAAATATTCTGTGTCCCCGTTTTTAGTGTTAAGAGTGGCATATATAGTATATACCCACCCTTCTTCTTATATATGGTTTAAGAAAGCCTTTTAATCTTTAACTATAATGCGCGGTTAAGACTTTTAATGTTAATATAAGGCTGAAGGCTAATTAACATCTAGATTAACTTAGTAAAGTTATAGGTATCCTAAAATAAGGTTATACCCCTTAATTTCTACGGTATAAAAGTGTATCTTCTACGTATTCTATAGACTATTATAGTCCTAGCTAGCTATAGAAAAAGCCTATTCCCTATAGTATGGAATCTAGTAGCCTCTAATACTTTAAATAGTGCGTACTTATAAGCCGCTATAGTCTAAATCTAATTCTTTTACTAGTAATTAAGAAATAAACCTATGGTCGCGCCGCTGTCTATAAGGTAATCTTACATTACCTATTTATTATTAATTTAAATAGAAATAGGAATAACTATACGGTAGCTTACTTTTTTTTTCTCTTGCTAGCCTAGTATAAGGGAGTAAAGATCTACTATGCTTTCTCTTTTCCTAATTAATTTAACTCTTATTTCTTTTACTAGCAGAAGCGCTTTATATAGCCCTTTTTACCGCAGTTATAATAAACGCGTGACTCTTGGTTCCACTTATTTAGATTAGGTTTTTGCATATTATTATTCTAAAGCTAGCTAGTATTACTCTAGGGCTTTAAAGCCTACTTACGTTATTCTTCTATAGAGTGGTTAGGTTGAAATCTACCCCTATTATTAAAGCTAGGTCTAGTCCTACGCTCTTTATTATTGGCGTCTTATTCCTTTTACTTACCTAGATAGTCTCTTTTAGTTTTCGTCTTTTAGTATTAGGATGGTAGAACGGATGAATCCCCCTTACGCCTTTAATAGGCCTTAGAGGGGGGGGGAGGCATGGCGTATATGGTAATGGTTAACAAGAGACAGCATATAGGGGGTAGTCAAGATATGGGACACAACTACAAGCGTACGGCAATCGATCAGCAAGGCCTAGCTAGGACGTAGTAAACCCTAGCTTTGGATAAGCTAAAGAAGGAAGCAGTGGTTCCTAAGGAGTTTAAAATATCTAAGGAGGAGGACGTAGCTGTAGGCCTGCAGGGCCGCACTACGTGCAAACATGACAATTTGGGGTTTTTTATCCGACTGAGGTAGCTCATAGGGTTTTTCCTTCCCCCAACTGCAGGGTTTTCTTTATGTAAACTATAAGTTTTCCCCCTGTAACGGAGTAGTCTGCGTGGGCCTAGATAGGATCCATATTAGACGTTAATTAAAGAGTTACTAGTCTCTTTTAGTATTCTTAATCTATGTAGCTTTAGAGATAAGCTTTTCTTAAAAGGTAGGAATTTCGCCCTTCTTCTATATAGCCTATTAAATCTTAGGTTGTAACTTAGTAAGTAGCTAGTAAAGTTATATAGTGTTATCCTATAGGTTTAAGTACGGTATATTATCTTCTAGCTCTTTTAAGTAGTTTATAAACTAGACTATACTTTAGCCTTTTTGCTATTTAGCGTTATAGTATTGCTAGTTATAATCTATCCCTCAATTAGTAGGGTCTTAAACCTAATTAACTAACTAGAACTTAAGTTTACTACATTTAAGGGGTATAGTAAGTTTCTTCTTATAGCGTGTTTATAAACTCTTAATAGTACTACGTAGGAAGGTAGAAGTAATTAGTGTCTAATTATACTTATTAGAGTAACGTTTTAGGTCTAGCTAAAACTTAGTTTTATATTAATGGATAAAACGATTATAGTTCTGGAGACTATTACTATTATACTTATTAGGTTCCTTTATGCGAAATTTAGATTTTTCTAACGTTATAGTATAGTATAGTATTACCCCTTTAAGTCTACTTCATATCTAGGGTGTCTATACTTCTCCTAATTGTCCTTATAATTATTCTTAGTAGTTTTAATATACTTATCTTAATTATATCTTTAACTCCTTTATTTTTTATAGAGTCTTATATAGCGATCGCTCTAATAACCCCCTAGTAGTAATCGTTCCTAAGGGTCTTATAAGGTTAGATAGACTAGCCGTAGCTTCTTTATAGGAAGAGGGGATGCGCTCCTCTAGGGAGACTCTGTTAGCCTCTTAGGGTAAGGGCGCTATTTTAGGGGGTATAGGAGTATAGCCCGTTATTATTAATTAATAGTCGTACGTTCCTTCCGTAACGGATTATAAGTAATTAGAATTATAAGAGGCTAGTTTAACCGGAACGTATAATTATTTAATTAGTAGTATAGAATAAGAGTTATAGGTAAGTAGAAGATAAGTTAAGGTAGAACGAGCTTTACGTAATAAAGGATAAATACTTTCTAATATCTTTTATTTAGAGACTAATCGCTAGTTTTTCTCTAGAGGAAAACTAGCTCCCTATATAATCCTTTTAAGACGCTAGTAAAACCCTTTACCCCTTATTTATCTAACTGTGTCTTTTAGGACGTAAATGGAATATAGATAAGACCTCCTTCTGTCTTATCTAATATATACCTTTTAGGGAATTCCGTTACAAGACTACTTTGCCATTAGTTTCTTTGCTATTCGCTTCTTTACTATCCGCCTTTTTACTACCGCTACCTAATAATTCTAAAAGGAGGCTTAATAAGGCTCGTTTATCTTCTTTTTTAAAAGTAGGCTAAAAAGGCTGCTAATATAAATCTAAAGACTAAGATAGCTATTAAATTATATATATTAGTTATACTGTTTTAATATTTTCTCTATTAATTTACCTTTTATAGTGACCTAAATATTTATAAGGTTCCTTTATATAGCAAATCTTTAGATAGTAGTAAAGATAAAGATCTTAATAACGCCAACTCTTATAATCTTCGCAGCCTTTATAATCTTTATAGTACTATAAATATAAACAAGCGCCTTTCTATTTAAGTGCCGTTAGTGAATAAATAGTATACTCTAAAAGCCAGTACCTAAGAGAATATAAAGGAAAATTACTAGTGGATATTAATACACGTCTAAAATATTAAGGGTAGCTTTAGTAAGCTGTATAACCCACTATATACTCTATATAAAAAGTATAGCTATAAATATTGCGTTTATAAGGACTCTAGGCCTTATTAAGGGTGCGTGCTTAAGATATTATATAGGTAGTAAGTTATACGGAAAGGTATATACTAATAGTATACCGTTATTCTATTAGCTAATACGCTTATAGAAAAGTTTACTAAATCTAAAGCCGGTTATACCTTAGGGTAAAAAACGTATAAAGTTAGCTTCTGCTAATAGTCTAGTTAAAACGCCTACTAAGAAGGTATAATATCCGCGTATTAATAATACGGATATTGCTAATATTTATATAGCTTTATTCTCGTACTATCCCTACCTATACTACTATAGCGGGGGGGGGGGGGGGGGGGGGGGGGGGGGGGGGGGGGGGGGGGGGGGGGGGGGGGGGGGGGGGGGGGGGGGGGGGGGGGGGGGGGGGGGGGGGGGGGGGGGGGGGGGG
>Ga0307515_10011261_pt1 | contig 16980 bp, 7 predicted proteins | sample 17_EM_MG_FD_194513 | JGI IMG/M metagenome (GOLD analysis project Ga0307515, IMG submission 194513) | Populus trichocarpa ectomycorrhiza microbial communities from riparian zone in the Pacific Northwest, United States - 17_EM | ecosystem: Host-associated > Plants > Roots > Unclassified | place... | reverse complement strand
TCTCACAGGCGATGAATTTCTCATAGAGCTCCTGCAGCTCTTCATGTTTGAGATAATTGTTTTGATAGTTAGCAGCGCCATATCCAGCGCCTTCAGCGCCACCCACAGCTCCGCCAATACCGGCCGCAAGGGTTGCGCCGATCAGTTTGGCGAGCGCATCTCCCTCCGGCGTTCCCTCGTATTTGGTGCCCTTGAGCATCCCCTTGACGAGCTTTTCTATGGCCGGAGCCATTAAGGTGGTCACGGCGCCACCCAGAGCGGCTTTGATCGCTCCCTCCCAACCGTTGACACCACCAAGGATGCCGCCACCGATGGCGTGCAGCAGCGCACGGCCAGCACCGCCTTCTTTCCAGTAGTCCATTCCGGCTTGGTCTTGGTTCAGAGCAGCTTGCTTGTAGAGTTCGCTGGCAATGTCACCGACGAGCCCCGCCATCGTCTTCTGCGCTTCCTGCAGATCGGCCTGCGTCTTGTACTGATCGCGCAGGATGGTCTGCAGGTCCGGCAGGCCGGGCAGCGAGGTGTTGGTGTTGTCGGTGTCACGGCGGATCGCGCCGATGTCCTGGGTCTGATGCTCTGGATCCGTGATGGTGATGCCGATATTGCCGCCGATGGCCGAATAGGCCTTGCCGGTGGCGCTCTCCCCGTCATTGACCTTTGCCAGGGTCAGGCCGCCTGAGCCGATCGAGGCGCCGTAGGTATCGGCCTTCCAGCGCGAATGGGTGTCGACGTCGGAGACCTCAAGCGTGCCGGTTTCGAAGTGGTTCTGGCTGGCCGGAGCCTCACTGGTGAGCAGACCACCCACGAGCGTCGTCTTCTTGTCGACGGTGAGATCGAGGCCGCCGGTGCCGGCATGGATCCCGGACTGCTCGGCGACGATGGCGGCATCACCCGTCGCCTTCTGCGTCGAGCCGGATGCGCTGAAGCCGTCGGAGCCGATCGAGCCGGCGAGATTGAGCTGGCGGGCTTCGGCAGTCGCCGTGTCCACCAGGCTTTCGACCGTCAGGTTGCGGACGGCAGCGGTCACCGAGTTTCCGGTGACGGTGGCGCCTCTCAGAGCGAGGTCGTTGGTGAGAATGGTGACGTCGCCGGTGCCGTTAACATGGCTGTTGTAGTTGGTAAGACCCGACGTGCCGTCATTGCCCTTGCCGTAAGAGCCACTGACGTTGACTCCCGGCACACAGTTCGATTTCGTGCCGCACTCCCATTTGATGCCTATGCCAGCGCTATAGGACGAGTTCTGGCTCGAAGTATCCGACGTGCCGATCGCCGCATTGAGGTTGATATTGCCGTTCTGCGCCGACAGGAAGATATCCCCGGCCAGTGGATCGTCGGAGATGGTCGGCAGGCCGAACTTGTCGTAGCCGGCGGCGATCTGCGCGCCGTCGCTGGTGATCGAGCCGTTTTCCGCCTCCAGGGTGATCGAGCGGCCGGCGCGGATACTGGTGACGACGGGCGTCGAGGATGACGAGGATGAACTGCTCTCCTGATGGTTGACGCCGGCCGACAGCGAGATCGAGAACTTGAGGCCTTTCGCATTAGGATCCGTGTCCGTCAGCTGCTGATAGGCTTCCTTCAGGCCCTGGTAGCCCTGATAGAAACCGAGGGCAGCAATGGCGGTGTTGGTGACCGCGTTGACGCGGCTGTCGCCGGTCAGGCGCTCCGCCGAGTTCATAATGCTCTGGGCGGCACTTCCCACCTGGCTGGAGACCGAGAGCGTCACACCGGCAAAGGTCTTTTCGTGCACCTCCTGGTAATTGGTGACGTCGTTGGCCGACAGAAGATTGATGTCGTTGGCGGCGAAGAGGTTGACATCGCGCTCGGCCGAGGCCTGTGCGGCCTGCAGGTTGACGTTGTTGCCGGCGGAGATGTTGAGGTCGCGGCCAGCCGAGAGTATGGATGTGGCATTGGTGTCGGACTGCTGCGCTGAGCCGTCCTTGCTCGTCTGCGCGCCGAGGCCGATGGAGAAGCCGCCATTGCCGGCGGAGAAGGACAGGCCGAAGCCGGACTTCTTCTCCTGCTCGGACTGCGAGAAGCTTTCCGCACCGGGTGTCACGTTGACGTCGCGCTTGGCAGAGAGGTTGATGTCGCGCTCGGCATCGACGGACGAACCCATGATGTTCAGGTCCGTTGCTCGGGCCGTCAGGTTGACGTCCTCGCCTGCGGAAAGCGCTGAGCCGACATTGAGGGTCGAGGCCTGGGCACCTGTGTTCTGCTGGCTGCCGTAGATCGAAATGAACCCACCGCCGGAACCGACACCAAAGCCGGACTTTTTGCGCTGCTCCTCGACCTCATGCGTCTCCTGCGCACCGACAACCGAAACGCTGTCGGCCGCGACGTTGATCGAACCGTCGGCATCGACCTTCGAGCCGGCGATAACAGCCGCCTTGCCGGCGTCGAGATTGACGTCGCCGCTGGCGCTCAACTGCGAACCGGCCGTCTCTTCGTTATAGGCGTCGTATTTGGTGCTGCCCTTCGACAGGAATCCCGAGCGCTTGGCGCTGACGTGTACGCTCTCGGTATCCTTACCTGAGGTGACGATGAGGTTGCCGCCCGCCTGAATGTCGAGGTCGGCATCATGGTCCTCGTCACCGGCCGTCACCTTCGAGGCGGAGACGGTCGTGTCGCCGCCCGAAACGATCGTCACGCCGTCCTTGCCGCTGATGGCGGAACCGGCGGCCGTCGTCGTTTCGAGGTGGCCGGAGGCATTCTCCTTCGAGCCGAAGAAGCCGCCCGACTTGGTACTGCTCTTGACATCGCGGGTTGTCGAATCCAACGCCGCGGCGATCGTGACGTCGCCCGTGGCCTGAAGGCCGACTGAGCCCTCGGCTGCCAGGCTGCTGCCGATTATGTTGATGTCCTTGCCTGACTTGGCGACGATGTCGCCGCCGGCAGTGATTTCGGAGCCAGTATGCGTGGCGGAAGACGATGTGTTCTTGCCGAAGGTGGCGTTTGCCTGGCTCTGCGAGGTCGAAAGATTGATGTCGCCGTTGGAGGTGAGCCCGACATCACCGGTCGCCGACAGTTTGGAACCGGAAAGCAGGATGCCCTGGTTGCCGTTCACCAGCATGTTGCCGCCGGCGGAGAGCTGCGAGCCCTGCTGGTCGGTACTCGTTATCTTGGTATATCCATCGTCGGTCTTGCGCGCCACATCGGTGGAGACGACATTGACCGCCCCATTCGTTGCCGTCACCGAGAGGCCGCCGCCGGCCTTTGCCGACGAGCCGATGACATCGACATTGTTGGTGGCGGTGATGGCGAGATTGACGCCGGCGTCGATCCGGGTGCCGGTCGCATTTTGCTGGCCGCCATTATCGACCTTGACTGCGCCGAGCGCGACATTGGTGCCGGAGAGCTGCGCCGAGCCGCCTGCATCGACCTTCACACCCTTGAGGGCGAGATCGCCGCTGCCGCCGGCAAGCTGCAGATTACCTGTAGCCGTCACACCGGCGTTGGTGTTGACGAGGTTCTGGCCGCCGATCGTCATGGTCTGGGCTGCCAGCGTGATGCCGTTGGTGGCATTGAGCGCCAGGTTGCCGCGCGACAGGAACGTACCGCTCGCCTGGATGGAGTTGCCGGCAATGGCAAGTCCGCTATCGGCTGCGATCGCGCCGGAATTGTCGAGATCACCGACATTCATGTCGACCGAGCCGCCCGCCATGACGGCGCCGGCACCGATCATCTTCTGGCGGTCGGTGGCCGCGACGTAGACGACAGGCGCAAGCACCTGGATGCCGTTGATGGTCTGCGTCTGATAGAGAACCATCGACTTGGTGAGAGCGGCCGCCTGCTCCGGCGTGAGCGCCTGGCCAACGGCCAGGCCGTGCGCCTGCGCATAGGCCACACCATTGTCCAGCAGTGTCTTCATCTGCTCGATCGCGTCATTGCCGGCGATGAAGGTGCTACGGCCGAGCCCTTCGCCGACGAGCTGCCGCAACTGCGTGTCGATCAGCTGGTTTTCGAAATAGGCATCGCCAAGGAAAGGAACCGTGACCTCCGGCTGGTAGCCGATGCGGTCCATGAAATAGCCGGAGCCATAGAATTTGCTGACGTCGAGGAAGGTCGCGCGCGTTTCGAACAGGAAGATCTGTCCGGGTATGGTGCCGCCAACACCGCCCGATTGCGGTTTTGCAGCGGCTGCAAGTGCCGCGCCGTCGACACGAATGCGTTCGGCAATGTTGCCGAGCCCGGAAAGCAGGCCGCCGCCGGCATCGACACTTCCGAGCGACGCGTTGACGTTGAACAGCGCGCCGCCCGCGGTCAGGCCGTTGAGGGCCGTAAGCGGATCGCCGGGATTGCTTGCCGCCGCCAGGCTGGCGCCGCCTGCCACCGAGCCGGCCGCGGACGTGTTGCTGACGCTGCCGAAATTGACGGAGAGGGCGCCGCCGGCCTTGATGTTGGCCGATACGCCGCCGATCGCCTGGACGGAACTGACGATCGTCGTTCCGTTGGCGATGTTCTTCGAGGGATTGGCGTTGCCGCCGGCATCATAGGCCGTGCAGGCGCCCTGCGCGTGGCAGGTCGTCGTCGTCGTACGAAAGAGGGTGACGCCCTCATTGTTCAGTGTCGTGCCCTGCAGCGTCGCGTTGCCGCCGGCCTCGATCGAGCTGTAGGAATTGGCAAGATTCGTGGCGTCGATGGTGAGGTTGCGGCTCGCCCGGATCTTGGCTTCCGGGCTGAGCGTGCCGACCAACCGATCCTCGTAGACCGACTGACTAAGGTTGGACGCCGAATCCCATGTGTAGGTGGTGCTTTCGTCCGAGCCGCCGGAGATCACCTCGTCGACGATGAAATACCGGGACGGATTGTTGGGATCGAGAACGGGATTGCCGTTCGCGTCCTTCGGCACCCGGTCCTTGATCCAATCGAAGATCGGCTCGACCTCCTCCGGTCCGTCGCCCGAGATCCAGGTCCACGCGCGATAGGTCGTGCCGTCGGCGAGTGTCGCCTGCGACCACAGCAGCGGCTGGTAATCCTGCCACAACGGCGCGTCCATGCCGGCATAGAGCTGGAACATGTTCTGGTCGCGCGTCTCGAGATAGGCGAACGGCGCGCCGGCAACGCCGGGGTTCAGCGCGAAGCCGCTGACGACGCCGGATGAAACCAGCACCCCGGTCGTCCATTGCGGCGTGGCGGCCCGCTTGTTGGTCAGGTTGCTGGTCAGGATCGACATGTCGTTTCCGGCCTGGATCAGACCGGAAATATTGGTGACGGCTCCGTTTCTCTGTCCGGCTGCCGCCCCGGCAATCTCAAGATCGTTGCCGGCGACGATGGCGCCCTGATTGTTCGTGAGCACCCCGCCGACAAAGAGGCTGGCGTCGTTGCCGGCATAGGCGAGGCCGGTGGCATTATTGGTAAAGTTGCCGGAAATGTTGAAGGTAAGATCGTTGCCTGCAGCCAATTGTCCGGCATTGGTGAGCGATGGCAGCGTCAGCGTCAGATCGTTGGCAGCCAGCAGCGCCGTGCTGCCGGAGGTGGAGAGGCCGGCGGCATTGATGGCGATGTCACCCGAACCGCCGCCATTGCTGACAGCGTTGATCCGCGCGCCGCTGATATCAGCCGTGCCGGAGAGATTGAGGGCGAGCCCCCCGAGGACGATGCTGCTGTTGCTGAGGTTGGCGCTGGTGGCATTCAGCGTCAACGTACCAGCTGCGGCGATGTGGCTGGCCCTGCCATTGGAGAGATCGATATTGGTGGTGGTGAGCGTCAGGTTGCCGGCAGTGCTGGTGGGATTGCCGTAACTGATCTGGCCTGAGGCCGTAAGTGCTGCGCCGCTGAGGCTCTGCAGCTGGGCATAGGCGATATTCTGGGTAGCGGTAGCCGAAAGATTACCGCTGCTCAGCAGCGCGTTGCCGGCGGTGATCGAACCGCTTGTGGCGGCAAGGCTCATGCTGCCCGTCTGTTGCAGCATCAATGTGCCATTGGCGGATTGAGCGGTGTTGGCGAAGTCGAGACCGGAAACAAGAGTGTCGACGGCGATGGTTTGCGCCGAGAGGTTGGCGTTGCCGGCGGCGAGCGATTGGCCGGCAAGATCGATCGTGCCGCCGGCGGCGATCGTCATGTCCTGATGCGCGACGACGTTGGCGCTGACGTTCTGCGCCGCGTTGGCGTCGACGTTGCCGGCGGCCAGAAGATTCCCCACGTCGATATCGCTCACGGTCGCCGAAAGCGTGAGGTCGCCGGTCTGGGCGAGAACGACGTCACCATTGGCCGATTGGGCCGTGGCGGCGAAATCGACGCCGGAGACGATGGCGCCGGCCTGTATGGCCGGACCCGTTACCGAGACGTCGCCGGCGGCAAGGAGCTGGCCGGTGATCGATGTATCCGCGCTGATGGAAACGGCTCCATGGCCGCTGACGGCGTCGGCCTGGAAACGGCCGGCATCGACGAGGAGCGCGCCTGCGGCCAGCAGCGTGTCGATATCGACGCTGCCGCCGCCGGCACCGAGCGTGAGATCGCCGGACGGGCCGACGACGGCTGCGCCGCCCGGTGCGGCGGCGGTAGCGGCAAAGTCGAGACCTGCGACGATCGCATTGGCCGAAATCGAGCCGCCAGTGATCGACACATTGCCGGCAGCGAGGATCTGGCCACTGACATCCGTGGCGGCGTCGACAGTGATGGCGCCGTGCGCGGTGACGGTCTGGGCCGTCAGGGCCGCTGATGTGACCGACGTATCGCCGGCCGACAGGAGTGCCTCGATATCGACCGCACCGCTGCCGGTGGCAAGCCGGATATCGCCGGCAGCAGCAAGAACCGTGCTTCCGTTTGCCGCCGCATTCGTCGCGGCAGCGTCGAGGCCGGAGACGATGGTCCCGGCCGAGATCGAACGACCGGTTGCCGTAACGTTGCCCTGTGCCAGTACGTCACCCGATATGCCGATATCGGCACCGGCGGAAAGCGCGATATTGTTGCCGCTGACAAGCGAGGCTGCGGAGATCGAGCCTGATGTCGCGGTGATCGTCAGCGCATCGGTACCCTTTGCGGCACCACCGATCAGGATGTCGCCAGACGTGCTGGACAGGGTGAGCGCATTGCCGGCAACAGTGCTGCCGGCAGTGATACCGCCGCCTGCCGACATCAGGACGTTGGCAGCGCTGTTCACCTCGCCGCCCACACTCAACAGGCCGCTCCCGCTTGAAAGCACGATATCGCCATCGGCGGCGACCGTATCGAGGGTGATGCCCTGATCTGCCTCGATGGCAGCTTTTGCTTTCGACGTGACCTTGGCGGCCGTCACCTTCGCCTTCGAGGAGATCGAAACGCCCTGCTGGCCGGAAACGTTGCCGAGCGAGATCTTGCCATCGGCCGACAAGGACAGTTCGTTGGCGTTGGCCGCAAGATTACCGCTCATGCGCACGCCGGCACCATTTTCCGTGACGACGATCTTGATGCGGTCGGCCTGCATGGCGCCGAGTGCCGTACCGTCGATCGCATACTCCGGCGTGCCCGAAATCGAATTGAGCGCCTGCGCCTCGCCCGTCGCATAATCGAAGTTGGCCGCACCTGCCGTCAGGCGCACCGACTTGCCATAGACCGCACCGTTGACATGGATATTGCGCGAGACGACGTCGAACAGGTCGACGGCGCCAGGCCCGGCGGCAAAATTGCCGCCGTTCGGCCCGAAAGTGACATCTCCACCGTTGACGGAAAAGCCGGTGAGGCTGCCGTCGGCGCCGATATCAGGCGCACCCGTGGTCAGCGTTGCATGCGGCGTGTTGATGAAGCCGCAGCCGTCGCAGGTGATGCCGTTCGGGTTGGCGATGACGACATCGGCCCGCCCGCCGAACACCTCGATCGGGCCGTTCAATGCCGAGCGGTTGCCGCTGATGACCTCATTGAGGATGACCGATGCCGGGCCGGAATTGTTCAGATTGGGATTGCCCGGCGTGATGCCACCAAGATTGGAGTTGCCGAGCTCGCCCTTGTAGTTGTTCAGGATGAGGCCTGGCGTGCCGGCGTTGAAATTGTCGTATTTGTTATGCGACAGGCCGGCCGCATTCGGCGTGACGATGTCGATGAGCGGCACGCCGTTTGGGGCGGCACCGACGCCCGGCTGATTGGCGGCGGGCGCGGCGGCGCTTGCCGACACAGATTGGGCATTGGCAATCATCGGCTGAAGCACGAGCAAACTGCTCAGCAGGAGCGCGAGCGATTGCCTGGCAAGACGTGTGAACTTGCGAATACGTCTTCCATTTGCTCCGGCGAGGCCATGTGTTGCCGTCGTCGACTCGCACCGCTCTTTGCTCATCACTGCCTTCCGCGACCTGAATCCATACGGCGGATAAATCCCGCCTTGGTTGTAATTTCTCAGCCGGACCGAAACCATAGCCGTTGGCCATGGTCAACTTCCGCCTGTGCTTGAGGTAAATGCAATCCGAACAAAATGACTGTGATTTAGCGCGCCAGCCGCAGTCCCGATTGTCTATTCCCCGAACTTCTTGAAGGTGATGGAGGAATAGGCTCCCGGAAGAACTTCCCTCATCACCTCACGCTCGGCCGGGCTTGCTTCTGCGCCCACCACGACAGGGTGGGATTTCGTCCCTTGAACACGGAAGTAGCCGGCGTCGACGATCTGGCCCTCGCCAATCGTAATCTTGCTCGCACCTTCCAAGGCGCTGATGTAGCTGAACATGCCACCATGGTCGCCGCCCGCCTCGAGCGTTTCGGTCCCGTTCGGGCCAGACATTTGGCAGGAGGCATAGGTAACGACATAGGTGCCGGGCGCGATGGGATGAAAGACGCGTTCGTACTCCTTCGCGTTGCCGACAGGGTTCAAGATATTACCTTTGATGTCCGCCGGCTTGCTTTGCTCAGGCAGAAGCCACTTGAAACCGCTCCAGACGTTTTCGGGAGCGGCCACTTTGTCAGGCGCGCCGTCGACGAGCTTGCGAAGACGAATCTCGCCGTCGCACCGGATGGGGCCGAGCCATCCGGGATAGATAAAGCGCATAAGGATCAGCGCGCCTTTTTGTTTTCTTTTGTTGAGGATCTCGGTGGATTTTGCCTGTCTTTCGCTCGCGACCATCGCGGGATCATGTGCCCCGCCGCACGAAGCCAACAGCACCGCAACGATGCTCAATCCTACCGCCGCAAAAGCTCTTTTGTTCATACGAATTTTCTCCGTTTCGATTGGAAGAGGGTTCAAACGCTGGCGAGCGCTTGAACCTCATCGCAGGGCTATTTCTTGGTCAGCCAGGTCTTCACGTTGCGGGTAAAGGACTTGGACAGGCGCTGTGCCATGACATCGGGCGCCCCGGACGTTGTCGCCGCGTTGATGGCGACAGCGATGATCACGCCATAGCCGCTCCCGCGCATGGAGAGATCTTCGCCATGGATGTTTTGCGCTTCGGCGATCAGTTGCCCTGTTCTGGCGTCCTCCAGCCGGACGGTCCCGTCGATCATGCTGTCGTGGCCGCCAATAATCCGGGCCTGCTTGGTGGTGACGTCAAAGACATGCAATGTCACGACCAACCTGCCGCGCGTGGGGCCACCCGGCAGGCCGATCAGTTCCTTCGTCATCGTGGCTTGCAGGGTCCGAACTGCCTCCGACACCTGCTGGTCCGGCTTGTCGCCGAAACCGAATGTCTTGACGTCGGGAGCCAGCTCGATCCGGATCTCGCGCACCGAAGTCCGCTGAAGGGCGGCGATTAGCCGGGGGTCGGTGGCGGTGACGCAGGACGCCAGCGTCGCCGCCAGAAGAAGAAGGGTCAGAAAACGCACGATACGCATACGCAAACTCCAGAATTCATTCATAAGATTCAAGTCTCTGCGAGTTCAGTTCCTGCTGTCCGACGACGATGCAGGCTTGGCCTTGCTGTCGAGATGCTTGTAGAGTTCGGTCAACTGGGATTTGGGCGCCGGGCACCCCTTGGTTTTGGCAATACTGGCCAGGACATTGTTCCTGTTGCGCAACGCATCGATCTCGACCCTTTCAGGCGATTTCGGATCCATGAAAAACAGTGCCGGCCAAAACAGAAGGACACCGGTTGCCCCGAGGACGACATTCTTGCCCTGCGCGTCGCTGCGCTCCTTCACCGTCGACGTGATCTGCCGTTCGTTCGCCTCGAATTCACGCGTGATGCCAGCGCAATCGAACGCACTGTCGGTCGGGTTGGTCGAAGCGACCGGCCGGGCCTCCCGCCCGGCGCAGCCGGCAAGCGAGACGGACAAGGCAAGGATCAGCGCCGTCGATCTTGAAAATGTTTTGGCGCGCTTGTGCGTCGAAATACTGCGGATGGTCATTGTCTTGCTTTCGTTACCAATGAGTGGATGCACTGAAATAAAAGAGGCCGCCGTCGATCTCGTCGAGGCTGCTTGCAATTGTGTCGGAATAGCCGAGGTCGGCGCTGATAGTGCCGCCGACAGCCCGGATACCGGCCGTCCAGCTGGCGAGGTCGCCCCCCGTCATGTCGAAGCGTTTTTGTGAATAGACGTGGCCGTAGTCCAGGCCGAGATAAGGGCGCAATTCGCCCAGCACCTTGGCGACCGCGTTCCCGCTCTCGTTGGATTTCGTTCTCCAAACGATCTCGTTGTGGCTGAACATGCCGTTGTTGCCAAAGAGCACGCTTTCGCGCGTGCCGCGGACATTGCCATAGCCGCCGAGCGAGATCTGTTCGGCGCCGAGGAGATTGTCGGGGGAATATTGACCGCTCACCAGCGACGTCAATTCGAACTGCCGACCGGCCAACTTGAACGGCTGGGTGACGCTGATAGAGGCATTGAATTTCGAAAAGCGCGGATCCGCGTCTCCTGCGCCGGGATCTCCTGGTTCCACCGCGTCGAAAAGGCCGAGCCCGCGATCATAGCTGGCGTCGAACATCCAGATGCCGCCGAACATGCGCCGGGAATGGGAAATGCCGATATCGCCGACCGTATACCGGCGGCTGCCGACCTCGATCAGATTGCCGAGCAGGAAGTTGTTCGTCTGCTTGTAGGTCAGGCCGCTCCTGACCGTCGTGATCGAATCCTTGTCGCGGAAGACGACGCGATCGATGCCGAGGCCGGCCTGTCCTGAATTGCCCGAGGTATCGAGCGATGCGAAATTGCCCTCGACCGAGCTCTCATATTGGTACCACGAGCCGTTCAGCGAAATGGTCGAATAGCCATAGGGGACGCTGAGGTTTCCGGAATAGCTGTTGCTGTATCCCTTTCCGTCATCGCTCCAGGGATAGTTGGGGCCGCTATGCTCGTAGGAGAACGCCCACTGGTCGTTGACCTCAAGCAGGTCGTCGAAGCCCAGCGATATCGAGCTTCTGGAAAAACCGGTGCTTTCCTGCCCCAGATTGTTGTTGCCGAAGGAGGCATGCCAGGGCCGGCTCGGATGGTTTTCGATGTTCAGGATGGACGTTCCGTCCGTGGGGCCGGGCAGCATGGCGGATTTGGCGTCGTTCGCCTGCAGCCGGTTCATCTGGTCAAGCCCCTGCTCGATGTCCCTTATATTGACGACCCGCCCGATCAGACCCGGAAAAGCCGTCGCCAGCGAACCGCTGCCGGAGACTTTCCGGCCATTGAGATAGATGTCCGAAAGCGTGCCTTCCACGACGAGCAGCCTGAGAACCCGTGTCTTCCTGATATCCTGCTGCGGCACATAGGCACGCGACGTCACATAGCCACGATCGATGTAGAGATGCGTGACATCCCGCAGGACCGCGTTGATCTCGGCAAGTCCGACACACCGGTTACTGTAAGGCGCGGTGACCTTGCCGATCTCCTGCGCCGAAAGCAGCGTGGCCCCGTCGATCTCGACACGCATGATGTCGAAGCAGGCATCGCTCCGCGGTCCAGCCGGCGGTGCGCCTTCCGCGTCGGCGTTGTCACCAGGCGTTGCGCGCCGCAGGGCATCCAGCCGCTGCGCCTGCGCCCGCTCCTCCTGCCGGCGCGCAAAATCGTCGGCAGGCGTCTGCGCAAGGGCCGCGGTCGCACCCGCCGTCACGATCGTGCCAATCACCAGGATGCGTCGAATCTTCGTCATCGTCTTCAGATTCAGCTACCTGGCGGGAGTGGACTGGAGTTCGTCGAGGGCGGGCTTCAGGCCCTTCAACGAAAAACGGATATTGACGTCCTGGCCGTTCATCAGCCGCACCAGCCCCTCGGCGGCAGCACCCTTCCGCAGCGCCGAGGTCGTTTTGGTGTCCAGCGCCAGTTGCGCCCAGCATCCGGCCTGATTGCAATTGCGATAGGCAAGCTTCGCGACGGGCTTGCCGTCGGCCTTGATCGCCAGGCCCGAGGGCAGGGAAACGTTGAGCGGCAGGAGGGCGGTCAGCGTCAGGCGCGTCTTGCCCTTCTCCGCGGTCCCGGCAGGCGAAGAGGCGATCGCCAGCGTCAGGATGTTGACGTTCTTGCCGTCCTTGGCGATCTGCGCAACCTGGGCAACCTCGCACTCGGCACCCGTGCAACGATAATACCAGTCGTCAAATTTCCGGGATGTCACCGCAGGCGCCGGTTGAACGGCGGCCTGTTCGGCATTTGCTGCCGGCGCCTGATCTGCTGGAACCGGAGATTGCGAAAATGACGGGCTGGTCCAGGTTGCAAACATCAGCAGGGAAATGACGGCATGCCTGATGCCGGGCATTATACGGTCCTTGGAAAATTGGCTCATCTTAAAATGCAACTTCAACAAGATTTTATTTGCGTGTATAACCATATCTCTGCAATCTGCTTGCCGGTCAACTTGAGCGTGTCAGCACGGTAAAATTTCTGTTAGATATTCACATTCACGTTTCAGGAGTTGCGGCCGCCTGAGCCGGGCTCCCGACCATTGAAAGCACCCACCAGACTTCAGCATTCGAATGAAACCGCCCGGCGAGGCCATAAAACGACGCGCAACTTACGCGAAGCTGTCCACATGCCCGCAGGCATTGAAAATTCAACGATTGAACGGATAGGATGAATAATTCAAGTCTATCTGGAACAGTATGAAGTCGACGCCGAAATAATCCCGAACTGTTCAGAAGAAACTGACGCTCTTCATTTGGCCTTGCCTGGATTGACCAGCAAAAATCCTGACAAGCGGAGCGTCATCCGGCGCTTTATAATATAGAGCTGTATTTCAGAAAACTATTGCACCTATGGTTGTCACTGCTATTCTTCCTCAAGAGGGGGAGGAGAACCGCATGGCGAGACGGCAGCAGCCGGGGCAGCCCCGGAGCGAATCCGAGGACAATATTCAAGAAAACCTCGTCAAGACGCGGATCGGGGGCGATCTCTCGTCGTTCATGAAGGGCGACACGGTTCGCCCCAAGAGGATCAGCAAGGCTCCGGAGCACTTCGATGTCATCATCGAATTCAACCGCGACTTTCCGGGCGGCGGCACGGCGGCACGGCAACTCTTGTTCGAAGCATTCCTGTTGTACCTCAACAGGATTGGGGCGACCGACGAAAGCAACAGCCTGTGGCGTTTCGGCATGTCGTCGCCACTCGGCATGCCTGCGGTCTCGGAGGACAGCAAACTGGACCTCTCGCAGATCTTTTCAAACGGCAGCAGGATTGCCGCTAAATCCCTCTGGACCGACAGCTACGCTTTCGCGAGCCTGACCCGGGAAGCCATCGACCGGCTTTCGATCTGGATGATGCCCAAAAAGGATGACGGCAAAAAGCAAAAGGGCAAGCCCCCAGAGAACGGCAGGAAACAGAGGGATATTCCACTCGTCTACAAGATCTGGCGCGATCACGAGATCGATCGCTGCGTTTATGAATCCATCCGGACAATCAAATGCGATGCGGCGCATGCATCCTTCGCAGCCAGCGGAAAAGGCATTGTCTGGGCAGTCGCCGATACCGGCATTGACGGGACACATCCGCATTTCAAAACGCTGAAAACACTCGATCTGCCGGACGGTCTCTTTCATCGGGATTTCACGGTCGACAATCCGGACCCGGTCGTGGCGTCGGCTGCGGCGCTGATCGACAATGCCGGCCACGGAACCCATGTTGCCGGCATCATTGCAGGCCGCACCTCGGTGCTGGAGGAACCGAAGACGGACGCGATCAAGAAGATCTGCGTGACCGCCGAGGTGCGCAACGAGGACGGGACCAAATCAACGGTCAAGGATACTCATGACGGCGTCATCACCGGCATGGCGCCGTACTGCAAGCTGATGAGCCTGAAAGTGCTGGCCAACGAGAAGCGGGGCAAGCTCAGCAATCTGCTGGCCGCGATCGGCTACATCCAGCGCTCTAACGATTACGGGCGCAACATCAAGATCCACGGCATCAATCTCAGCCTTGGCTATCCATTCGATCCGGTCTGGTTCGCGGCAGGGCAAAGCCCGCTCTGCGTCGAGGTCGACAGGCTGGTGCGTTCGGGTGTCTGCGTCGTGGTCGCAGCCGGCAATGCGGGCTACGGCACGGTGACGCAATTTTCAGGAGCGCCGGAGCGCGCGGCCCATAGCGGCACGATCATGGACCCCGGCAACGCAGCGCTCACCATCACCGTCGGCTCGACGCATCGCGATATGCCGCATACCTACGGCGTCTCTTATTTTTCCTCCAAGGGACCGACCGCGGATGGGCGCATGAAGCCCGATCTCGTCGCACCCGGCGAACGCATCATCTCATGCGCGCTCAATAACGGCGCCAGGTCAGGCGAGGCGCCGTTCCGGGAGGATACCGGAACGAGCATGGCGACGCCGCATGTCTCCGGTGCGATCGCCGCCTTCCTCTCGGTTCGGCGTGAATTTCTCGGCCAGCCGGAACGCGTCAAGGAGATCTTCGTCAGTGCTGCCACCGATCTCAAGCGGCGGCCGGAGTTTCAGGGCGCCGGTCTGCTCGATCTGATGCGAACGCTACAGGCTGTGTAAGGAGGACATATGGACGCGCTTGGACCCTCGCCATTCCTATGGCTCGAATTCGACAAGAATGGCGCGATCGATCCCGCCACAACGACAAGCCTCGCAGCGCTGCTGAACCAGCCTGGCGTAACCGATCTGGTGGTGATGTCGCATGGCTGGAAGAATACCAAGGATGACGCCCGCAAACTCTACGGAACCCTGTGGGCGAACGCCTGCAAGAAGCTTGCGGCTGGAAAGGCGAGCCACACAGTCGTCGCCGGTGTCGTCTGGCCGGCCAAGGCCTATCGCACCGATTTCGACGAGCAGACGCTGGTGACGCCAGGCGGCGGCGGAACCCTGGCGGCAAATGGGACGGCGGCAGACCCTGAAGATCTCGATGACAAAGCCTTCGGCAAGGTGCTGAAGGATTTCAAGGATCTCTTCGGGCAGGATGGCGCCGCAACGGCCAAAAAGGCGCGGGCGGCAGCGAAGAAGCTCAATGAAACGACGTCGTTTTTCCTCGTCAAGAACGGCAACGAAGCGCTCGGTTCTTCGGGAACGGATTCCGAACTCAAAGCGGATTCGGAGCCAATTGCGCTCGCCACGGAGGATGCCACCAGCGCCAAAATGCTGATGGAAGCTCTCGTCACGGCGCCGACCTTCAATCTCGAAAACTCCGTCGGCAAGGCGCAGGGGCTCGGCGACGTCGTCTCGGGCCTGGTCTCCGGCCCGAAAGCGGCGGTGGCGCGGTTCCTGAACCAGCTAACCTATTTTGAAATGAAGAAACGCGCCGGCATCGTCGGCGAGGCGTTGACGAAAACCGTGCTGTCGAAGCTTGTGCTGCAGCAGCCGATCCGCCTGCATCTCGTCGGCCACAGCTTCGGCGCCCGACTGGTCGCGGCGGCGGCAAACGGCCTCGCCCCGATCCCGAAGCTGGAATTCTTCTCGCTCACCCTGCTGCAGGGCGCCTTCTCGCACAATGGCTTCGCCGGGGAAATCAAGCCGGGCCTTGCCGGCGCCTTCCCCAAGGTGGTCGGCAAGCCGACCGGCCCGATCTGCATTACCCACACTCATAACGATCTCGCCTGCACGCTTGCCTATGCGCTGGCGTCGCGCCTGTCGCGCGACATCGCCAAGAGCATCGGCGATGCGAACGACGAATTTGGGGCGATGGGCGCGAACGGTCCGCAGCACCTGAAGACAGGGCAGGCAGTCGCAGACGATATCAACGCCGTCTTCAAGCCGCAGGCCGGCAAGGTGAACACCTTCCTGGCGGACAAATACATCATCAAGACGGCGACGTCGGATGCCCATAACAACGTCACGAACGAGGAGGTGGGGCGCCTGCTGGCCAAGATCGTCGGCTAACGCCGACATGGGAAACCAGAGTAATGCCCTGTGTAAAAGCCTGGAGCGGAGCGTGTCTTTTCAGACGCGCATGGAAGACTCTTTGGCGCGACGAACGAAATAGCCCACGGGCAGAAATTGAAGATCCCAGCGTCTCTGGAGGTACCCGAATACGCCGTGCGGCAGAAGCAGTGAAAAAACGACCGCAGTGAACCCCAAGCCTACGAGATACCAGGCTCCCAAGGCAGAAAACATCCATTCGATCAGGAAGAATAAGAGCGCTCCCAGGATCGCCCCTTCGAACGTGCCGATACCACCCACCAAGACCATGAAAATCATATAGGCAGTCCAGTGCACTCCAAAATATGCTCTCGGCTGGAAGGTGATAGCTGAAGTCAACCACACAGCGCCTGCGAGCGCAGCTGCGAAGGCTGCAAAGATGAAGACGCTGCTCTTTAAAGCCGTCAAGCGAACACCGACCGCAACAGCAGCATCCTCGTCATCTCTTATAGCCTGGAGTGCGGCGCCGGCCTTGCTGCGAAGGAAGGCGTAAAGAATGATGACAACGACCGTCATGCCGGCGAAAGCGACAAGGTAGGCTGAAGTCTGCCGGACACCCGATGGGTAGCTGTTCATTGCGATGAGAGACGTACCCGTATCGCCCTGGACCCGAGTATCGAGCTTGACAAGGAGGTAAGCGAGTTCGCTCAACACCCACATTCCGACAGCGAATTCTCCACCCTTTAACTGCAACATCAAGCGCGACAAAACTGCGGCGATGATCGCAACGAAAACGGAGGAAAGGCCGACTGCAAGGAAGACATTCGTTCCCGCGTCGGCAAGCCGGATCACCAGATAAGCGCCCATA
>Ga0307515_10011260_pt1 | contig 16982 bp, 12 predicted proteins | sample 17_EM_MG_FD_194513 | JGI IMG/M metagenome (GOLD analysis project Ga0307515, IMG submission 194513) | Populus trichocarpa ectomycorrhiza microbial communities from riparian zone in the Pacific Northwest, United States - 17_EM | ecosystem: Host-associated > Plants > Roots > Unclassified | place... | reverse complement strand
GGTGCTATATTATCTTATTAATAGATATAAATTAGATAGGGGAATTGTCCTTAAACTTAGCTTAAAGGTGCCGTTAGGCGTCCCTAGTGGTTTAACTAAAGAGGTAGAGTATTTTAGCTTCTTTAGAAAGGAAATAGTTATAGTTAACACGGAGCTTTCCTTATACTTAAATCCTCTAATTCTTAAAGGTAGGGTTTATCCCGTTAGATAGTAGTAGGGGGTTAGGGAGCTTAATAGACTTTAATTACTTTATTATTATATCTATACTCCCTAGTATATCGCATTTAGTGGAGTAAATAGGTTAGCTAGGGCTTTAAGAATAGAAAGCTAGGCTATTTTATAGGGCCGTAAGGCTTTCTAGGATCTCTTATAGGGTCTCTTATATATTTCTTACTTTAAGATAATTGGCTTCCTGGCTGGCTATAAGGGCGTGAATTTACTCGCGTACGTTTACGACGTTATTATTATCTTTAATTTCTGATCCTAATTAGATCTTAGGTTCCTCTTAGGTAAAGGCAGCTCTTTTAGATAAGCTTACTTTAGGTACCATTATTAGCTTCCTAAGGTTTATTAGTATTATACGCTTTAGTTTTAATTCTGGGGGTATAGGTCTAGTCCTATCTAGCTTATAAGGTGGAATATTATTTAGGCCTTCCCAGGTAATGTAGAGTTATTTTAGTATCTAAGTATAGCGCGTTAATACGTTATTGTAGACGAAGTTTCTTTAGGGTGGGATATTATTAAGGCCTTCCCAGGCAAGGTAGGGTAAGCTTAGTATAATATTACGGCTCGTATAAATGCCTCTAAACCGAAGCTTGTAGAATGCTATATTACAAAGATACTAAGCTAAAGAGAAGGAAAAGGGGTCGCCAGGACCGATGTAAACAAATATGTAGGGTAAGCCGCCAAGGCGCTAGCTTTAGGCGGGCCAATCGCAGGTCGGCAGAATATGGCAGAATTTGGCAGGTAACGTGCGATAGCGCCGTTACACCTTTTACTAATAATAATAAAGGTAAATAGTATATTCTAGAGCTCTATAAAATCGGCCTCTATACCTCTATAAGTAGAGCCCAGGAACCTAGTAGTTACTATTACCGTTCTATTAGGATCGTGCTGATAGACTATAGAGAGTGAACGGATAGACAGTATTTAAAATACCGTGAAGGCGGAGGCCTGGAGCTTTGACCACCCAAAGTCTGCGGAACCATCAATCCAGTTCTAAATCCACAACACCCTTAAGAACAACCACCATCCCCTTTTGTACATAACATTCCGATATGACGAGCATAGACGAACTCTTCAAAAGACCTAACCTACCCTCCAAACGCAAACTCGAGAGCCCCTCCGATCCAACCCAATCCTACAAATCCGCCAAACTCACCGCAAACGGAGATGCCAAACGGCGGGACCACGCCTCGGTAGAGGCTGGAGATCTGGATGATGAAGAAGCAGGGCCAGAACTCCCTCCTGGCCTCGCCGAGGATGACGGTCCGGATGAAGATGATGAAGGGCGCTTCTTTGGCAGTGGCATAGAGGAGGAGGCCAAACAAGCACTGGATTACCTGGATACGCGGGATAATGAAGAACACTATATGGAAGAGAAGATCGATAGCTCATGGCTTCGCAAACTGGCGCTCAGTTTCGAGAAGCGGATATCAAAGAACGCGGAATTGCGGGCGAAATATGAAGACGATCCTCAGAAATTCATGGGCTCAGAGGCGGATTTGGACGCAGATATCAAGGCGCTTTCGATACTTTCAGAACATCCAGAACTATATGAGGAGTTTGCGAAACTGGGATGCGTCAATTCGCTGGTGTCACTGCTAGCACATGAAAACACAGACATTGCGATTGACGCCATCGAAATGATCTCAGAGCTCACAGACGAGGATGTCCAGGCCTCGCCGGCCCAATGGGACGCCCTAGTCGACGTGATGCTAGATGCAGATCTGCTCGACTTGCTAGTCTCGAACTTCTCACGATTTGACGAAAGCATAGACGCGGATCGAAGCGGCGTATACCACTCCCTGAGCGTAATTGAAAACCTCGCATCGCAGCCCTCCACTGCTGAGCGTATAGGCGCGGACACTACACTGCTCTCCTGGCTCCTCAAACGCATCCAGAAAATAGAATCGCCCCTGACCCAAAACAAGCAATACGCCGCCGAAATCCTCGCCATCCTGCTGCAATCCTCCTCAGCGAACCGCAAACGCCTCACGGAGCTCGATGGCGTCGACACCCTCCTCCAACTCCTCGCTGCGTACCGGAAGCGCGACCCGCAGAAGGACAGCGAGGAGGAAGAGTACGTCGAGAATCTCTTCGACTGCCTAACTTGCGTCGTCGACGAGCCGGATGGCAAAGCCAAGTTCGTCGACGCCGAGGGCGTCGAGCTCTGCCTCATCATGCTGCGCGAGGGCAAGATGAGCAAGCCGCGCGCCCTGCGCGTCCTCGACCACGCCACCGGGTACGCCGAGGCCGCGCCGACCGCCGCATCGGCCCAAAAGGGCGGCGCAAAAGCCAAGGACGACGACGCCGAAGAGCGCAACCCGAACCGCGGCGCGCTGGTCTGCGAGAAGCTCGTCGAGGCTGCCGGCCTCAAGACCGTCTTCGCCATGTTCATGAAGAGGCAGGACGCCCCGACTACCGAGCACCTCCTGGGCATTCTGGCGGCGCTGCTGCGCTCGCTGCCGGCGGCGTCGGCGCCGCGGATCCGCACGCTGGCGAAGTTTGTCGAGAAGGACTACGAGAAGATTGGGAAGCTGGTGGCGCTGCGCCGGGACTATGCGGGCCGTGTTGCGGTTGTGGATGCGCAGATTAAAGACGAGAGGCGTGGCAGGAGTAGGGAGGAAGTTGAGGAGATGGCGGATGAGTGGTTTTCGCGTCGGCTGGATGCTGGGTTGTTTTGTTTGCAGACGGTCGACGTAATTTTAGCGTGGTTGGTCGCTGAGGATGATGGCGCGAGGAATAAGATTGTGAAGTTGCTGGCGGAGAGGGATGAAGGGCTGGCAGACTTGAGGAGGACGTTAAGGGAGCAGCTAGATGGGATGGACGAAGGGCTTGGCAGTGGGGAGGCGATGCTGAGGGATATGTTGGAGACGCTGATCGGATTTCTGGGATAGAGATCTAGTATGACAGGAATGTATATTTTGACAACTCGCGAGATCGGGTGCTTCGGCGATTTAAATGCGATGGTGTGAAGTTTGAATGTTTATTGATCTACCAAGATCCTTGGGGAGCTGTCCCATAAATTTTTCTTTTTGCAGCGGATAACACTTCTCTCAGTACTTACCGTTTTCGGTCCCGGCCTTTTTCATCTCCCTTAGAATCCATTCGTTCCACAAGGCGAAACCTCGCCACCGTCCCCGCTATTTAATCCCTTAGTTTATTATATAAAATTCTGAGTCCTTAAGTCAGCAAACCCTTCACAGAGCTGAGGCCATTGTGGCCCTGAGCAAGGCTGACCGTTGAGGAAACCAACGCCAACCGTGCCAATGTCGACGTAGACGCCCTGAGGTTCGTGCAGAAAGCCGACTCGAGTAGAGCCACACTTAAGCTAAGCGTGACAATGCCAGGACCAAGATCGTTGATAATAGACTGGCGTGTGCATTGTGCTGTTCCGCGTTGATTTGTTCAGGTCGCTGCACGTTCTCCTGTTATATATTCATGGAAGAGAAGGTGAAGGTTCTCGAGCCAATTTCTCGTGGTTGTCCGAGGAAGGCAGCCACAAAGCGCAGTGCGAGCCATTTCGCCTCTAGCAGTACATTGTCTCTTTGAATCTCGTTTTAAGTGGGTGTTAATGTCGCTGGCCAAACGGTGCGGATTTACACCCTTTTTACGTAGGGCCGTACCTAAAGAAGGCAGAAGCCCGCTGAAGCAGCCGTACTTGTTACTTAAAAAGGTATGAATTTGCACCGTTTAATCAACAAGATCAACAAGCGTTTACAACAAGATGCAGAGAGACGGTGTAGGCCATAACGATGGCTGGTGTGTGAGTCTAGGGTCCGGACTCGTTCGCAATTTTCGTGTGCTGCTGTCCTGTTAGCTATTGCGTAATCGAGGTTGAAGGTGGTTCTATGAAAAGGCTTGGATCAATTTAGATCATATAACTCGGAAGAAACATTAAGGCGAGGAAAGATATTAAAATGCCCGAGCGGTGATACTGGAAATTTGAACATGTTCATCGTTGGGGTACAAGTCGACGAAAATTTTGGCGCGAGCCTATGCCTAACGCGTACCGGAGCTCCGCGTAGAGCTTTTATAGGGATTTTTTTGGAGCTTCTCTATGTAGAGCTTGCATTTGGGCTCATTTTTGAGGGTCCTGTAACCGATTTCGTGTGGCCAATTCACTGGGTGGCTAATACACTATGTAGCAGAAGCTTTATATAGAGCTCTAAGGGGGAGATCTCCTTAACCCCCCATAGAGCCGTAGAGCTTTGTAGAGCTTTTAGTCTGGTACATTTATGGGAGCGTTGTGGAGGGCTTCGTGAGGTGTTTGTGCAGGCGTTTGTGTAGAACTTCGTGTTTATAGAGCCTTCCTAGTATATTAACGCCGTATGTTAGTAGAGCTTTAGAGCTTCGTATAGACCTTCAAGTACAATTTCAAGTAGAGGTTTTAAAATTTTAATATTCGTAAAAACGGCACCGTCTGGACAGCAATTGTGCCTCACGCTCCGAACGGCTAAGCAGCATGACCCAATCACTATAGTTCCTAGGGAGCTAGCTGTAGGCTTGAGAACATGTACTCTAGAAGTTCCCCGGAGAAGATTTTACACATTGGTTCCATCCGGAGTGCAGACCCCTGGATAACACCTAGTCTAACAGGAAGACAATTCTCTAGGACGGGCATCGTGTGGCGAGGCCTTCACGTAGCTCGTTCCTTATGGTCCATCGGTGTTGGTTTTGGGGAGTGACAGGTTTCATTTCCAATGGTCTGGGTCCTAGCACCAGCATCTTCTAGCTCTTTGTTAATCAGAAGGGTGAGGGATCGGTCGAAAGGAGGTATTAGAGTTCAATGTCGTAGTTGAATATTTGCCAAAAGACTATCAGCGTCCGGGATGAACACCACCCGAGATGGGAGAAGGTCTGTGGACGAATTCCGAGTGCGAGAGCTTCACTTAGAGTATGACGCCATAGATCGCGAATAACCCTAGACAGTTCTTATAAAAAATCACGGAATATTTCGGAGATAGGCTATCCAAGGACCACTTTTGAGCATTGGTACCTGGGAGAACCCGGTAGAGACGGGAGCAGAGTGCAAGAAAGATTTCCGGAAATTGGGCATGGTTTTGAAGCAGGCAGTATTGATGGATGTTTGCTCAGCCGTGGATTGTTGGAAGCTAACGCTTGCAAGCGAAGGGTGGCAGTGTTGGAAAACCCGTCATATGGTCATTCCTTGAGGAATGCACTAAGAGTTGGGAGGCTTGAAGTCCTCAAGCTTCCACCATGTCCATGGCGCTTTTGGAATTTGTCCACGCAGGAGAGGTACATAAGTTAACCGGAGAACAACACATGCACGAGGAGTAGCGGGAGATCAAAGCATCTTCATAGCCTCTTTTGGTAAGATTAGTGTTGGTGGCGTGGAATCTCAATATGCAGTGAGTTAAACGATGCGGGTTGGTTGCTAGGAGTGCTGTTTGTGGGTGTGTGGGGTAATATATTAATTCTGCAGAAGAGAGCTTGAAATTAGTTGAACGGTCAGGCGAGCAACAAGAGAATTCAGATTGCCGAATTACGACCAGTGCTTCCAGCCCCACCTTTCTTCAGCAGATAATGAAAAAAAGTTAGGGCGTCGAATTACCATAAAGAGATTTCTAAGCTATAACGCCCCTCAATCCGTAAGTCCAGATGTGGAACGAAGCCAGCAGAGCTTCGGATATCGCTGTCGTAACCTCAAGCGGAACAAACAGTACATGAATGCAGACTTGTTGAAGACGAGGATGTGGCGGTGACATGTAGAGAACTAGTCCACGAAGGTAGCTTAGGTAACTTAACGAAAAGACAAGCATTGTTGGTATGTGCATGGGGTTTGCCAAAGATATAGCTGGATTAAGCGCCCATACTGCAAGTGCCTAACCGTTGGCCTTCTTGGGGATGTGCGGACAAGGTTTAGCCACGCGGAGTCCGCCTTCTCCGCATCTGGCTAGCTTTGCTAGCTCTGGAGGCCAGTTCACATGTTGGTGGTGTCCAGCTATCCGCAACTAGAAAGCCTTTTCTGCGGCCCGTCAGCTGCCGGAGATGCTGCAGCACAGAGTAGACCGGGATAGAGTAGGTGGAGCCCCGGTCGGCCAGCCGTGTCGTGAACGCTCTGGCTCATCGAGTCATCGATGAGCATGGGGACATGGGGAAGATGCAAGCGAAGAGGCGCGAGAGGTTAAGCGCGATTATCGAATATTGCCAAAGGAAAGTCTAGAGGAATCGTCCCCTGGGCGATATCCCGCACTGCAGGTGAGCGATAAAAGGTAACGCGAACGAAGCAGGGCGCAGCAAGCAGGAAGCGGGACGCAGTGTTGCAAAAGCTAAGAATGTCCCACACCTTTGAAGATAGACAACGACAAGATTCTGGCCCCCAATCGGCCATAGCTGTAAAAGGTGCCTGCGTCTCGGGTTTTGAGGAGCAAGATGACGGACAGCACACTTGTCGGTATTCAGCATCGTCGGTCAACGAGCTGCATACCAAGGAAAGTCTCCCAGGCCATGGCGTTCCGCGTAAGCCGCTCTCGCGTTTATGGCGACGGCCAGACGGCCTCTGTTCGTTTGGCGCCAGCGCGCCACGTATTCCGGTGTGATTCTGCATGTCAAACCAGGGCAGATGGGGCGAAGACCTCCCGGCAAAGGCTGCAGATTGCCGGCCAAGGCCCGCTGCCGCAGTTTTCGAATTGAGTTGCGGTGGTCACAGTAATCGCAGCGGCCGCAGTGGTCGCGGTGGTTTTTTGTGGTGGGATAGCTACGGCCGCACTCTGCACGAGCTACTGCACGAACGCCCATATCCCACCTATCCAGCAGCCTGAAACTGCGAATGCTCCCCTCCAAAAGCACGGTAGACTCGCCACAAGTCAGTGTCGGATCTGCTGGTTTCTCAAACTCTCGAGCCCTGAGTCGTGGAACGGAGAATTTACTTTGCGAATACAGATCGGCACCATCCGCCGTTGTTGGTGGCTTTCCCAGCTCCACTGCGCTGGTGCTGCGACAAGCCCAGGGCCTCTCGACACAGGCCGCTATCTTACCCGTTGGTTTTGTTAGGTGTTGTTAGGTTGGCTAGAGTGCTTAGGGTCATCGTTTGGGGCGTGCCCGACAGGCAGAGAAGGAGCGGATCCTTCACATTCAGCACATCCACCAGCGCTTAAGTGCCTGGGGTGCTGGTCTTCGGCACACTCCCATTGGACTGTCCTAGCCAAGACGCGGCCGCCATCAGCGCACGGTTACCTAGGTAAGTTGACCAACACCTGGACTTCGAGGTCGGCCACGGCACGCCGCGAAGGAGACGACAAAGCACAAAGAAGGTGTTGCTTTCAAACCAACACGACTCCGAACTCCACGCCAGAGCCCCATCAAAGCTATATCAACTTCCACACCGAGCTTGCTCTGCTGCTGCCATTGCTTCTTCTTAACTGCACCATTCGCCTTCCAGATTCCCGAGCAGTGTCGCTTGTCGCCCGCGCATCTCTCCGCTGCCTGATTCGTCGCTGCAACACGTCTGTCGGCCTTGCTACCAACAAGCTGGTTGCTCGCAAGGCAACTTTTTGTCGCCCGACAGAGCCCTGCTCTAGGACTCGTCCAAGCGGCGCAGCTCTGGCGCAGCACGACACCTGCGACCTCAGAGCATGGCAACGGTGACGCAGCTAATGCCATCCCCTACTCAGGGCTTGAAGTCTGCTTTCAGCCCATATACGGACTCTCCCAGCTCACCAGCTTCATTCCCCCACCATGCGTACTCCAACAGGTGAGAGAGTACCGCCATCTTTACTCTATGTTACAATGCTGATGGCGACTCCTCCAAGATCCTCTGGCACCACTTCTGACCACCTTCAACCTCCCCCGAGCCCCTACCCAGCCCATATAGACCCCTCGCCTGTTGATAGCAATGGAACGAATTCGACCGAGGTAACAACATCAGGGCTGTTCTACTATCCATTCGCTAAGGCCCCTGCAGATAGAAGATGATGCGCAAGAAAATCCTCTTAGTGAGGATGAGTCGAGTGATATAATAAGGTCGCCAGACATGGAGGACATTACCAGTCCATCAAGCCAGGGCAGTGCAGGAAAGGTGGGCGCGCATTATTTATACATCCACTGCTGGGTATTATGTAGTTTAACCATCCGCCAGCTCACCAAACTCAACACGGTGGTGCCTACAAGGGCACGATCAAACTCCGATGAAGCCCCACAATCGGTCATCCATGCCCCAGCCGACTTCAAAACATTTGTAAGTATGACAGCCCGTGTTCTTTTTCACCACTCATTGACCAGGCAAAATTCCAGCAACCTCGAAAGTCGGTCGTCATTTCTTCGGCCGATATTTCCTCGGCGGCAACGGATAGCTCGGACGCTACTACCAGGTCGCCAACAACACCCGAGTCTAATGTATTACCTGATGACAAGGTACGGTGGGAGCGTTTAACAGGTTTAGGAGTCATTGCGGCTGAGCACTCACAGCGAACGTCTGGAGCATTCACCTCTCCGATCAACACATCAATCCCCCCGCCAGGACCTGCAGAGCGTACAACACCGCGGGCACAAACGCGACAAGAAGTGGAGGACGAACGGAGAAGGCGGAACAGAGCGAGTACAAGTCTAGAAGGTGAATATGAGACTAGTCTATTTCCGGCTATTCCTCTAACTCGTTGCCCTAGATATTGCAGAAACGGAGGATAACGGCACAGCTCAAACTCCGGACGAGGTGGCCGAGGTGGCCGAGGCCGCCTCGGTGGTGTCTACAAGCACTCAGACTATGGGTGAAGCTCTCCAGGACATCCATGATGCAGAGAGAGAGATCCAAGCACTTAAAAATGCCTTGAGCGAATGCTGGACCCTATGTAATACGCTGGCTAAACTCAGCCAAAACCACCGGGAAAGGATGTTTCAGTTTTCTGGTGGGAGGGCCGAAACGCAGGAGCAAGCTTGGCAGAGCTGTTGGCGGCTTTGTCAGAAATTATATGACAGTCGGGATGAGGACCACGCTAGCCAGGTGCGGCCGACTCTAGAACTATGCCGGGATTTTTGCCAGGCTTTATTCGAAGTTAGACAGCGAGGAGACGAAACCGCGGACTCTGTGCTCCGTGTCAGCTTCGAATTAAATAACCACCTATATAATACTCACGACCGAAATTTGCCCGAGGCATTCAGAGAAAGGACGCTCGATTTCTATTTGACTTTATGCCATAGACTCATGAAGCAGAGAACATCGCTGCCCGAGGAAACGGATGCATTACTACGAGCTTGCTGGTCACTGGCAGAAATGCTTTTTAGCATCCGGCAAAACAACCGAGATGGAAAACCCGCCGACGAAGAGCTGTTCGGCTCAGCAGTTCAGGCTTGCTGGGAACTCTGTGACCTCTTTCGGGAAGGCTGGACACAGATCCGCCCAGAGAGAGGAACTCCTCGACCAAGCCAGTACGCTTTCCCCGCATCAATCAGTCAGCCCTCACGGTCCGAGCGGTCTTCCTCCGTCGACGAGAGTTATCACAGCGCCGTATCCATGAATCCCGAGACTCCTACCACCATCTTCGATGACCGTGAAGAGCTGTCACCAGCGGATGAACCAAATGTGCCGAATATCCTCGTTCTTGGACCAGAGAATAACACAACCCGGACTCACAACCGCTGGTCATCCTCCGCATCTACCTTGTCCGGTTACTCGGAATCATCCCAACGTACCTCCTCTACCGCAACGGCAGGCCGCGAAGACCCTCACCTTATCCGCCTCAAGGCACTAATTATGAAAGCTGCAATCAACGCAGGATATACTCGTGGACATCCGTTACCCGCCTATGTAAAAAGCTTACCATCAAACTCATTTGGGTCAGCACCCTGGCAGACTAAGTTGCTGGAGTCCTATAAGAAGCTTGTAATGACCGACCCAACACTACGAAATGCCCATAAACTACCACCAAGGCGGCTAACTGCCGGGGAGGTGGCGCGCGCTGTGCAGTGGATGGGTCGGAGCGAACAATTTTCTTGGATGCGAGACTTGTTCCGGTTCGTTTTTGGGTTCTTTCCAGAAGATCCAAGTGCAAGGAAGAACGTTACGATATCGACATAGTTTTCCGTGGTGTAAGAGGACAGGAGCTTTACGGCTTCGGATTGGGGTTCGTTGGCCTGTCGTGTAAGATGACCTACATTTTTTCACTTTTCTTGTCATCTTCAGAAATTCATAGGAGGCTTTTTGGTGTCATAATAGTTAGGGCGAGCACCTGGATTTCCCTACCCATGGGATTAATTCGTCATCGCCTGGTCTTGGTTCCGACACATTTTTTGTTTTATTTTGGAAGGCTGGCATCTGCGTTGTTTTTAACCCCACGTGCGATTTAGCTGCTGGATTGCGATATACCCTTTACGCTCACTTTTGGGACCAACTTTGATTTGTTTTAGAGCCTAATGTTGGTGTTGGGGTTTAAGGCCATATTCTTCACTTCAACTGTACATTTTTCTGGGATAGCCCCCAACGTAATTGAGGCACCTTCTCCTGACAAGGTCGCGCTATACTATTCTTCCTCTATAAGGTTTTTGTTCCTGTTAAAGCTCTCTAAGACTTCTAACCATCTAGCGCGCTTGCCTTCAAGGCGTTACTGTGGGAGGCACTCAAGTTTACGATTTCACTGACATGGACTGCACTGGAGATTTTCACAAGAGAATTCGAGTTGATGCAGAGGCATAACTGTAAGTACAACTCTACCCCATGTTTATTTCACCCAATAACTAACCTCCCAACCGCCCAGTCAATCCCCCCTCACACTCCGACTTAAAGCCTCGTCCCCACCACCCTCTCCTTCCTCCCCTCCAACAACGCCACCGGCACCTCAACGACCTTATCCCTCAAATAATCCGCCACGCCCTTCCCCAGCCCATCCAACCGCGCGCTCCCGCTGACGCCCCGCCCCAGAATCCCATGCACGACGAAATGCACCGCCCCGATCCCCGCAAACTCGACCCGCTCGATGTGGTACGCGGCATCCCAGTCGTCGCCCAGCAGCTGCGCTAGCCGCGCGCGCGTCAGGAAGCTGCGCAGCCAGGCCCACGCGCGCGCCGAGGCGTGCGCGGCGGACACGAAGAAGCCGATGTTGGCGTTGCCGGCTTTGTCGCCGCTGCGTGCGAGCACGATGTCGCCGAGGCGCGTGGGCTGCGTGGGGCCGAAGGAGGAGAGGGGCGTGGGGGAGGCGGTGTCGTAGTTTTCGCGCGGGGTCAGCGGCGCGAAGTGCGGTGGGGGTGTTGTGCGGGTTGTGGAGGGGGCGGAGGAGGGGGAGAGGATGTGGATGGCGGTGTGGAGGGACGATTGCGGGTAGAGGGCTGGATAGTAGGAGAGGTAGGGGCGGGGGAGCGCGAAGCGTTGGTCCATGGAATGATGGAAGCCTTGGGAGGGTCAGTTGGAGTGAGGAGCAAAGGGAGGGAGAAGGGGAGGGGTACCGGAGAAGTGCTGCATGAAGAATTCGCTCATCGTTTGCGCGAGGCCGATGTTGATGCTTGGGTCGGAGGCTTCCGCGAAAATGCGCATGTAGGTCGTGCTTTGGAGTTGGGATCTTGGATTTGGTTGGGGTACGCCCACCCTTTTATCAAGTCAGTTAATTGTTTTGACTGATACCACGCTGAGAGAAATATAGAGTCTTGCCTTTGGAATTCAAGAACGTCGAACTTGTCAAGGATTCCTCTCCGCTTTAGCCCGAAACGCATCATTCGCTCATATACATCCCATTTTTCGGTGGTTGCATACCCAGTAGCGTTCACTAGGATCTCGCTTTGGTAGCCGTCGCGATAGAAGATTGCCAGTTTGGTGGTTGGGGGAGGTGGTGCTCCACGAATGCCCCACACTCGGACTCTGCGGGGTGTTAGTTTAAGTTGCTCTTCGGGCCTTCCAAAGAATCTACCTGTCTCTTCCCACTTCTTCAACCTTCACGTCGTCAAGGATACCCTTTACATCGCTGTTTAGATATATGTTACCCTGCAACTCATACAGGAATTGACATTTGACTATATCGGCAGTAACCATGCCTTTAGTATTCTCGTGCTTAGTGATCACGCAGCTCCCATCTTTTTCGATTTCGGCAATCCCAAAAACGAGATCATAAAGCTGATCTAAGGGATATTCGTAAAACCCGGCAAAGTTGGAGCCGGTCACGTACGCGCTACACTCGATCAAGTGCCCAGCTATAAGAGCGCCAGCTAGTCTATCATAATCAGTATCAGACCAGGAATACCAATACCACGCTGCGCCGATGACCTTCCAGATAATTAGTGCATCTGAATAAATCAATGGAAAGATCTTGAACTTACAGGGGAAGCATCGGCGACCCGCCCGGCAATGATGATATCAGCGCCAAGTTCCAGACCTTTAACTATCTCTCGAGCTCCAAGGTAAGCATTGGCCGATACGACTGGTTTTGATTCGCTCTCCACAAGCGCAAGCGTATTCTTGGCGAAGTGGACTTCCGGGTTGTCTGAGTCTAGGTGAGGTGGAAGGCCATGCTTCTTGATATCTTTCATGATTGGTAGCAGATTATCACCTTCCACGTACGCGATCTTGAGCGAGAGACCCTTTTGTGTAACCTGATGCAAAAGCCATTATTTCGCTAATCGCAGCCTCATTGGAGAGTGAGCTCACCAACTCCTGGGTCTTCTCTGCCAACCCTTTCGGATTCAGCACACCCCCATTGATGATAACTTTAATACGCTTCTCCGCCAGCAAATCCACAGTCTGCTCGATACCTTCCCAAGCTGTAGGTTCATACCCAGAGTGCTTCCCTGCTGCGTGTGCCTCTGCATTTTCTGCAATGTTTAGTTCTGTTTCGCCAAGGAAGTAAGCCCTAATACCTAGTGTTCGCGTGATAGGTCTCATTCCATCATTGCTTACCGGCCAAGTAGTCTCCAGTAATAAAATCGACATCGCCTAGCTCAGCCTGACGTCGCATGTGGTATCCGGGATCCGCTAGGATAAGTCAGTTACCAGAGATAATTATACTTGCAGATCCAAAAGAGGCTGTAGCAGTTACCTTTGCAGCCAGAGCAATTAGCAACACGTAGAGGCCGTGTACCGCGCTGCCGCTCCCATCGCGCTTGATAATCTATAGAAGACATGAGAGTGAGAACGAAACGAGGATGAAATTTTGTATTTCAATGGCTGGGTGGGAAATCTGGCAAATATAGGGTAGAAATTTACGAAATCTATACCGAGGTCCCCAAAAACACGCTTCTGTTGCTGTAACGCTTGCAGGTCTTTCGTTGCTAGAATGGTACTTCAGCCCCTGGGATTAGTGCTTCTTGCGGGGTGCTGAGCATCCCCATTAACGCACACCCTTATTACCTGAGACGATCTAGCCGATCTTTCCGATAAGGCTACCTTTGTAACCTTGCTGATAGCAGGAAATACATCTAATAGCCCCACTCCGACCGCGAACGGTTGCTCAAGTCCCCCACTTTATCAATTTTCACCTACTTTTATCCCATGACATGGCAGGGTCCTCGGAGGAGTGGTCCGTGCGCGAACACTAAACAACGCGTATATCTATATAGAATTCAATCATCAATTCTGCAGTATCTGTACAATACCGTTCCACAGAAAGGATGACTGCTGACTACCTCATATTGAGCGACTCAACTCCAAAGACTGAGGTTATATAGCAATTTTATATAGGATTCAACGAATATTACCGGCTTTATATTTCTGAGTTACGGGTATCGGATTCAGCTAATCTAATTAGTAGGTTCTTATCAGTAACCTAAAGACCCATTTTGCCGTGTTAAAGGATAAGTGTTGAGAGATTTGAATATATATATATATATATAGGCACTACTTTCTAAAGTGAGAGGTGTACTTAATAAATTAAGATTAAGCCATGCATATCGGCCCCTCAAGTCCGCCCGAATGTTACACTATCGCGTAGATACGTCGTACATACATCGCACGTAGATAAAACCTCAATTTTCGTAAAGATCCACCCCTACGTAGAGCCTCCTTACTATATAGTCTTTGTCACACGGGGACGCAGGTGTGTCCTTTAACCCGTTTGGGCGAGCAGATTAGAAGGCCCGTGCGCGAACAACAAGGCGTATCCCTTGACACGGCAATTTGGGTCCTCAGGCTATCGATAAGAATCGACCAATCGGAAAAGCTGGGTTAATACGGAGGTAGCGGTCAAAAGTTCCTGGCCCCCCCTGTATGCGCTAGCCTTTAGTGGCTTAATATAGCGTAAGCAATGCTTGGCACGCACCGCGGGGTTACGGCGTAACAACTCTCCCTTTAATACTATACCCTATAAGCTTCTAAAATCCTTATTATATCTTACTATTTACAATAGGTAACTTATACGACATCTATATAAGGGCTTAGGCCCTTACTATAAAGATTTATAGCAGAATAAATGCTGACATTTAAGCTATGGCAGCGTGCTCTAAAGAAGGCACTAGCAGCTAAGAGCGCTGCTGGCGCTGCTCTTGTTGCTATCTTTGCGATACAAGAAGCTTATAAGCCACCCCAAGAGCCTCTAGAGCCACCTCCCGAATCACCTCCTAAACCACCACAAGCTCTACCTCCAGAGCCACAACGAAACCTATAACGCCGCCTACTAATTAAGCTACTTAATAAGACGTTTATTAAGCCCAAATAAGAGCTATAATAGTAGCAGGAGCTGCAGCAGCAGTAGCAGGTTAAGTCATTTAAAGGAAAGAAGCTATGGCGAGGTAGTAGGCGAGGTGGTGGGCGAGATAGTGGACGAGGTGGTGGACGAGGTGGTGGGCGAGGTAGTGGGCGAGGTAGTGGACAGAAGCAGTAATCCTATATCCTATATCACCACCACACCAGGTAGCTATTATAATGTCATATATCTACACTCTCGTCGTAGAGAGCCAAAATCTATCTTCTATACCAGCCTCCTTCCTAATTCGGAACGCCAAGAAATCGTTTTGTGGCTTATTGGTGGCGCATCGGTGGCGCAGGGGGGCCAGGAACTTTTGACCGCTACCTCCGTATAAATATCCAATTGAATCCGGTCGTCAATATAAGCGAACTTAGCAAAGGACCCTGCCGTGTCAAGGGATATCCCTTGACACGGCAGGGTCCTTTGCCAAGCTCGCTTATATTAACGACCGGATTCAATTGGATATTTATATTAACCCAGCTTTTCCGATTGGTCGATTCTTATCGATAGCCTGAGGACCCAAATTGCCGTGTCAAGGGATATCTACATAGAATTCAACCATTAAATACACCACCACCTGCAAAATACCGTTCTGCAGGGACGATGACTGCTAGAGGCCTCAAGTTAAGCGACTTAACTCTGAAGATTAAGCTTATAACAATTTGCTAACTTCTTATAAAATAGAGCTACGATATTGCTATAATATAGAGGCGATAGAGAAGACAAAGGGCTTTTGGCTCGTAGTATTTTGGCCTAGCGCTGCCGACCCGGGAGAGCTGGACACGCAGCATCCATCTGGAATCAGTCCGTGCGCGAAACACCAAACCAGCCTCATATTCCTGAGCACGACGATTCGATTCGGTTAATTTAATTGGCTAGTCCTTATCGATAACAGATGGACGCAAACTGACGTGTTAAGGGATAGTTTATCTCAGGTACCCCAGACCCTCGTTGAGGAATTCACCTCTCACTTTATGAATATTATGCAATTCTGTTATAAAATTCTGCTAAGGAAGGCACCGTGCGCAAGCGATCTAGCCAATTAGAGCACGTGCGAGGCAATTCCTCTCCGAGGGTCTGGGGCGCGTTTTGCACCCTTACACCTTATAGTTTCCTCGTGCATTTAAGATGGAACTTCCCCATTATAACTTATTTCTCCCTAAGATTAGGTGAGCTACTTCTTAAATATAATAGGAGGTAGCTTACCTAATCTTAGGGAAAAGTAAGTTATGGTGGTAAAATGCGATCAAGGTTCCGATATAGCTGGTTAAGTTAGCCCGGTTTTAAAAAATGCATTTTTAAACTTTAAGGCCGTATATCGACCCCTAATACGCGGGCTAGCTAATTAAATTAATTAGAATATATAAGAAGAAGAGGTTGTAATTTAAATGCATCGACAACCGTAGCTATAGCTTCTAAATTGGCCCTGTTATGGCTGCTTGAAAATAGCATACGTTAAAAAAGTGGCCCGGCTTACAGCAAGCACGCGCCCATAATCTCTCAGACGCTGCGTAGTTGTCTCAGCATGCTCAGACCACAATGGGAGGCCGGATAAATCCGGCCCGATGGCATTAAACCAGTTTAGGCCATCTGTCCCGTTGTGGTCTTTGGCCGACGTTTGTAAAGGGGCACTGCTAGTCGCACACCCCCTAATTACTGCGCGCACACCCCCCAATTACTGCTCGCACACCCCCCCAAAGCAGGCTTAGATCCTTCCACTTTAAGTTAGAATATCACGTGTGTTTGACTTGTTTACACCCAAATCGCGAAAACAACGCACAAAGAGCCTGCAATTGCAGAGCGTCGTCGCAGTTACCCAGCTGGCTCTGCGGCTAGCTCTACAAATCGCATTAATAAGTCTACTTAGCGAGAGCTCTCGGTATTCAAGCAAAATACTAGCTGCACTACCTGCAGGCGGGCGTGGGTGTGGGCGCGGGCGCGGGCGCAGGCGTACCCATAGAGGCAATCTACAGATATTAGATAGAGGCAGCAGTACCAATCTAGATCTCACAGCGCCTTGCAGGGCACTCTACAGTAGTCCTACCAGTCAACTTAGGATAATCTTGAACGTATTACAGGTGTCATATTTTAACACTTTGATTTTCGCGATTTAGGTGTAAACAAGTCAAACACACGTGG
>Ga0307515_10011259_pt1 | contig 16982 bp, 12 predicted proteins | sample 17_EM_MG_FD_194513 | JGI IMG/M metagenome (GOLD analysis project Ga0307515, IMG submission 194513) | Populus trichocarpa ectomycorrhiza microbial communities from riparian zone in the Pacific Northwest, United States - 17_EM | ecosystem: Host-associated > Plants > Roots > Unclassified | place... | reverse complement strand
TGGGCGCAAAATGAACATCATATGACTAACACGGTGGAGTCACTTCATTACAAGAGCTTCATAAATTTGGTTCCATGCTAACTAGTTCAGCACTGCCATGATCAGTTGGAACCAGCCATTTCCAGACCATGAAGGGTAGGAGTAAGACGTTTGCTGCTAGCATAGGATACTTCCTGTGGTGTCTCACATTCCAGAAAAAAAGGGTCTAATTCAATCACAATATAAACTACAATAATAACCATATGCAAACAAATGTCATATAGTCCTAGAGGTGAAGTATCCAAGGTAAAAATTGCAGAGAAAAATATAATGGACAGGCTTTGGGTACCAAATTGACAGAAGCGATAAGATGATGATTGTATCTCAAGTCAAGTTGCAGCTGCAACAAACTATGCATGAAAAGATGCAGATGCAACAACAGATTGAAGTGGATGGTGTTGAAGGAAAACAATTACCCCGTTGACACAGGTATTATAGACCGATATCAGTTTTCCTAACTAATGCGATGAATGAACAGCAGAGAATAAATGGCAACCGAATCAGTCAAATGCAGCTTACATGATAAATGAATTTCACTGGTAAAATTTTGTTGGCTGTCTTCTGTTCCCAGATACCAGACGCTCAATAATTTACCATCCCATTTCAACAATGCAAAACACAGATTTCAGTTATTTCAGTCTTGCCATTCAGCACTTGTTCATCATTCAATTTTACTAAACAACACTGCTAACCTAACCAGCGATGCCATGAGGTCCAAGGTTTCAAAGAAAGGCATGAATTACTCAATCTCTCACCATCCAAACATCCTCAAGGCCAAGTTCCACAACAGATATTCTGAACAACAAAATATATCAACTACCCCCCTATAAAACAAAGAAAGCCTAATTCCCACTAGTTCACACGGAAACATGATTCAGCAAAGGCTTCAAAAAGTAAAATGAAGGTTTACCATATCATACAAATTTGGCAATCAGCGCATTCAAGAATCAAGAAGAGCAAGAAGACAAACATGAATAATCCATAAAAAAAATAGCTTCAGTTTCTGCAAAAGGAGCTCAAAACAATATGAGAAACTGAAAAGGTTCCAATTAAGTACTATGATGCACTCTCTCTAAACACGAGTAAGGGTTAAGGCAATTTAGAGAAAAGTTAAGACAATCACAGAATGAATTTAGAATAGCATATGGCCTATGACCACTTCGTTACCACCCTCTAGCAAAAAATTACAGACAATAGTATCACATTTGCATCTTTAAATTACGGCATTCAACATACTGCCAACTAACACCTAGCAGCAACACGTCAAATTCTAAGCATGAATTTGACTAATTGACATCAAAAGGATCAGATTTTACAATGTAAGTGTCAGATACCACTAGCAAAACCAGAAAGCCTATGACTTTGGAAGTTTGATCTCTTCCTTTCTCTTCAACCTCCTTTGTTCCTTCCAATCACCAACTTTCTCTGAAGCATTGCAATGAGCTGATTTAGAATCCTTCCAGTCCTTACATGGAGCAGCACAATCACAAACATAGCAATAACACTGCAATCAAATCAAATCAGCATAATTAAAAACTAACAAACACGAAACACAATCCTCATTAATAATTTACCAGTTCACAATAGCTCTCATGTGGGGTTTTATCAAATGGGTATTTAGTACAAAGATGCCTTGAGTGTGGATAATCTCTACAAGCCACCTATACAGCAAAAAAAGAAAAATCCAATAAAGACCAAAACTTTATAACCTATCAACAACAAAAAAAGCAAAACCCTATATCCTACTTGGCCAAAAATAAAATAAAGAATAAAAAAAGACCTGGCCTTTTTCAGCAACAACAGAGAGGTCATCGACACCACCACCATCATCAGTGAAGGAGGAGACAGAGAGAGTGGAGATACGATGAAGAGAAGTGTCAATATCAGAAGGGTCGAAATCAAGGATAAAGCAATCCTCAATCTCATCAAACTTTCTAATGTTTTCCGTGTTTGTTTTCTTCAAACAAAATATGGGTCTGATGGGAGTCCCATCTGGAGACGGTGAAGATGTTATCTCAATTACAGCTGATTTGATAGTCTTATTTTCTTCTTTAACCTCCATGATTGTCTATTTGCCTTCCAGGACAATAAACAATACACTGGTAGTCTGGTACAACACCGAGCAAGTTTTAATCCAGAGCACGCAGACTCAAATTTCAAAAACTAGAATATTGTACGAAAAGAGACCGTTGCTTTTCAAAGAAGGCACGTATTGCCATAGAAGTTTTTGTTGGGCTGAGGAAGTATTTGTTGTTGAGATTTAAGGCCTAATCTATTACAAAGTTAAGTCCAAAACAAAACAAAATCCTGGCTCGCATGGAACATAATTTTCGACAGAAAATGTTTTCGTGACATTGCAAAATTGTAGCCCGTCATTTTATGGGGCAAAATAGCCAAGTTCTTTCCTAATTCTATAGATGGTGAGCCCCTGCGCTTTGATGGCCGAGACACATAGGATGAATCTATGCACTCGTACGTCGAGAGGACACTATACGCAGAAATTATTTCCTCCAATGTATAAACTTCATCTGTTCAACATGCAACCCATGCACTATACAATTATTTAAATCTCACTTTTACGTAAGAAAAAAGAAGAAGAAAGAATACAACTTTTGATGTACTGAATAACTCCATGAGACTACATATGCCACCACTCTTCTCTCTCTTTTTAACGATGAGAGATTGGTCAGATCGAGGATGAAGGGCTACCCAAACTCTCGTGGGGGCTAAGTTAGAAATGTCATGGGACTTTAGGAATGAATATTTGAAAAATCTTCAAGGATTGGGGGGAAAGGGCTGGTAGTAACTCTCAAGGGATTAATATGAAAATAAGGCTAACTTTCTAGACAAGAAGTGAATTTTTAAGAATCTTGGAGGGTCATGCACGGAGTCATAATTGAGTTATGTGGATTGTCGTGCAGGGGTACTTATGGGTGAATAAGTTTGTATCGAGTGTGTGGTGACCATCGATCATGCTACCCAAGGTCTATGATATCCACAGAAGCATTGCAGCAGGCAGCTTGGCGTGACATAAGCTTTGCTAATTACCTTTTAATCACTACTTCATCACAAAACCTGTTATTAATTAGAGCTTAAAATGCGCACCTAAGACCATAATTTATTGCATCTCATAATTAAAGCAAAACCTACCATATATGATGCGAAGTTGTTCAAGTCCTTCTACAAAGTCAACTTCGTACCTTGGGACAACACACCCTCGATAGAAGGTAATAATTAAACCATTATCTCTCTCGATCTTAGAATATTAGACATATATGCAGGGGGTTGGCGTGCTTCCATTAATCTTGTAAAATAAGTGATTAGAACAGAGCTACATGCTGGGATGTTATACGATATAAATCTAGAATAAGTCACAGAAATCTCCACTTGTCATATGAATTCTTCTAGGTTTTTGATTAACAAAATATGGAAGCAGCTTGTTTGTTTACCTCGAGCGGTACGTGCGTGGAGCTAGCTAGCTAGCATGATCTTAATTATTGAATGTATGTGGTAGGTAGGTTTTCGATTGATTGATAGCAACCTTGTTCTTAAGAAAATATTGTAATGAGAATCCTTAGGAATTATAATATACTGCCATGTTGTTCTGACAAATAACAACATGGCTGGCGTTTGATAGAGATGCAAAGAGCGACGACCTTATTTTAAAACATTTAATTACTTTGATGATCACCATATCAAATAGCCTCCCGACCTAACCTTTTTTATACTTATACTTGGTCAAGATGATGCCACGATCGAAGACGACGACTACAATAAGAATAGGAATAGGAATAAGGATGAAGAGGAGGAGGCACTGTGCCATTTTAGGCAGTGGTTGCTTAAGGGCAATGACAAGAGAGTAGGCACCAACTACAAGGTGGTTGAGTACTTCCCCACTTCACCATATATATATACTGTACACCCCTGTCCTAGCGTTCCCATACCCTCCCAAAGCATTTCTTCTCTTCTCTTACACCTTCTTCAACCCTCTGTTCCCTTAAAAGAATCGATCAATCTTGATCACGATGGGTTCAACAGGTGAAACTCAGATGTCTCCAGCTCAGATATTAGATGAAGAAGCGAATTTTGCCATGCAACTGATCAGTTCTTCAGTGCTACCTATGGTCCTCAAAACAGCCATTGAACTTGACCTTCTTGAAATCATGGCTAAAGCTGGCCCTGGTGCTCTCTTGTCCCCATCCGATATAGCTTCTCATCTCCCTACCAAAAACCCTGATGCACCTGTCATGTTAGATCGTATCTTGCGCCTTCTGGCTAGTTACTCCATTCTTATTTGCTCTCTAAGAGATCTTCCTGATGGGAAAGTTGAGAGACTCTATGGTCTTGCTTCTGTTTGTAAGTTCTTGACCAAGAATGAAGATGGTGTCTCTGTTAGCCCTCTCTGTCTCATGAACCAGGACAAGGTCCTCATGGAAAGTTGGTAAGTATTCTATCTCTCGGTGCCATTTGGTATTGCCGCGCTTTTTAATTTTTTTACTTTTTGCTTGAAAAACATTATTTTTTATTCATTTTCAAAAAAAATAAAATTAAAATGCAATCTTCACCGCATTCTTCAAGAGGTCTTAATCTTTACCCCCCTTTGCCGATCGAAAGAATTATACTGAATTTGATTTTAAAATTTAATTACAAGTTTAGGCTATCATTAATGCTACTCCATCATCTTAATTATTAATATCACACCTACCATAGAATAATTAAATAATTGAATTAATTAAATGATTCATCATTGTTTAGGTAGATTGTGCTTCTTAATTAAGAAGATAATGTGACATGGTTCTGCTAGTGCTACAGGTATCATTTGAAAGACGCGATTCTTGAAGGAGGAATTCCATTTAACAAGGCCTATGGAATGACTGCATTTGAATATCATGGCACGGATCCAAGATTCAACAAGGTTTTCAACAAGGGAATGTCTGACCATTCTAAAATTGCCATGAAGAAGATTCTTGAGACCTACAAAGGCTTTGAAGGCCTCGCATCCTTGGTGGATGTTGGTGGCGGGACTGGTGCTGTGCTTAGCACAATCGTCTCCAAGTACCCTTCAATTAAGGGCATCAACTTTGATTTGCCTCATGTCATTGCGGATGCCCCAGCTTTCCCTGGTATATACTCACATTGTCTCATGTCTAATGCCAACACTTAGATTATCTTGGTGGATGGCCAGTACTGGGTGTAGTAATGCATGCATGCATGCGCCACTTGCCTGTAATTGCTTATGAGTTCTGATAGAGATCATGTATAATGGGTGCAGGTGTGGAGAATGTTGGTGGTGACATGTTTGTTAGTGTGCCCCAAGCAGATGCTGTTTTCATGAAGGTGAGCTTTTTTATTTATTTATTGAAACCACTATGAAGTCACCTTCCTCATTCCATTCCATGCCATGGCGTTTTAGTTGGATCTAATCTAATCTAATCTAATCACGGGCTAACGACCGCGTGGTTGACTGTTCACACAAACAAACAGACCCTAACATTCATGATCCACTGTCATGAAGCTCTTCGTTCGTTGAATTTAACAAGTTTCTAGTCTATAAAATGTCTAGAATGAGCTGGGTAATTAGACAAGAGTCTTTCAATCTCAGTGAAATACTGAATTTATTATTTTAACTAATCCATGCACGTTGAGTACTTGTGTTATTGATGGGGGTGGTGCTTATATGCTCTCACAGTGGATATGTCATGATTGGAGCGATGAACACTGCTTAAGATTCTTGAAGAACTGCTATGATGCGCTGCCGGAAAACGGGAAAGTGATCCTTGTTGAATGCATTCTTCCTGTGGCTCCTGACACAAGTCTTGCCACCAAGGGAGTCATGCACGTTGATGCCATAATGCTGGCACATAACCCCGGAGGAAAAGAGAGGACCGAAAAGGAATTTGAGGGCTTGGCCAGGGGAGCTGGCTTCAAGGGTTTCGAAGTGATGTGCTGTGCATTCAATACGTACGTGATTGAATTCCGCAAGCAGGCCTAAGGCTCAAAAGTCCAAGTTATTTTGAGTTCCATAAAAGAGAGTTGGTGTCTGCCTGCTGGCTTTGAAAGGTGTGATTGCTTGTTATCTCTTATGAAACAAATAAGATCGTGTCCTGTCTGCTTCTTGTTTCAAATTACCTCCATACCTCTAAGATCTCTCTTGTTCATGCAATGATGAAGAAGATTTCTTATTGAGGTTGTACTGAAAAAGAAAGCAATTCGTCTTTTATCTTGCAAGATCATGATGAATATTGTTCTTAACAAGAAGCATTTCTTTTTTTCTGGGCCCTTAATTTATGACTACTTCTTGATCTTATGCCAGCCTTTTCATATTGATATTATATGTTTGTATTCAATTAGAAATTAAAACACGGAGCAGTTACTCTTTCTTGCTTATTAAAATAAATAATAATTAAAAAATAAAGTGACGCTGACTTCCAAACAAATCAGATCGATCTTTGTTTATTCGAATAACGACAACTTGTCTGCATGTTTATTTATTTCTTCTTCAACACAAATTAAAGATGCTCAATTTCTCATCCCCGGTCTTTAAATATGCCAAAAATGACATACCTAGATAAACGTGACATGATGACATAATAAACTATGTTTTTTTTTTTTGCGTAATTAATAATTGTTTTTTAAGATATTTTTTATTTAAAAATATATTAAATATTTTTTTATTTTTTAAAAATTATTTTTAATATCAACAAACATAAACATAATTTTTTTAAAAATATATTTTAAATTTTTTTAAAAATCCGTTTGGAACATAGTACAAAATGGTTCTGCCCGAGCCATTATGCGAAAAGGTTTTTCTTCTAGGCTTTGTAACCAACAATAAAGATAAAAGTGATGTTAAGGAATGCTTTATGGCCTGTTATATATATTATTTAATCCCAGATCCTGTAATTTCATTATTATACCGTGTCTAGAGAGTTAAAAAGACTATTTTGCCCCTAATCAATACGAAGAAGAAGGCCGTGCTACCCCAATAGCTTTCTTCTTTTTTCTTTCTTTCTTTCTTGGCAACTTCTTGGTAACAGTTGTACAGTAAAGATGAAATAATTGTTCATTCAGCATGCATGAAAAATTAGGGTTTGCGTAGGTCACAGTTCGGCCTAAGATATGGCATTTCCCCGTCAGGTAGATTCATGAATATGGGTGGATGTAATTTTTTTTTTTTTTTTCTTAAAAGAAACAAAACCATCTCTCACTGGTGCCCCTCGGACCTCCGCCCTCATCCTCCTCTCCAAAGCAATGGTCATTTGAACATGGCGGTGAGGACTAAACAAACATATTCCATTCTTGATTCCTAATAAGAGACTGTATTTAACTTTTGTTCCTATAAAATACGTTTTATTCACTTTCACGTGTCTTGTGTATTCAACTCACAATGTTTATAATCTAGGATCCATTCCTCGGCTTCTACATATTCCAGGCAGATCCCAAGATTCATGAGTAGACTAATGGACTGCTAAACCTTCAAATACCCATTTCATATATGGTATTATCACACACTAATGTTCGGGCACACCCTTTGTCTAATAGTTCAGACATCTCTTTAAAGGAGGCAGTGGGGATTTGACTTTCCGTGGGGTAGGGTATTAGAAAAGGAAGTTTACCCACCCAGTATTTGACTGATTTAGGTGCCAGATATTCGGAGTACCTGAGAATGCTTGAAGGAGAGCAACCCTTACAGATGAACAGGTAGGTCATTTGCGTCATCCAGTGACCTGTGAAGAAAGCGTCCCACAGCTCCACCATCAGATGAAGCAAGGATGATGTGTGAGGACATGTTTGTCATCAGACTTTTTGCATTGACAGACCTCTTGTCTAACTACTTAGTAACAAATGTTGGACCACGAAATTCATGAGCTTGATCCGTCTCTTTAAGTTCACATTCGAGGTAACTGTAAGATTAGCCATCAGATCATGCTTCGGCCAGTTTTAGGCGAGGAACAATATTCATTGATTGAAGTTCCTGAAAATGGACCATTCATTGGTAAAGGTTCGTCAAAAACACAAGCAGAAAGCTTTGAATGTATAAAAATGGATCAAAAGCACACTTACCTGAATCAAGAGCTTGCAAGCATACGGTAGTTTCATAGTAGAAACTTTATCCCCATTTTTACACGTGGTACACATTGCAGCTTTCAGCTTCTGATTGTAATAGCCTAATAAACCACAAGCTCTGCAAACCTGCATTACATGGAGAGGCTATCAGCTGTTATGGAAATATAACAGACCACCTTTCTTCTTTATTATACAGAAGATACAAATATCTAGTAGACTTAGTGGCTATAATAAGCATAACTTAGTAACTCATCACATTTGGGATCAATCACTGTCTAAGCTAGAAATTTCTGCTATCAAATAAATTAATAGTCTAGTAAAGAAGAATGGTGGCTAATTATACCAAAAGCGTTTTCCTGAAGCCACTTCCAGAAAATCTCATTTGTTCATAGGAAGAGCCCACAGAGAGATCCACACATCTAATTAATCAGATCATTTGGGAACTGATTCTGGGAGCACCCTTTCAGTAAAATTAGCATCACTTGTACAGAAAATGATAGTCAAATGTTGTTCAATCAAATTTGAAAGCTAAGGTCCAGAAGGCAATAGCCAGGGAAATACCTATAGCTAGTGAAAGTGTCCAATGAGACAGTTATTCAACTGGAGAGTTTCAAAAAACAAATAAATGCAGTTGGATCGATGAGCAATTGAGCAGGTAACTTTAACATGCAATGATGTGCCAAGTGATTGTTTTTTGAACAACTAAAGCAGCAACTCCTCTTCCCTCGTATAAAATGGATAGTTTCTCAACATGGATGCCAGAAAATACTTGTATCCACTTTGTTTCATTAAGTACTCCATGCTAAAATTCATTATGTGCATGTAGAGTACAAAAACAAATAAAAGTTACCTGAGCTTCAAATTGATCACTGGAAACCATTAGGCGCTCATAAAGCAACATGCTAGTGCCATATGCAACCAAACAATCCTTTTCCATTTCTCCCACTCGAAGACCTGGGAAACAAACATTTATCTGAAGGCGAAATCTTCTTAAACATGAAACATAAATTGATAAAAGTATCTTGGCATTGGAAAAGAAAACCTCCATTTCGAGCTCTCCCATCAGTAGGCTGTCTGGTTAGCATGACGCGTGGTCCACTACCTCGAGCATGCATTTTATCTAAGACCTAGTCACCACAAGATATACAATGTAAAATATATGAAGAAGCGAGAATACTGTGCTAATTGAATAAATAAGAGATGCAGAAATGAAATGTGACAGGGCTACATGTAACATGTGAAGGAAAAAAAGAGTAGATGCCATGTTATAGACACTATCAGCAGATTCTGTGTTATAAGTACGGAAACAGTAATGAGAACTTGAATTCAAATGTTTTGCTTGAAAGAATACCCCAAGCCCCAAATGCGTAAAGGAAAGAACATTTGTTTAACAGAGTAAAATCAATAACTTGAATACACAGCAAACCTTAAACCCATCATTATAAACATTCCATGTCTCTTCTGGCACCTTTATGTTAATTTGAAAGCTATAGATTTGAAGCACCCAAGTACCAACCAGTAAATAAGTATAATAACAACCATGAACAGCTATCCAAGTACAGATGAGCAATGTCACACCAGAAAGAAAGCTTAAGATCTCACCATATGTTTTAACTTCTGGTAGTAAATTGGCCCCATGAAAATATACGCCTGCAGAGGACAACCTGTGATACCTGGGGAAATTTTGAGGTGTCAGGATGACCATGTTGGAGAATCCAAACCAAGAGCTTAAGTTGGTATATGGAGAGGGCAGTGAAGGATAAACCAAATTGGTTTTGTTTGTTAGATAAACGCTATACCAAACTTTATACTCTTCTTGAAGGATCTTGATAAAATATCTTAACCTACATGACTTGAGTGGGAAGGTTTGTGAAACAAAACCAGGAGCATGCTTCGTGAAAGGTTTCCTTTAATTCAACTCCCCAAGAATGGCACTCCTAGAGGAACCTCAAAAAATACAAGTCACTAAAAAAGCAAGGCCATGCTTGTTTGTGATGAACGAAATCCTTTTGGAAAATGAATTACAAAAAATGTATGTTTTTTTAATGTTTAGTTGAGTTGGAAAACATCTTCCAATGTTTTGGTGTGCATTGATAATAATTTTTTCCTATGGTATCCTATGTTATGATAGAATTTATATTGTTTTAGATATGATTATTGTATAGTATAAAATGTTGTGTATTATAATGTTATCTTCTAGAAATATTATATAAATTAAAACAATTTCTAATATTATATGTTGATATATATTAGTAATTTATTATTTATAATAATATTATATATTTTAAAGTACTATTACTAATATATTAGTGTTTATATATATGAGAATATGGAGTGGTGCCAAGTTCTTGGTTCCTTCATAGAAAGTGTTTTCAGATCTTTAGAAAATAAAAAAGAAAAAAGAAAGAAAGGAAATATTGATTGACATCTCCAGTTTTTCAGTCATTTGAGAATCAAAGGGGAAATGATGTATTCTCCTCAAGTCATTATGGCACTACTGAAAGCAATGGCAGAGTAATACATTGGTTTAATTATGTGCAAGACTCTCCATTGACACAACCAAGACAAAGAAACAAGATGGATCACTGCTTAAGTGCACAGTTCAGTCTGATGACCCTCAAAATAGTCTATAATATTTAAAATTCAATAAACAAAAATACAAGAACTATGTCTTTAGGACATGTTGAAATTTTGGCATGCAGAAAGCCATGTCCATATCTGAAAATCATAGCACGTGTATATACAGTCACTTCTCCACTCAATCATGACTAGCATATCAAATTATCTTTTGGAACGAGGTATTGTCTCATTAATGCCAGTATTTATTTATTGGAATAATTTACATTTTGCAAAATAAAAATATCAAATTCAGAATGCTTCAAGAAAATCAAAATGAATTATTTATAGAAGTGCATGTAAGTTCAATTTCATAAGTAATGTCTTAAGGGTAAGCACAAAAACCTGAATAAATGAAGTCCTTGCCATTGTAGCTAAAGCCATGCTTAACAAGTGTTTCACTGTCATGAAGCAGAACAAGGATTAAAGAAAAATGAAGTTTGAGAAACATAGACCAAAAGCAAAGAACATAAGAGAGAGAAAGTGCCTTATAGCTTCAACCCTGTCTGCATGACCACTTGGTTCTCCAAATGCACTACCATAATGAAATCTACCACATGAAACTCCAGCTTTACCCCCAAGAAGCTCTATCATCTTCCCAACAGTCATTCGACTATATAAAAAACAAGCACACAATTACATTATTTAACTTGCGCAGATCTTGCACTCCTATCAATTGAAAAGATACCACACGACAACTTATAACTTGTGTGCATGTGAAATGAAATAGTTGTCAAAAATCATCAAAAAGAATCAAGCGATTGCGATGAGGTGAAGCACCACATTGAAGAAGCTAGTAAAGTGCCCATGTGACATATTGCATGAATAATATCATACAGTAGTTCCATCTTGTGTTGTGTTATTGCAATTGCAACCTGCCTATTATATATTGGTTTTTTCTTTACTCATCTGCATGGTTAAGAGCTGTTGCAAACACAGATTTGGTTTCATAGAATTAGCGCAAGTAATACATACGATCAATGCAGTCACTGGTGTCAATCATTGAGAACATAGTCAATTGTCTCTAATGTGCAGACTTCAAAACATCACTAAAAACTGATAATACTTGTAACTTTAATAAATAAAGGTAAAATCTTTCCATTTTAAATAGAAGAATTACTCATCACATGGTCAAAATCATTGAAAAGGGCATGGTGGAAAGCATTACTAAAATCTGCATAAATATGAATAAGAAGTTGTCCCCACTCCCTCCCACTCTGCTTTGAGGAAATCTTTTGAAATGCTTATACTGGTCAAATTCAATTTGGCAAGGTAATGGTGTTGGTATCCTTCACGAACAAATCATTGGAGATAAACTCCTTTCACTATTGCTTCCAACTTCCTATATAAATAAAATAAAATTCTATTGGTTCTTTTATTTGAAAAAAATACCAATAACTTAAGTTTTAATAAGCAAGACACTAATAATAATAATAATAATAATAATAATAATAATAATAATAATAATATTATTATTATTATTATTTGTGTCTTGCTTATTAAAACTTAAGTTATTGGTATTTTTTCAAATAAAGGAATCAATAGAATTTTATTTTTCAGAATTTTATTATTATTATTATTAGTATACGTTAGGCAATAAGATCTTTTTTAACATTTGAATTATTTTATACATTCATAATTACACTCCTAAGTATGAACTTATCGATGCATCCTTCAATCATTTACTAAAATAATAACTTTTTAAAATTTAAACCTTTTTTATCTGGATGGAATCTTGAACTCTCATTACAACTATAATTTTTAAGAAAATGTCAAGAAAAAGATAATAGACACTCCACACAAGTGATGCGTGTTGCTTCAATCAGTTTACAAAAGCCACTTCCATATGTGTTGAGTTCGTCATCCTCACATTTTCTACTTTCATTACTCAGATAAATGGGTGCTTTTAAGTTCGTTTTTTCTGTGATGGTCCACATGATTTAAGGGGATAATATGCATGTATAATAATCAAGGCTCTTATTATGCTTTGCTAAAAAAAAAGACAGTTAAAATGCTTTGCAAACAACGTCAAAAAAAAGACAGTTAAAATGCTTTGCAAACAACGTCTGTTGACACTTTTCAAGCATCAACTATGAAGCACCAAAAAGAAAAAGAAGAATGCTATTGCTTGTTAATTAGATCATCAATAACGGCGTATATAATGTACCAAGGCTACAGCCTACAAGTATAAAGATAGACAATAAAGAAACAAAGAAACTCGCAATTTAGCATATGTAACATTACTAGAAAAATAATCAAAGGAAAAAACATGGCACATTATTGATGCCTAAAGTACTTGAAAATTCTAAGCTATGATTGTGGACTAGTGATGGATAAATTGACAAATCCTTGTATTGGAGAGTACTCTGAAATTACAAACATAAATATTTCAGAAATATGCAGTCATTTGTCATCCAAAACTATGACAAAACTTATTGGTATTTTTCCTTTTGCTTTTGCTCATCAACTATTGTTCCATAAGATTGATAGATGATCATGCAAAATATCAAAAAGGGCAGGAGAGGAACACAAATTCGATACATTGTTGCCTATTGCCTAACGCATTAAGATCTTCAGAAATATAAGAAAAAGGGCAGGAGAGGAACACAATTTTGATGAATTATTGATGCATGAATGCAATAGCATTTTAGAGTTATCAGGGGTCACAGACCTACATATTTCGATATCCTCTGGATACAGAATACATGTATGTAGCCACTATTCAGAGCCCAAAAGTTACTTTCTTCTTCTCTTTAGTTAGCACAAAGTGATAAGAAAAGCACACTAACTATTAGAGGAGGGTACCTGGGAAACCCATGCGGGTTCATGATCAAATCAGGGCAAATACCACGTTCAGAAAATGGGAAATCTTCTTGTTGAATGATTGTTCCACAAACACCTTTTTGCCCATGTCTGCTACTAAATTTGTCACCAACCTGGGTGGATAAGTTAAAACAAAATGATGCTGTATCAATTCACCATAAACTCCAGTTGAAGAAACATATTTCCCACATTTAGGCAGAAAAAGTTCCGTACCTCTGGTCTACGAGTATGGCGGATTTTATATTTGATACATAGATTGTTGTTTTTATCAGAGCAAAGAGCAACTCTATCAACTACACATGACTCCCCTTCAGTACCTTTGAATATTTGGGCACAAGGCCGATATTTTCTGGAAATTAAAATGCAGGTGAGGAATAATGATGCCAAAAAAGAAAAAACTAATAAATTAAAATTGAGGGAGTAAACTACTGACACATCTGCTAAAGCTGCTGCAGACTTTAAAGGCCCCCTTGTTTCAATTGGGGACTCCTTATTTATATAGATATCACCATGCCTAATAATTTCCCCAGGAGCAGCAAGTCCATCATCATCCAACACCTACACAAGTAACACCATGAGGGACAGCATAAAACACGACAAATTATCTCACTGTTATAGGGTTCATTGTGATCTATATTAGAAAAAATAATTAAAACTGATTTCCTGCATCTCACTAGTTTTATAATGCTTAAGATCCCTAATTAAAACACAATGCTTTCATTAATCTTCTCCCTAGTAGTAAGTCACTGGTATATTATGGATTGACAAACAAATGAAAGTCTTAACTTAATAACCCTAAAGTGTCTTGGTGTTCCAAATGTGACTAGACCAAGGAAAAGAAGGTTTAGGAGAACAAACAAAATGTGCCAAAGAAAGACTTGCAAGTGTTGGGTCCCTCTAGAGTCCATATATGATTTCATCAACACTTGAAGAGATAAATAATTGAGTATATGAACTCTAGTTTTTTCTCTCCTGCAATCTAATTAAATTCTAAAGACAACAAGAGGGAAAAAGCTTCAAGCAATGGAATATCTCCTCCCCAGAAGTGCTATAAAATGAAATTGGGAATCACTACCATCTTTCTTTTAACCAGATAAGAAAAATTAACAACAGCAACAATATATGAAATGAACTTCTTAGGATTGCACAAATGATATTGCAACCATAACATCCCAGCCATTTTTGTCAAAAATCATACTTGCTCCAAATCAGTTTATACCAAATAGAACAATGCTCTAAAGGAAACTGCCACAACTCGGTTAATGTTTTCAAACATGTCAAAAATCCTCAGCCTTCCTCTAACTAGGTTTACAAGCCTCCTCGTTTACTAAACGACCCAACCCCTGTTCCCTCAATATCTTTTATCACATTCAGCAGCACTAATAGAAAAACAAAAAAATACATATACCCTAAAGGAATACTGGAGAAGCAATAAAGGGAAAAAAACACCTTTCACCCACAAAGCCTCTCTAAAAAATTCTAAGCAAAAAAAAATACTCCAAAAGGGATCTCTAAGTAATGCAAAGGTAAATGATGCAGGAAAAATTCTAAGTAGTAGTTCATGTTAGTGGAGTGTGCACTTACATAAACGATTAGGGTTTTTTCCTTTACTTGTTTATTTATGCATTATTTATTAGGGACATTTGGACAATGAAGATTTAGTTATTTTTAAGGGCTGGTGATGCAGAAGCTGAAACAATTAAAACATATACCTTTATATGATTTTTGAAGATGGGGGAAATCATAATGCTAAGGCAAACATACCCATTTGGCTTGACCTCCTTGCTCTGTGTGCATGTTGTTTGTAAGCCCCCATTGAGATGAATGAATGGATGAGAATTTCACTATATGGTTTGAGATTGTATGATCCAGTCTATCATAGGATCCATTGCGAAGAACCATGTGCATGGAGCTTAGGTTTCTAGTTTCTAGGTGTGATACATAGAAACACTACTAGTGTGACTAGTAGTTTTTTTATTCAGTTTAATTCAAAGTATAACGTTTATATCCTTCATCCTTTAATCTAGTTTGATCACCTTACCCTTAAAGGTATCCCAACCCTCACCTATAACCTATTCCCCAATTCCCTAACCCACCAAATCTACTATGACCTAAAAACTATAGTATTTAGGTATCATAATTCAAAGATCCTGCATCAGCTATTTCTTTTAATTTAGGGTTTTGTTTAGTATTTAAGGGCTGCTACTGCTGTAAAAAGAAATGGACAATTTGATATTTTGTGAGTTTTAAAAAGAACTTTGTTTTCTTTTCTGGCAGTACAATCCAGATAACCAGACTTGGTGAGTTTGCTAATTTTTCTTTTTCTTCCTACATCAGTAAACCCTAAGGACGCACAAGAACCATCTGCCTCTAAAACTATCAACACTGAAAGAACCTGATTCTAGACACAATTATCTTTTCTATTAATATTTCTTGTTCATCCAAGAGAAGGAAAATGAAATTCAGAAACCAACAAATGTTCAGCAAACTAAACTAGAAGAATAATAGAGATGGAAACACTAAACTGAAAAGGGAATGGGTTGGGGAGGTAGTTTCATACCCTCTCTCTTTCTTCATTTTTTCGTGGCCTTAAGATTCTGTCTGATGCACCATTCTCATACTTTTGATTGGTGCAAGTGTATCTGTCATAGAGCAAAGACTAAAATAAGCAACCACTAACACTCTATCAAGGCAAGCGAAATCACACAGGGAATTACATTGAGAAAGGATGCCATCATAATAAAATATGGAAAAATTAAGGATGTCAAAATTATGTACTTCTTCAAAACAATACATCGACCAAAACCACGATCTAGAGAGGCCTTGTTCATGACTATTGCATCCTCTATGTCATAGCCACTATAACTCATAACTGCAACTGTTGCATTCTGACCAGCCCCAAGCTTATCATATCCAACCTGGAAGCAAACTGATTAGTTCACAGCCAATGATCCTCACCAAAGCATTTATAATAGGAAGATAATTACCAGTTCAATTGTTCTTGTTGTCAATAAAGGCCGTTGAGGATACACCAATAGGTAAAGTAATGAGTCCATACGGCCTAACTGCTATGACAGGAAGATCACTAGTCAAGAACAGAACATTTCTTATTATAGAAACCTACATAAATATCACCACAGCCATTCATCAAAAAGTGAAAATAACAAAAAGGATGCAAGGAACCAACAAGCATTCTTAGACATTTGCTCATTGTTTAGACTTGGATGAAACAAATCAATAACAATATGTTCAATGGAAATAGAAGTCACATAAACAACAGAACAAGAACAGAAGCACCAACTTTTGGAGATTTATTAAGAAAAAAGCTCGTGGATCATGGTCTCTTACTTCAAATGGGAAAAGAGATATCACTAGCCTATTGAGCTGGTTAAACAATAATTCAGCCACATTATGCGAACAACTTAAAAAGTATACCC
>Ga0307515_10011258_pt1 | contig 16984 bp, 25 predicted proteins | sample 17_EM_MG_FD_194513 | JGI IMG/M metagenome (GOLD analysis project Ga0307515, IMG submission 194513) | Populus trichocarpa ectomycorrhiza microbial communities from riparian zone in the Pacific Northwest, United States - 17_EM | ecosystem: Host-associated > Plants > Roots > Unclassified | place... | reverse complement strand
TCCAGTGACTTGAAGTGATCAGGGTCATTAATGGTCCACATGATGAACTCACACATGATGAAGGAACAGCTGATGGGATTGGTGCAGTTGGGGTGATGACCAGTGTTCTGACAGAATTCCTCAATGGAACTCGCCGGAGTGCATGCCGCTCGACGACGACCAGGAATTTGTATCGAACTATTTTCGCGAAATCCCTGCAGACAAGAAGTGCTATATCCTGGTACGGACTCCCAAGGGTGAGTTCATATATTGTGACGCCGTCGCTGGGACAGTGCTGACGCGCCCGTTTATCCCTTGCTAATCGTCTATCACTCCCTCCAATCACTCCTTATCGTCCAACATCGACATCGGCGGTGGATCTAACGCAGCCGTCGGAATGGACCGAACACGGTCGGGCGAATCGGACCTGACTAAGGCGTCAAGTACTGTCAACAACCGCATCAACATACTTCTACCACCCATCGAGAAGGCCATCCAGGCTTACCTGGAGAGCGACGCCGGACTCCCTCTTTGGGAACCGTCCGCGGTCCCAGCCAACGTCGTTGAGCATATTCGTAGTCTAAAGATTCCAGCTCTCCCGGATTCACTCCACCTCCCATCTTTATTGTTGCACAACATTGGGGGCCCATTTCTCGGGCTAGATCATAGAGTGCAGAAGTTATTTGACGAAAACAGAACCACGCACACGTAAAACCTTCTTAATCTCGATTCGGAATTGCGCCGCTAACTCCCTGTACAACTAGGTTCCTATGCAACACCTCGGGATCAGGCAAGACCCGCCTACTGTTCGAGGGCCTCTGGAGACACTTCGGACTGTACTTTACCGCGCGCACTCAACCGGACGGCATCGGATCTGGCGACCTAGGGAAGATCCTTGGACAGCTGCAGAAGCGATTAATCCCCCTTCCAAAGGAGGACTGGGGCGCGGATCTTCGGTTCAATGAGAACATCGCGAGCTGCCGGTTCCATGGGGTTCTCTATGCCCGACTCATAGTATTTCGTATATTCCTCGAGCACGCAAGTAGCATGCCCGGTGGGATCACAGATGCGCACAAGGGCCGCTGGCTTCTCCTCCAAATTGCACCAACCACCTTTCTCAAGGACGATCCATTTGAAGCGCTTTCGCTGGAACTTTGGGGTGCGCCAGACGAATATTTTCTCAGGCAAATCAAAAGGGAGAAAACTGCAATCGACGAGCTCCTACAGGGACAGAAGTGGTTTTGCGTCCTTGATGAGGCGCAGGTTCCCACAGAATCGGCATGGGATTGTTTCAAGTCCAAGAATAAACTATATGAGGATAGGCCCGTACTCCGCGAGCTCGTCAGGGCATGGGAAGAAAGCCTTATGGGTTTAATCATCTCGGGAACTGGGATCTCGATGGAGAAGATTGACGCTGTGCTTAGCTCGGCTGTTGCGAAGGATGGTTGTGAAGTGCTCACGTTCACGGATCTGGGTGTGTTTGATTCTGAGGAAGGCCAATGGGCGTATATGGAGCGGTATCTCCCTTTGGGATTCCTAGGTAGTCCCGCTGGGAAAGCGCTGGCATCAAGAGCTGCGTATTGGCTGCACGGACGGTGAGGGTAGCATACTTGTGCCTGAGAAGCATGCTTATCAATCTCTAGGCATCGATTTACGGCCGCCTGGCTCTCTCGCCTGCTCCGGAGTGGGTTCCAGGCTCCCCACCATGTCCTAACCAGCTTCGTGGCTGGTATGACCGGCTACACGCCGTCGGACGCGGATGAATTCAAGGAGGAGATATCTGCTCAAAAGTTGGATGTACGAAGTGGATTCGACTTCACGAGGCTCCAGAAAGGTGCCTGTTAGATTTACTTGTTTCGCCATCCGTTGCTAAGACCCATGCATCAGACCAGGCCCTGTTCTGCCAAATTGCCGGATGCGTATTCGACTACATATTCCACGGGGACCCGCGAGCTTTCCTCCGTCCAGAAGACGCTAAGTTGGTCGAATATGGGGTCGCTCGATTTGGCCGCGCCAAGGACGATATAACCGCCGACGAACCCCTCGCGCTTCTCGCGGTGGCGGACTATTGTACCAAGCACACGGGGTGGTCCTTATCGTACTTCTTGAAGGTAGAGGTCGCCCACTCGAATGCCAGTGCAAGAGGGTTTGGCTTGGAATATTTTGGCGCCTACGCACTGGCCTTGGCCTTTTGCTCGCCGACCCGTTTGGGCGACGTCTTCAATTTTGTTGGAGTTAATAGTGACCTCGAGAACGAGACTGGCCACCTGGTAGCAGTCCACAAGCAAGAAGAGTCCTTCGTCGCGTACCCGGTCGACACCAAATCCTCCTCCCTCCCGACGTACACCCTGGGTCGAAGGTATCGCACTAGCGAAGAGACGTTATCTTGGCTTAAGAACCCCGACCGTATTGCTTTATGCTTTCCAGGACACACCGTGGGACCAGATTTGATTCTAGTCCTTCAGTTGTCCGATGGTTTCCTTCGAGTGGTTGTCCAGTTCAAGCACTCGATGAAGGACCAGGGCCGCCAGCAAACCATAGATGCCTTGGAGTCAACAGATCCAAGAAAGTTGAACTCTCGCGCAAAGCCGAAAACTGGTATGCTCTATTGCTGAATCAATTACCTAATGTCTCACGTTCAAGTTCAGTGCCACCTTCTGAGATGAGAGCTGCTATCGAAGAGTTGGGACAGGGCACTCTCAAGGCTGGCCCATCGGGCGTCCTACGTGTTCTCATCAGCTATCCTGCGGGTTTTCATGAAGGCGCTCTCACACGCAACGCGAAGAAAGCCCCTGACCCAGTTGCCACGGTGGATCTAGCCAAACTGGTAGAACTGCCTCTGGGATCAGGCACTCAGGTGGTAATGGCGTCAAGATGGGAGGAAGAAGTAAAGTGGAGGAAGAGAAGACGTGAAGAGGCTTCGACAAGTAGACGCACTAGACAACGCATCGACTAATTTGACGAATACCCAGTTATTGATTCTTGTGTTGAGATGAAGGGACTAGCAGCTACTGATTCTTACGGACAAAGATCTAAGCCGCTCCCCTTTGATAACTCGTCTGTCTGTGATTTCCCCCACATGCATTTCGCGCCTACATTACAATATATATCGCGTTTCATAATCTGCTCCTCGAATTTGCTCCCTCTTTGGGATGAAGTTCGCTCGTTGTTCAATATACCCAGCTCAATTGTCCAGCAATCCAAGCTGCGAAGCGACGAGTTTTTCAAGATCAACAAGGAACCTCACCTACACAGTCTACTCTACGAACTGGGTTTTCATGTACGTACATCAGGTTGATCGTGGTAAAGATACACTTTTGAAGTTGTGAGTGTGTTTGATGCCAGTCTATTGGACTAACCTTGACGTTGCCAGCGACGGTTCATGGTACTTTCCTCTCATGGTGGAAACCAATGCAGGGAAAGGCCAATATACTCCGAGGAGCGATGCTTCTTTACAAACCAACAAATTTCCTCATCTTGTTCTTGAAGTCACATCTGAAACAAATCGGTCGGATCGTTTCCGTATGCTTCTGCAGGCTGCTTGTCTCGCCAAGCTCGGCAATGCAGTACGCATGCCGGGGCAGCCTCCGTTTATCGTTTCAGCAATTTACATTGACGACAATCTGACTGCGAAATCTCTGTGGATACTCAAACCAGTACCCAAGCACGGTGGAAAACCCAGCTACATATCTGGTGACACCTGCTAAATCTACTGGTGACACCGCTTTTCCATACACATAGACCTGTTCCTGAAACTGGTTCAACCAGGTGAGTAGATCGGTAACCAGTATTAATCACACACTGGTTTCACCAGGTCTCCCTCCTAGGCACAATGCGAGTAGGTAACCCGGTGATAAGGCAGGTAATACCAGTTTCATTTACCAGTCCAAAAGCCGGGGTTTACCTATTTATTTCTAGGCTTTTCCTGGTACTTATTTTCACTTATCTTCACACAATAGAATGGAAAAGCAATTATAGCATTATGTACTACATATCCAATATACTTAATAATGAATACCAAAAACTTGCAATTGGCTAAGTTGCAAGGGGAGAAGTTAGGGTCATGAAGCAAGCAGAGCAAGCAAGAGGGGTGGGGTGGACACGAGCAGGAGTCGGAGGCATAGACATGAGTGCAAGCTAACAGAGATTATTAGACACATGGTAAAAGTGATAATACAACTGACCAAGATGTATAAGAGAGCGGATCGGTGCAGCAATGTGCAGGTAGGTGAATCTGAATGGGCAGACTAAACTGGGTTACGGGGGTTCTTGATACTGCAGGTCACACGCTATATGAAATTAGTGAGAGATTGGCAGCCGGATTAATAAATGTACCCTAGGCCTCCACTCAGGTTTGTTGAGATTGGCTTTGCCTTTTCCTTTCAGATCAGCCCTGCCTTTTCCTTTCTGGGTTGTCTTATTGAACATGTGGTCAAAGTTGAATTCCTCTGACATGACCCTGCTGGGTGGAGGAGGGGACGGGCTTGGGGCAGATGGGGTGGGCAGTGCTGAGGGGCCTGAGCCACCTGGGCAGGTCAGACGACTGGAGCAGTGAGTGGGGGATGCTGGTGCGGAAGGAGTTGCTGGCAAGTGGACTGGATGGACCAGGGGAGGAGTAGGGGGGGGCATGGCCTTGTCATGGGAGCGGGTTGGAGGAAGGTGGTGGGTTGGGATGCTTGCCATAGATGCTTCCAGCCGATGCCGTACCTGTACCCAATACTTCATAGTATGCTATGGAAGCCACGGATTGAGGAGGAGAGGGAGCTGGGGCCTTGTTGCAGGAACCTGAGTGGACCAATTCATCCTGTTGCTGGTACCATGTTAGTGGGATCACCAAGCAAGGTTCATGTACATACCACTCTAAGCTGCTGCCTTGTCCTTGCAGACTTCCTCAGACGCTTTGCAATCAGGGACATTAAATGGTACATGCAGAGTAAACCGAAGGTGTAGACTTACCTCGTGTTCAGAATCAGACTCTGGCTCTGGCCTAACCTTACGTTTCTTGATGGTGCCCTTGGCCGTGAGTTGCCCATATCGCTCGAGGACCTTCAGGTCCGGATCCAGTATCTTGTGTGAGCATCTTGTCGCCTCAAGGTGCATCACAGCGATGTGTACAAGGACCCAGTTACCTGTGTGCCATCGGCAGCATGGGTGATTTGCTTTCATCTGCAGGAAGCTGAGAAATAACAAATGCAAATGAAACAGGACATACCTTATCAATAATCAGCGCCCAAGCGTTGGGGATATTATGTAGATTTGTCCTGTAACTCTTGGTGATGTCGAAGTAACGGCCAATTAGTTGATGTGCGGTTTTCTGGGGAGAGTCAGTCGTGTGACCAAAGGTGAATCAGAAATATACCTTATACATGCTATACTGCTCTTTGGTTATCCCGGCTTTCTTCAATAATATCGAGGTTGTGAAGCCTTCACGGCCCTCCTTGGGATTCCGGCAGCGTTCGCCTGCAGGTTTCTTGACCCACTTCCCTATCCATGTGTAAGGGCCACAGTCCTTGTCAGAGTCTTCGTTGGAGTCGTCTCTTCTGCTTTCATGATTGTGAGTGTCGCTGTCTCTGTCGTCACTGTCACTGTTGTTGCTTTCCTCATTGTCACTTTCTTGGTCACTTTCTGCTGCAACACGCTGCCTTTTTTTGGTGTTCCTGTTTATCTCTTTGACTACAGCAGTGGCCTGCCTTTTGATCAAGGCCGCAAGTTGGGCTGCAGCCTGCGGGTCAGTGGACGACGTGTCACGACGCATATCAAGCACTCACCTTCGCTGATGGTGAGCATTCAATCCAATCCGTTTGTTTCTTGGCATGTAGAGCGAACCATGGCAAGGTGAGGGAGATCTGGTCCAAGGTGGAGTGGGGACTTGTCCAAATTCAGCACCTCACCAAATGTCCAGTGGACCCCGGAACCTCCCAAATCACCCCACCTCGTTAATCAACACACCTGATGGTTGCCAAGAGCAACATCAGAGTTTGAATGTCACGTTTGTGTGTGAGTCAGCTGCAACTTCAACATATATATTTGCAATTAAATTTTGTACACTATACACACGACTGTCTGAACTACATTTTACAGTCTTCGACCTATTACCCACTAAATCTGTAATCCAGTGTTAAACCCAGCCCCTGTCACACCGTCACACGACTTGGCAACTGGACAATTCAACCGTTCCGGGGTCTCACTGGACATTTGGTGGGGTCTACGTAGGGAAGATAAATTTTGCCACCCTTTTTGAATTGCTGAACCTCGAACGCATCTAATGGCAAAGGCTAGAAGCAAGAAGAAGAGGGACCACGTACCCAAGAAGTCCAGAAGCGTATTGAAGTCTGCAAACAGCTTGCCAGGGTACCAGCACTGCTGGTGCAAGGGTTTCAATATCGGTTGTGGTGTAGTATGCACTACATCAATGTGTTTTCGGCATGCAAAGAGAGTGAAAGAACATCAAGAGAGTCAGTAGAATGCTTACTGTGTGAATATTGCTGAGACTTTAACATTATAGGGGAACGGACCTTAAATCAGAAAAGACTTTACTTGCAATTAGAGTACAAATGAAACAGTAAACACGAAGAGATACTGCAGCCTGAGAATGAGGACCAGGAGCGCCACCAGGATCATGATGAGCTTGAAGACCTCGACATGAACTACGGTGACACATCCAGACACTATCAGGATGAAACCACGTACTCACATGAATTCACGACACCTCTCTCTCACTCACCATCCCATGAACCCAGCCCTTCTTGTGTATCCCATCACCCAGGTGCATACTTCAACATGAATGATGGTGGCATGTCCAGACATGATCAGGACAAAAACGCGATCTTTCAGAGTGTGGATCAAGAGACCAACAGTGAAAGGTCAGAGGATGAGCATGAAGAAATACAGGATAAAAGATATCAAGAAACTTACGTCTGTTTCCGACCCAATGTTGAATCCAATTCCGGCAATTCCAATTCCGATACTGAGGAAGACATTCACTACCAGCTTGTAGACAAGAGGCTCCACCCGGCGGAGGAATCACAGGAACTGGAGGAACAGCAGGAACTTGTGAAATTAGGGTCGCACATATTCTCAAAATGGGAAAAAGATAATCTGAAGGCAGCTGCTTACAAAGTAGCACATCATGTTACCAGGGAAGCGTTTGAAGGTCTTTGACATTTGACCAGTTCTCACATGGACATTGGGAGTGACTTCATTGCGAATCAAATCCTTGAACAGGCGTCAGTGTTGCATGCTGAAGTCTATGACTGTTGCATCAATAGTTGTATGTGCTACACAGGAGAATTCACAGAACTCACCAACTGTTTGATCTGTGGTGAACCGAGGTTTGACAAGTACAGGAAGGCACGAAACTGATTCCAGTACATACCAATAGCTCCCCGCCTACAGGCAATGTTTAAGGACCCGGAGATGATCGAGTTACTCCTGTATCGAGTGCAACGTGAGCTGGAATGTGGAGATATCAATGATGTATTCGATGGCAAGGTGATTGGTGCTATGATGAAGACATACATGGAGCTCGATGGAGTGCGTCAGGCAGGCAAAGATGGCGAGTCTGACACAGATATCTTCATGGCCTTTGCCTGCGATGGTGTTAGCATTCATAAAGGCCTAGGAGCTTGGAGATCGAAAACACAATACTCATGTTTCCCACTCGAGGTGATAATCCTCAACTTACCGCCTATGGTACACACACAGAATCGATACGTCTTCTCCCTCAGTGTCATTCCAGGACCACGCGAGCCAAAACACCTCAATTCGTTTTGCTGGCCATTTTATCTTGAGTGCCGCCGTGGTATACAGGGAATACGGACGTACCATACAATCAAGCACATGTTCTTCGATCTCCATTTCTTCATTCCCCGTGCATTTGGTGACTTGATTGCAGTGATCAAGATGAAATGTACCCATGGTGTTGGTGCCAAGAAGCCATGTCACCAATGTTACATTGAAGGCATACGTGATGAGACTGGCATCGGACAAAAAGCGAGGACCTATTACATACCTCTGACCGTCCTGGGCGCAAAAGAAAATTGGTATGAAAGGAAATTCTCCACAACTTGCGGACCCGAGAGGATTACCTGAGGGTATACCATCTCTTGGATACTGCAAAGTCCGAGGCTGAGCGGAAGAAGATACGCCAGGAGACTGGGATCAACCAGGTCTCGATCTGGTCTTTACTCCTGTATTTTGATATGGGACGAGCAATTCCAGGAGGATATATGCATGCAGTATGTATTAACTTGATGAGAGCCCTCATCACCTTATGGCGGGGCAAGTTCAAAGCCCTCGATGCAGGCAGTGGTAACTACATCATTCCGGCTGACACCTGGGAATTGATTGGAGAGGAGACACGTGACTCAAACCACTGGATCCCAGCTGCCTTCGCGGGATCACTTCCAAACATCGATGTAGATTTCGGAAATTTCACTGCGGAAGCCTCAGCATTCTGGATGACATATATTGTGCCACATGTACTCAGGAATCGATTACCGGATCCCTACTACCATCACATGCTCGATCTTGTCCGAATTATGAAGACTTGTACCAAGTTCGGGATGAGCCTCCAGGAACATGCACAGCTCTCAGCGGATATATATGAGTGGTGTCTGGCATACGAAGAGCACTATTACCAATACAAGCCAGAATGACTCTGCACAATGATGCTCGCACTCCACGAAATGGACCATCTACCCAATGACATTCTCAATTGTGGGCCACCAACAGCACTCTGGGAGTTTGTGACAGAGCGTAGCATGGGCGAGGTTGTATGAAGTGTCACCTCACAATCATATCCCTTCTCACAGCTTGCAAATACTCTGATACAACACGAACAGCTCAAAGTGATACAAATGAAATACCCTGATATGAAAGACACTCTCGAATACTCCAAACCACGTCGTAATTGGGACATGATCTCACATGCCGAAAAGTACTACCCTGAGATCAATGATCGCATTGTCCTCCGGACGCCACATGACCAATGCCAACTCCAGAAAAATGAAAAGGTTGCGATTGCTGTGTACTTCAAGAATTATTTAGAACTCAACATCTCTCCATGGCAATTATCAAAGTACATACCCAACGTTGTTCACCGATGGGGGAAGATTCGGATCAAAGGGGACCCAGAGTCAGTCCATAGTGAGTGGTCCCAATGCAACCTGAATGAGAAACACAGGGATGCATCATATGCAAGGGTACGTTGGTCCAAATACTTCTTATTTGACACTTGATGTGACACACTTACTATCAGTTCGAACTTGTAATTGATGAATTTGAAAATGATGCCAGCCGGCAAGCATGGGACAAGCGATTCATGGGATATGGCCAAGTCCAGGCATATATTCATGTGATACTCCCAGCCCATCCAAGCATCGGGATCAAGAAGGATGTCCCTGCGATCGTGGCTCTAGTTTGAATGTGCAACACCAAGGGCGAAGATGCCAGCATAAACCCAGTCCAGTACAAGGACAGCGACATGGGATCAGTTTGTGCATTCAGTGTGGCAACAATCGACTGCGTGATTGGTCGTGTGAAGATGGGGAAATGGTGGGGAATCGTCAATCGCAGTATTGGGCCTCTACGGATTAATATTTATGACATTCAAGAGCCGGAATACGAATCAGAGGACGATTTCAGTTTTTCATGCAGTGTGTAGAGTCATTATGAATGGATATAATTTCTTTCATTTTCTATTATTAATTTGAGTATGTACAACCAAAAAAAAAGGTAACCTTTCGTGTTAGCCATGCAAACCGGTTACCAGTCCCATGACATGGTGATATACCAGTCCCGGAGTCAGGTGGTACTCACCAGCAGAGGCACCAGGTAAATACCAGGTCCCTGTGCTGCGCAAACCAGTAACCAGCACAAGGTACCAGTATGGCTTTCCACAGAGAAATGGTACCTCGTGTACCAACCAAACAAGCAGACTGCAGCAGTAGGGTTGATCTCGCAAGAGGGGGCTGTTCATTACTTACATCTTGACAGGTCGAATATGTGGAGGAAGTCTTTGATCTTAAAGATGCTGACAAGGTGTTTGACTTTGTGTTTCGGCTCTATAACGTTGTCTCACTGGCCCATAGTGGAGATCGTACTCTAAGCAGTATCCCTCACAAGCTAAACCAGCTGTGGTTGAAGGTCAAAGATATGAAGCTCCCATCTTTGACGGCCATCGCCTGAAAGCGCAAGGCGGGAGATAACGACGATCTAGATGATAGGGCAGCCAAGAAGCAAAGGGTGCAGACAGAGATGTCGAGAGTGACATCCTCTCTGATGGAGCAAGCCTGGAGGCACTGGAGCGAGCCGGATACAAAATTCCACCTGAAGTCGAGGGCTTCAGCACGGTTTCGAGGGCAATGTTATTGCCGAACACTTCTGTGTCATTGATGGCAGTGGCGATACTTGTACTCATGCCGAGATCACAGACTACCTCTCCCTCTACTGTCACAAAACCTCCTGGTGGGTTATAAACCCAAAAAGTTTATCCCAGGTTTATATCAGGTTTATAATGGGTTTATGGTGGGCAACACTTGATATAAACTTGTTGTAACCCTTTATAAGTACTGAGGTGTGAGGCAGAGGCTGTCAATCGAAGTTAGTGGGCTGTCAGGTTGTGTCACTGTAACTTGCCTTTTGCTGCAACCACATGTCCTTGAATGACCATCAATGTCGATGTTCTGTGATGTTGGATATGTAAAAGGAAATCAAGAACACCAATGGTGCCTTCAAGAAACTGCTGGCACAAGGCCAAAATGAAGAAACAAAAAAACAGGCTTGAGTGCACCTTTGCCACCTTTCTAAAAGGTCTGTAACATTTTTCTCAGCACCTATATTTAACTCACATCATTCTACAGCTCAAATGCATAGAATTGAAGTGAAAATTGTGTGTGCACACCAGAAATTTTTGGACTTGGGGGTTTTTTTTTTTTCAACTCACTTGGACTCAACCACACCCTGCAGCCACCCCTTCATGGGTGTGTTGTCAAGGTCTTTGGCACACCCAGAGGTGAGTATGATATAGTCCAAGGTGTCATTGTGTAGCTAATGGCCTACAATGCAACAATCTTACCAGGTTTGACCAAACTGCGTAATGACCTTGGGAGTGACTCTTGCATGTATGTACATTGCCTAGGTGTCACACATGCTTCAATAGTGCTCATAACCCAACCCACTGCGATAATATCACCTTTTTTCCTCTTTTTCTGGCAATCTCTGCTCCACTTCTGATCCCCTTGTCCCCTTCCCCATCCCCTATGACTTGTGTCTCATGCTACAGACTCTTTCTGGTGTTCACTGATTTATTCCCTGTATTTCCCCACACTTGTATCATTCTCCACTCGCTACTAGACTTGCTCCAATAGTGTAGACCCTCCGCCCTGCATGCTCCACCATTCCCTCTTCGCTTCCACCTCCATTCCACCATGTTCGCATAGCCTCCACCTCACTGCCTGTGTGTAGTTTCCACCTCCACACCACCCCTGCCTCTGCTACTCTTTTTTTTTTTTTTTGTCAGAAGGCAGCTGTGCTGCCGCCAATCCCAGGCTTTTAAACTCAAAGAAGGGAAATGGTCTCCTGGCCCTTAATGAGATGCCAGTGGAAAGGGCGCCCCCATCATCTGGGAACAGCTGGTTCTCTAGAACTCTCCCTCCCCTGAACCCACAGAAATCGGTTTACTGGCCCCATTGCCTGTTGGAGGCACCAATACAGCCGCTCCTACTTTAACTGCTCAGGGGCAAACTGGTCTCCCAGCGCCTGAAAGAGAAAGCAGAGTCCCCCATTGGCTTCAGAGGCTGGGAGTGTGGGGGTCTACACCCAGCAGAGTGCCATGGTGTCATACCCACTAAAACTGTAGAGGGCCTCTAAGTCCGACATTGGCAAGGTGGTCCCTGCCCATGGGCAGACAGGGACGCCGTACCAGACCGCCCCTAAATAGTTTAACATCCCTCCCTGGGCGTGGGCGCAGAGCCACAAGAGCCCATGTAACCCAACCACCACTATCTGTGCCATACAGCAGGAGTAGAACCCACTCCCAGAGGGCGCAAGAAGGGTAATGAGGACGACTAAATGGTAAAGCTCCCCACACCATCCATGCGGCAAAGCCAGCACTCTCTAAGGGTGGGGGAGCCATGTACCCACAGGCACAAACCGAAACCAGAACACTGGAACTCAAATCACTGGGTGAAACATCCTGGGGCACAAGGGGTCTGTACACAAAGGGTGCCATTCTCGCCGGGAAAGCGACTTACAACACCCGAAAGCTCCCGCCACTCGGGAACAATTGCCCTAACTGGTTGGTGCTGCACTGCCAGGGAGTATACTTATTACACCTAGGATTTCACACAAGGTTCGCCCATAAGCCGAACACAGCGCCAGAGGCGACAGCCTCATGCACTAACCCACTCAGCAAGCCCGTTTCCAGGGAGTAAAACCCCAGATGTAGTTCACCTCACAGTGTGTGGTAGATGACAGCTCCCACTCCACCCCTACTGAGTTGTAAAGCTGAAACCATCGAATGATTGTTGGGTGTATAGCCTATGGATTGTACCTATGGCATCCCTTCCATGATGGCCTTATCCCTCCCTATTACGGCTAGGCTGTTAAGTGCCAGTGCCCCAGGCACTGACCAAGATGATCACACCCTCATGTCCAGTGGACTGGTAGGCGACTCGCTCACACCAGGTCCATGCTCTATATGTCACCTGGCCGAAGCCAGGGAGAGGCGAAATAGTTGGGCATCCAAGGACACCCAACTCTGGCATAATGTGTTGGAACGGGTGGAAAGCCAAGGACACCCAGGGCCATCCAAGGACTCCACCCAGGCATAATGCTGTCAAGGGCACAGTATGTCATGCCCCCTCTTCAGCTGGGTATCTGCGAACCTCCATGGAGGCCGCATGGTATCAGTGTGGAACTCGAGGAAGCCTCGTGGGCAACCAAGAAATTCCTGGAAAATTTAGCGAGCACTCTGGTGACCTCTGGTGACCCCAGAGCGGACGTATCGGCTAGGGGGTTGTGCCCGCAGGCACCCAGAGGAGTTGCCAGAGCGGCAATGCCAACTGTGTTCTGATTCCCCAGGGGGTGGGGCAATGCTCTTTCAAGGCCGCCCAGCCTGGGTACCACTATTTACGATGGAATTGGTAATTCCACTAATCTCTGACAGAGATTAAGGTGACGGAAGCTGAGAGAGTGGAAAGGGGAAGGGTCTTGAGGCTTATCCGTTCACCGACGGAATTTGGTTCTCCTCTTGTCTGTGTGTGCTGGTGGGAATACGATCTCCGAAAGGAAGGGGAAAGTGGGGACGATGACTTAGGGGCTTGTCAGACCTAATTCCCAAGCAACTGCCCAAAAGCACAACAGGCGCCCAATCTGTCTCGGCGTAAACGCTCTGACTAGGTACGACTCCAAAGGGGCTGACTGAAGCGGGGGTTCGGTCCGGCTGGCTAGCCTGGCGGTGCTGAGGGTGGGAGTTAGCATGCGAGGGCAGGGGAATGAACCACCAGTCTTGAGGTCCGAAGTCCGAAAGGGCGAGTGAGCAAGTGAGCAAGTCGGGATTTACAGCAAGCAAGGCAGGGCGCAATATCAAACATCTATAATTGAGACATCGAGTGAGGTAAGGTTGGCGACAGCTCAAAGGCCCCACCACAGCCACCAACCCGGACGGGTGGGCTAATACCTCCCCGAGCCCATGCCATGTAGTTAGAAACACCGATGTAAAGTATGTAGATAATTAAAATACATAGTTTACTTCAGTCCAAATTGTGCCCGCCACCCTCATTTGAGCCCCATTACGGAAAATTTTGTTTTTCGGCCGAAGGGTTTTTTTAGGCGAGAACCGCCCTTTGGGGGTTTTCAATTTTCCAGAGCACAGGATTTGATGTCACTCTCACGTGATCTTGCTTTGTGTCACTTGCTTTGTGTCGATCTTTGCTTTGTTTTTAAAATTAGCCAGATTGACGACGATAACTTGCCTGTAAACCAAATTGTAGTAAATGCCCTTTGGGAGGCCAGAACGCGCCATTGAAATAGAATTATAATTGGTTATTTTATTGATGATTTATTGAAAGATGAAACTAGCTACAGATACAAAAAAAAAATTTCTGGTCCCCAGAATTTGAAGGCTTGAGGCTGGGTTTTTTGACAGGTTGACAGGTGTGGTGGTGGTGGGGCCTTTGAGCTGTCACCAACCTTATGTGCCTCATCAAGTCCAAGCTTAAATACAAAGCCTAAACTACATACATGCGGCTATGAGACTGCAGGGGGCAGTGGAGTGGAAGGCGATGAGGTGGGTGGCATCGCATAGTGTAGGTGGTAAGAAGCAGAGGTTGGACCCGACCACTACTTCTGAGTAGTTCCAACCGGGCAACGTCCTCAACAAGGTGGCTGAAGGTGGTCTAGGTAAGTGGCCGGGGGTTGCAGATGACCCTGGGCTCTGGCCCCCGGTCATGGTCATTGTCGCGGGAGGCGACGAGCAGGTTACTGGCTCAGGCTGTGAGCCTGGGCCTAGCTGACAGTAGTTACCTTCTCATTTAGGTACTTAGTTGTGTTTCTGCTTTTAGCAGAATTTTCGTGTACATAGTCATTGCCCCACAGTCGCCACATCATCACGACGGTGCCAGTGAGTGAAGGTAGGAAACCGGTGCGGGGGTCGTGCCCCCCTGTATCCGAGACTCTCTTTGATCCATAGGATAGTAGCACCCAGGCTGGGCGGCCTTGAAAGAGCATCGCCCCACCCCCTGGGGAATCAGAACACAGTCGGTGTTGCCGCTCTGGCAACTCCTCTGGGTGCCTGCAGGCATGACCCCTTAGCCGATACGTCCGCTCTGGGGTCACCAGTGGTCGCCAGAGTGCTCACTGAATTTTCCAGGAATTTCTTGGTTGCCCACAAGGCTTCCTCGAGTTCCGCGCTGACACCATGCAGCCTCCATGGAGGTCTGTGGACACCCAATGCTGAAGAGGGGGCATGACATAATGTGCCCTTGACAGTGTATTGCCCAGGTGGGGGCCTTGGATGCCCATGAACATCCATGGACCTCCACCCATGTAACCCATTATGCCATAGTTGGGCATCCTTGGACGCTCAACTTTTCTGACCTCTCCCCGGCCCTGGCTGGGTGACATGTAGAGCACGGTCCTAGGTGTGCGGATCTGTCGCCGGGCCGCTGGATGTGAGGGTGTGATTGTCTCGGTCAGCATTGGGGGCACCAGCACTAAGCTTAGCCGTAATAGGGGTGGGATCCCCACCACTTTAGGCATCCGGAGTCCACTAGGTCGTGTGGGTGGGCCGTAAATCTTTCGGGCCCTATAACCTGTTATATACATGTAATCCTTCCTAGTTGGTTCGCATGGTGTACCAATTGGTAGGACCCCTTCGGGGATATCTGGCATAAGTGGGAGCCGAGGGGGGCAACCCCCGGCCGCTCCAGTGGTTGTCATTCAGGTGTCACGTCTGGGGTCTTGTAATTGTAGGTACTCCCTGGAAACGGGCTCCGGTGATGATTGTGTGAGGCCGTTGCCTTTGGGCACTGTGGGCTTCGTGGTTATCCGGTGTTATAAAACCTGCATTAAAAGAATACCCCCTGGCTGTGTGGTACCACCGAGTAGGGCAATTGTACCCGAAGGGTGGAAGCCTTTGGCGCAGTAAGTCACAGTCCCGGCGAGGATGGCATTATGGCGTATGGACCCCTTGTGCCCCGAGATGTTTCGCCTGATGATATTGAAATCTGGTACCTGGTTGCTTTTCCTTGCCATGGGGGCATGACTCCCCCATCCTTTGAGAGTGCTGGCTATGCCGCATGGATGGTGTGGGGAGTTTTACCATAAATCATCCTCATCACCCTTCTCATGCCCTCTGGGAGTGGGTTCTACTCCCGCTGTAAGGCGGAGATAGTGGTGTTGGGTTAAATGGGCTTTTATGGCTCTGCGCCCACGCCCAGGGAGGGACGTTAAACAATTTAGGGGCGGTCCGGTACAGTATGCCCTGTCAGCCGCAGGCAGGGGCCACCATTACCAATGTTGGACTTAGAGGCCCTCCACAGTTTTAGTGGGTATGACATCGTGAGGCACTCCACCTGGGCGTAGACCCCCACACTCCCAGTCACTGAAGCTGACAGTGTAACCATTTTTCCTCTCGGGTGCCAGGAGACCATTTCACCCCTGAGGAGTGGTGGCGGCTGTATTGGTGCCTCCAACAGGCAATGGGGTCGGTAAACCGATTTCTGTGGGTTAGAGAGGGGAGAGTTCTAGCGAACAGGCCGTTCCAGTTGAGGGACTTGTCACGTCTGGGGTAAAAACTCCCTGGAAACGGACTATCCCGTTTAGGGGCACCTTTTCACAGTGGATCTCATTGAGGGCCGGGAGACCATTTCCCTCCTTTGAGTCTAAAATCCTTGAACTGGTAGCAGTGCGGCTTCCCTTCTGACAAAAAAAAAAAAAAAAGTGGTAAGAAGCAGAGGTTGGACCCGACCACTACTTCCATGTAGTTCCAACTGGGCAACCACTCGCAAGCAACAGAGGCTCACCACCTCTGTGAGTGGGCTAAAGGTGGTCACAGGAAGCCGTATATTAATGGGGATACCGGGCCCGCAGTGCTGTGGTGGCATTGCGGATACTGCAGCAAAGGCATGCGGCGGGGTCGTTGACATGTCGGGCTGTAAGTCCACCCTAGGGTACTACTAGGGCGCTTGAGAGGGAGTCCTGAGCTGACGCAGGCACCTCGCCCTTGGTTTTGGGACCGTCCAGCCCGGGGTTTTAGCGATAATGCGACGATAAGACTTGTAAGTGCGTTTAAAAACAATCTGAACACGTAAGTACATTGTGTGCAGGACAGCGAGCTCCCCACCTAACCGTCGTAAGAGGCAGCGTGGTGAGTCGCATCAGCAAGACAAACATCTGCTAGGTAGCACTACATAGCCTGGTAGCAGGTATCTACCCCCCCTTTCTAGGTAGCAGCTACCTAGAACCACCTGTGTCTGGGTAGATGCTACCTAGTACCACCAGA
>Ga0307515_10011256_pt1 | contig 16985 bp, 2 predicted proteins | sample 17_EM_MG_FD_194513 | JGI IMG/M metagenome (GOLD analysis project Ga0307515, IMG submission 194513) | Populus trichocarpa ectomycorrhiza microbial communities from riparian zone in the Pacific Northwest, United States - 17_EM | ecosystem: Host-associated > Plants > Roots > Unclassified | place... | reverse complement strand
TAAATAGAGGACTGCGCTTCTATATTGACTACTATAAGCTAAATAATATAACCTATAAGGACCACTACCCGCTACCCTTATTTAATAAAACTCTTACCTAAATAAGTAGAGCTAAGGTTTTTATAAAGCTTAATATCCGCTAGGCCTTTTACCAAATTAGGATAGACCCTAAGTCTAAGAATCTTACTATATTCCGGACCCGTTACGGAACGTATAAATATAAGATACTTCCTTTTAGACTAACTAACGGACTAGCTACGTACTAGCGGTATATAAACAATATACTCTTTAACTACCTTAATAACTTCTATACGGCCTATCTAGATAATATTATAATCTACTTAGAGAACGAACTGGAATATAAGGAGCACGTCTATAAAGTCCTATAACGGCTCCGCGAAGCTAGCCTCTAGGCTAATATTAAGAAGTTAGAATTTAGTATTAAGCATATAAAGTACCTAGGTTTTATTATTAGTACGGACAGAATTAAAACTAACCTAGAGAAAATAACTGTAATTAACTAATAGACGCCCCCACGGACCGTAAAGGGGGTATAATTGTTTTTAGGTTTCTGTAACTTCTACTAATACTTTATTAAGAACTACAGCAGGATTACCTAGCCTCTTAACCGCCTTACTAGGAAAGACTAACCCTTTTACTTTAACGCCATATATATACAGGCCTTTAATAAGCTTAAAAAACGGCTAGTATTGGCCCCCCTACTTACCCACTTTAACCCAAAACGGCCCTTAATACTAGAAACTAATGCCTTAGATGGCGTAATAGCCGGTATTTTTTCCTAAAAGCAACCGGATAAAGAATAGCACCCTATTATATACTATTTAAAGACTATAATAAATGCTAAACTAAACCACCACATCTATAATAAAGAAATGCTGGCTATTATCTCTAGCTTTTAGCACTGGCGTGTATAGCTAGAGGGGACCCCTAAACCTATTAAAGTAGTGTCAGATTATAAGGCCCTAGAATACTTTATAATAACTAAGGCCCTTACGGCCCGGCAGGCACGCTAGGCGGATATCCTATCTTAGTTTAACTTCTTAATTATATATAGACTAGGCGCTATAAACTGTACGGATACTCTTACTAGGCGTAAATAAGACCTAGGTAACTATACGGCTATGAAGATCTTATTACAGACCTAAACGCTACTATAACTAGAGTACCTTAACCCCTAGATATAGGCAGAACTAAGTACAGACTCCTTAGGCGCTAAGATGTATCCTATTAACTCTTTAGGACTTAACTTAATTAACAAATTACTATAGATAAACTGTACGGCCCCTTCTCTACAGGAGTACCGTAAAAAGGCAAAGAACGTTACCAGCCTATAGTCCCTTAAAAATGGATTACTTAAGTATTAGGAACGGCTAGTAGTGGTAAAGAAACAGAACTTACGGACTTAGCTTATTGCTAAAGCACATACCTAGGTCTCTACGGCCCACCCTAGAAAGAATAAGACCTATAGGATTATTAGCGACCGCTACTACTAGCCCGGAATAGTTATAGATATTAACCGCTATATACGGAACTACAACGACTGCTATAGGTCTATAATCCTACGAGATAAAACCCTAGAATTATTAAAACCCCTCCTAATACCTAACCGCCCCTAGTAATATATTTCTATAGACTTTTATAAGCTACCTCCAAACCGTAACGGATATAATATAGTTATAATCCTAGTTAACCGCTTTAGTAAGCGCCCGTTTTTAATTCCCTATCACAAAAATATTAATGCTAAAGAGGCAGCCCAACTATATATCTACTATATCTACCAAATTTACAGACTACTAAACACTATTATATCTAACCGCGGGCCGCAGTTTATATTAGTCTTTTAGAATAAGTTTACCTAAATCCTAGGCATTAAGCTAAAGCTTTCTACAGTATATTACCCCTAGATAGACAGTTAAACAGAGATTATAAATTAATACTTAGACCAGAGACTCCGGCCTTTTATTAACTACTTCTAGGATAACTAGGCTAAACTATTACCCTTAATAGACTACGCCTAAGCGACCCTACCCCACAACTTTACCGGATTTGCCCCTATTTAACTAGAAATAGGTTACCTACCCCACACAAGCTTTAACTGGGAAAGACTAGAAGGGCCCTAGACTATACGCGAAAAACTATCTTATAAAGAAGCCTAGTAGTACGCTAAGCGCTTAAAAGAAGCCTAGAAAGTAGCCCATACAAACCTAAAAAAGGCCTAAAAGTTAATAAAATAGCAGGCAAATAAGCATAGGCGCGAGCCTAACTTTACTATAGGCGATATAGTCTAGGTTATAATAAAGAACTAAAAAACAGAACGGCCTAGCTGTAAGCTGGACTATAAGATGGCAAAACCGTATAAGATTCTTAATAAAGTAGGCAACTCGTACAAGGTTAAGCTCCCAGACTTAATTAAAGTCTACCCTATCTTCTTACTAAATAAGCTACGGAAAGCTACAAATAACCTACTACCTAGATAAAAAAATAAACTTCCCCTACCAATTTAAGTTAACGACGACGATAAATAGGAAATTAAAGAAATACTAGCCTATAAACTTGTAAAGGGAACGTTAAAGTATTGTATTAGTTGGAAAGGATATAACCCAGACCCCACTTAGTACCCTATATAGAACTTTATAGGTAGCTCCTATAAGCTTTAGGAGTTTTATAGCCGTTACCCTAACAAACCTAAACCGCTAAAGTACCTAGATAAGTAGATAGAATGCTAGTATAATAAAGACGATAAGCTACCAGAAGAATATAAGGACAAGAACGCCCTAGAAATTTCTTAGTTATATAAGGTATTAAGATATCTAGGAACTTTAACTAGCGGTTAAAGTTATCTAATTAGTTAAATTTTCTTGCCAAGACCTTTAGCGGCAAAGCCTAAGGGTAGGCTTTTTTAGAGGGGGGGGTAATGTTACGGCACTGGCAGAACTTGGTAGAACTTAGCAGAACTACGCACCGGCAAGTTGCCACAGATTGCCGTATATTGCGGTCACGTAACGCGAAGATCGTATATAGCTTCGAGCGGCGCTCCCCTTCTTCTCCTTTCCTTTCTTTAGCTTTAGATTCTCGTTTATAGACAATCCAATCGTATAGGCTTGCGCGACCCTTTTGCCGTGCTTATATCTCGATTGACTAAGTCGCTAACAGTAAATCGTAGAGCAGTTTAATAGAAAATTATATTAATACTTAGGCTAATTAAGGTATAAGGAGTATTATTGTTCTAGATTTTATTAACTAGAATTTCTAATAAGATAATAGAGACCCCCTATATAATAATGCGAGGATATATACTAAGATTAATATTAAAATAATAAGTAGCAATATTTTTAATAAGATGTCTATTACGGCACTATTATAGACCCTAGTTAGGGGCTTACTAGAGCCTTAGCGCTATATATATAGATATATCCTTTCCTTAACCTTCTTCTAGTCCTTATCTTAGAATTATAGTTCACTAGCTATTAATAGATTATATTCTTTTAACTAAGCCTTTATAACGGCCCTTTAATTCTCCTATAAAGATATTAAGGGAAGAGGGGCCCGCTTGCGGGCCTAGACGGGCACACTTCTAAATTTAAGGGTTCCTTAAAACGGTCCTAAATACTCTCTATAGCTTCCTCCTATATAATATACCTTCTATCTCGCTCTGATAAATATATATACTAAGTAAGGTCTTTAATATATCCACAAAACCTCTATTAACGGCATTTAGCAACTTAGATAAAGAGGGTTAGAGATCCCTTCTTAGTAGTATAAGTATACCCTTCCTCTATACCTTCTATAAGTATTTAGTAGACAAACCTACTAGTATATATACACTATTAGTTACGCTAAAAAAGGTCCTTAAAGCCGTCTTTAAGAGCATAAACATTATTAGCGACTTAGTTAACCGAGGTATGGACATAGCAAGAGAGACGCGTAAGCCTATATAATTGGATTGTCTATAAACGAGGATCTAAAGCTAGAGAAAAGGAAAGGAGGAGAGTAGTAGCGCTTAAAGCTATATATAATTCCCTAGTTATATAATAGCAAGTTACTATTATATAATAGCATTTTGCGGCAATCTAATAGCAATTTGCCAGTACTGTAATATTACTCCCCCCTATAAAAAAGCCTGTCCTTAGGCTTTATATATCCGTATTACGCCTATAGGGTATTCTTATCTTTATACTCTTCCGGTAACTTATCCTCTTTACTATTCTAGCATTCTATCCATTTGTCTAAGTATTTTGGCGGTCTAGGTTTGTTAGGGTAACGGCTATAAAAATTTTAAAGCTTATAGGGACTGCTAATAAAGTTCTATATAGGGTACCAGGTAGGATTTGGGTCATAGCCTTTCCAACTAACGCAGTACTTTAGCGTTTTCCTTACTAGTTTACAGGCTAGTATTTCTTTAATTTCCCATTCGTCGTCGCCATTAACTTAAATCGGTAGGGGCGGTTTATTCTTTTGTCTAGGTAATAGGTTGTTTATAGCCTTTCGTAGCTTATTTAGTAAGAAGATAGGGTGGACCTTAATTAAATTTGGGAGTTTAACCTTATATAAGTTGCCTACTTTGTTAAGAATCTTATATGGTCCTGCTATCTTATAGTTTAGCTTACGGCTAGGCCGTTCTATATTCTAGTTCTTTATTATAATTTAGACTATATCGCCTACAGTAAAGTCGGGCTTACGCCTATGCCTATTTACCTACTGCTCTATCGATTTCTAGGCCTTTTATAGGTTTATACAGGCCACTATCTAGGCTTCTTCTAAGCGCTTAGCGTACTGCTAGGCTTCCTTATAGGATAGTTTCTTGCGTATAGTCTGTGGTCCTTCTAGCCTATTCTAGTCAAAGCTTATATAGGGTAAGTAGCCTATTTCTAGTTAAATAGGGGCAAATCCTATAGAGTTATAGGGTAGGGTCGCTTAGGTATAGTTTATTAAGGGTAATAGTTTAGTCCAGTTATCCTAAAAGTAGTTAATAAAGGGCCGAAGTCTCTAGTCCAAGTATTAATTTACAATCTTCGTCTAACTATCTATCTAGGGGTAGTATACCGTAGAAAGCTTTAGCTTAATGCCTAAGATTTAAGTAAACTCGTTTTAAAAGGCTAATATAAACTACGGCCTATAATTGGATATAATAGTATCTAGTAGTCCGTAAATTCGGTAGATGTAGTAAATATATAGTTAGGCCGCCTCTTTAGCATTAATATTCTTATAACAGGGAATTGAGAACGGGCGCTTGCCAAAGCGGTCAACTAGGATTATAACTATATTATATCCGTCACGGTCTATAGGTAGCTTATAGAAATCTATAGAGATATACTGCTAGGGGCAGTCGGGTATTAGGAGGGGTTTTAATAGTCCTAGGGTCTTATCTCGTGGGATTGTAGACCTACGGCAGTCGTTGCAGTTCTATACGTAGCGATTAATATCTATAATCATTCTAGGCCAGTAGTAATGGTTGCCAATAATCTTACAGGTCTTGTTTTTTTTAGGGTAGGCTGTAGAGACCTGGGCATATGCTTTGGCAATAAGCCAAGTCCGTAAGTTCTATTCTTTTGCTACTACTAGCCGTTTTTAGTACTTAAGTAATCCATTTTCGAGGGACCATAGGCTAGTAACGTTCTTTGCCTTTTTACGGTACTCCTGTAGGGAAGGGGCCGTATAGTTTATCTGCAGTAGTTTATTAATAAAGTTAAGTCCTAAGAAGTTAATAGGATATATCTTGGCGCCTAAAGAGTCTATACTTAGTTCTGCCCGTATCTAGGGGTCGAGGTGCTCCGGTCGTAGTAGTGTCTGGGTCTGTAATATAATTTTTACGGCTATCTGGTTCTCTAGGTCCTATTCGCGCCTTATAAGGGCGTCTGTATAGTTAGTGGCGCTTAGCTTATACATAATTAGGAAGCTAAACTAAGATAGAATATCCGCCTAGTGCGCCTACCGGGCCGTAAGTTCCTTAGTTATTATAAAATATTCTAGGGCCTTATAATCTGAAACTACCTGGATAGGCTTAGGAGTCCCCTATAGCTATACACGCTAGTACTAAAAACTAGAGATAATAGCCAGCATTTCTTTATCGTGGATAGGGTAATTTAGCTCAGCATCTATTATAGTCTTTAAGTAGTATGTAATAGGGTGCTATTTTCTATCCGGTTGCTTCTAAGAAAAAACGCCAGCTATAACGCTATCTAAGGCATCGGTTTTTAGCATTAAGGGTCGTTTTAGGTGGAAGTATGCGAGTAAAGAAGCGGAGATCAGCCGTTTCTTAAGCTTAGTAAAGGCCTGCCTACACGCAGTGTTAAAGTAGAAAAGTTAGTCCTTTTAGGTAAGGCGGTTAAGAGGCTAGGCAATTCTGCCGTAGTTCTTAATAAAGCGTCGGTAGAAGTTATAGAAACCTAAGAATAACTGTACCCCCTTTACAGTTCGTAAGGGTTCCCACTAGCTAATTACGGCCGTCTTTTCCGGGTCTGCCTTAATTCTATCCGTACTAATAATAAACCCAAGATACCTTATACGCTTAACGCTAAATTCCAATTTCTTAATATTAGCCTAGAGGCTAGCTTTATGGAGCCGTTATAGGACCTTATGGACGTGCTCTTTATATTCCAACTTATTCTTAGAGTAGATTATAATATTATCTAGATAGGCCGTATAGAAGTCGTCAAGGTAGTTAAAGAGTATATTATTTATATATCGCTAATATATAGCCAGTCCGTTAGTTAGTCCGAAAGAAAGTACTTTATATTTATATAATCCGTAATAGGTCCGAAATATAGTAAGATTTACGGATCCGGGGTTAATCCTAATTTGGTAAAAGGCCTAACGGATATCAAGCTTTATAAAAATCTTCGCTCTACTTATTCGGGCCAGTGTCTTATTAAGTAGGGGTAGCGGATAGCGGTTCTTACGGGTTATATTATTTAGCTTGCGGTAGTTAATACAAAAACAAAGTCCTCCGTTTAGCTTTTTAATAAAGAGAATTAGGGAGGCAAAAGGGACTTAACTACTAGGCTCGATAAAGCCCTTATCTAGGTTATTAATAAGATACTACTTTATGGCCTGTAATTCGGCAGTAGATTGCTGACGAAGGGGGCTATAGCTAAGGGTGTTTTCCTTATCTGGCTCAATCTTAATCTTATAGTCGTACGGTCGGTAAGGCGGAAGTATATTAAATGCTGCCTTAGAGAATACGTCCTTAAATTTCTAGTGTCGATAGGGTAGCTTCTGTTTTACTAGTTCCTCGTCTATAAGCTCGCTTTCCTTTTTACTAAGCTTGCTTTTCTTTTCCTTAATTGTTTAATCAATTTTGTATAAGCTAGTGGTAAAGGCAACGGTATTAGGTTGGACCAAGTTCCGGTAGAATCCTACGGCGCTAATATAGCAGATATTAACTAGTAGGAGGTCTGTAGGTTTCTCTACGGACTTTTATCGGGCCGTATCTTGCAGTATAGGGTTTATAATCTTCTTTAGCTTACGTTCCATTTTCCGTAAGTTGTCCTTCTAGTCTATTAGTTTAGTATAGCGTCTGGTATTCCTAGCCTTTCTTTATAGATGCGTAGGGCCTAAGTTCTCTTTGGGGAACTTAGGTAGGTTACTATTAACTTCCTAGGTCTTTGGTGCGGGTGGCGTAATATAGGTAGCCTAGGGTTAGCGTAGTATACGGATCTGTTATAGATTAAGCTGTATATCTTTCTTAAAGGCCTGGTCCCTACGCATAGCATCTGCCTAGTAAATAGTATTAATCTAGGGCTGTATAAGGTTTTCTATTATAATACTAATTTCTTTTATAAAGGAAGGGGTTAGGGGTAGGGTTTCGGGCCAAATAAACCGTCTATTCTATATATCGAGCTATAAGCCTAAATAGGCTAGCTATTTTCTTTTTAGGATTATATTATGGCTTCCCAGGCCCGTAATAAGGAAGGGGACGTTATATTACCTTTGTCCGTTAATATAGAGGTGGGTCCGCAAGATAGTTGTAATAGGTAGCCCTATATGTCCGTTATACCCATAAATAGGAATTGGTTTAGGCAGTTCTTTAAGGGGTATATTTAAAAAGTTAGCCAGTTTTATAGCGCACTTTATGTCAATTAAGGTAAGAGCATTTACTTTTAAGTTAGCTAAAGTAGAGGTTAAAACTTAATATCTATTACGGAATAAAGTATAAGGGATAGTGTAGCTTCTTTTACTAATTAGCTAACCCAGATTAATATGTAACATGTTAATCCCTTTTAACCCTAGAGAGGAGTTTTCCTCTAGGGTTCCTCTTTTTCTAACTCTATACCATCCTCCTAAATTAACAGGACCTCGTTTGTCTTCGCCGCTATTAGGCAATCCTTTACAAAGTAGTCTTTTTAGCTATACGAAAAGCAAGCTCCTTAATTGCTAAGGGCTTGTCTATAGGGGTTACTATACATAGGCCGCGTATATGCCAGGCCTGTAGTAGGACTAGCTACTTAACTAGCTGCTAGATTAACGGTGGGCTATATAGTAGGGGATATAGGAGTTGCAGATTGTGCTAGGGCACTATAGGCCGTTCTTATAGAGCTTGTGGTCTGGTTTAAAGAGCTTCTAGCTTTATACCGCTTAGCTTGTACTTTAATCTAATAGAGGCCCTAGTTAATAGCTAGGCAGTAGTCCGTAAGTACCTTTAACGTCTATATAGTAGTAAAAACTGGTAGTATAGCGCGCTGTAGGTCCAGAGTAAGCTTGTTAAAGAGGTCTGGCATTAGGTCTTTATAGGGAATTTAGGCTTAGCCAGCTAGGTATAAAAAGCGGGTCTAAAAGGCTAAAAAGGTCTCCGTTGTTTTTGTATTTAGGCTTTTATAATTAAGGCAGGCATTCTATGTCTTAAAGGGATCCTTATAAATAGAAGATAGGTGGTTAATTATTTCTTCTTTTAAGACGAAAGGGTCTGCTAAGTCTATAGTATATCGCGGACGTAGGTACGTCTAGGCGTCTTTGCCAGTGCGGCCAAATATATAGGCTATCTTGGCTCGGTCGTTAGGGAAGTAATCTTTATTAACTTTAAGCTTATCCCGCAGTTAAAGCTTCCAATTATTAAATATAGGGTCGGTCCCGTCTATAAGTAACGGGAGGTCCGCGACCTTTGCGGATCTTAATAATATAGTACGTTGGGCTAGGGCCTTAAGGACCGTAGCAAGTCTATCCAATAGGTTATCTTAAGATGTAGGGGTATTATTGGTTTTAAGCAGTTCTCGTAGCCGTTTAATTTCGGCATTAGCTGCCGCAAGTTCCGCCTAGGGGGTTAAAACATTAATTATTTCTTTATCTAAGGTATTTGCGGGTCCTACAGCTGCTTTACCTACTACTATATTTCATAGCATAGTAGTAGGGGTATTAGGTAATTCCGGGTAATTTCTTTAGGGGTTCTAGTCTATGCGTATCTTATAAGTCCTTTCCTTAGGGTTCTAGTAATGTCTTTTAGGGTTTAGTTTAGTGTCCTTAGGGTCCTATCCTATATCCTATATCCTATCCTTATATCCTAGTAGATATATTTAAGTTCCTTTTTAGGAAGAAAGAGTAGTATAAGCTTTGGATAATGTTAGCGACTTAATCAATTAAGGCACGGACACGGTAAAAAAGACGCGTAAGCCTATATAATTAGATTGTCTATAAACGAGGATCCAAAGCTAAAGAAAAGGAAAGGAGGAGAGTAGTAGCGCTTAAAGCTATATATAATTCCCTAGTCACGTAATAGCAAGTTGCCATTATATAACGGCATTTTGCGGCAATCTAACGGCAATTTGCTAGTACCGTAATAGACGTTGTAGATTGTCTAAGAATTATCTAACTAGTAGTAATAAAGAAGTAAGCATCTGCTCTCTTCTTAATAGAAAAATCTAAATAGATGGAAGTACTCAGCATTATAGACGACGCTAGCCGTAAAGTGGCAATTAAAAAGCTTCGGTTATATAAAAAAAGGCGCATAGAGAAATGGGGCTCTTACTATTCCATAGCACCTATAATTAGAAAGCATAGTACTAATCTTATAAAAGTAATTATATATAACTATAAACAAGTTAGACTAATAATTAAGAAATAAGGTAGCTTAAGTTAAGGACTAAAAGGTACAGTTAGAAGGCGGCTTAAAGTATTAGATTCTTTAATAGTTAAGGATTATAAGGATTATATAATAAGCGTATAGATTTTTTAGGTTTCTAACTATTATATATAAAGACACTCGTTAGCACACTAAGATAAAACTGTTATAACTACTACTCCATTATAAGGTAAGCGCCAAGGAAACGGCCCTTAGATCTTTTTAATTATATATTGCTAGTAGAGAGCTTTAGATTAGCTGCTAAGACTACTAAGCTTACTTACTTCGCAGCCGACACTTTATTTAATTAACTCTAACCTATAATATTAAAACGCGGAGTAATTTGTATTAAAACTTATTATAAAGCACTAAAAGAATATACTAAGTCTACGCCTCTTAAAGCCTCCCTAGTAACCCTTCTCTTATTTTATCCTACCTAAATTAGGGGCTAGATCTATATGGCCTTTCTCTAAACTTTTAACCGTTTTGTACCTCTAGTTATATATCTACTAACATTTATTAAGTTATTTATAAAGACTATACTAGGCCTATTAGATCCCATAGCTAAACCTATTTAGTTATTTTACTTAGATTTATTAGAGAGCTGCCCTAAGTTTTAAGCACGTCTGGTTTACTATAGAGCCTTTTCTAAGATATAAGTCTTAAAAGCCTCTATAATATCTATCCTTAAGCGTTTAGGATCTAATATATTATACTAACTGCTAACCAAAAAACCGTTTATCCGAAGCGCTGAGTTTCTTACAACTATTGGGCCGCAGCTAGACCTATCTTTCTATTAGGGGGTAGACTGCTTACTAAAGTCTAAGATCAGCCTATCGGTAACAATATTACCTAGGGTTTTAGTATATACCGCCTTAATATATTTAAACTTTAAGTAGCCAAACTCCTCCTACTATAATGTTAGCTATATTTTTAATTATTTAGCTAAACCCTAATTTACTTATACAAGCTTCCTAACTTAAGTTAATTCTAATATACCATTAATAATATCTCTATTTACTATCAAATTATAATAATAGATCTTTTCCTCTTACCTATTTATCTTAAGCAATATAAAATAGCTGCCTTTATAGTTTAATAGGCAAAAGTATACTAGATAAAATTCCTCTTTATACTCTTTCCGGGCTTCTCTATAGAACGCTTTAACTTTTTTTCTCCAACCTGCTAAAGGCCTAGCGACGCATTTTATCTTACCATTCCTACTAAATTTTTTAAATTAGTTTAGCGGGATACTATAACCGTATTTTATAAAAGATAGTTTGTTGGACATTATTATACCAGCTATTAAAAGCTATCCGTTAAACTATTTATCTTAGCGAAGCCTATTAAACATATTATATAGTAGCTCTATTCCGTCTTCTATAGAGACACTATCGTCTTCTTTAAGCTTCCGCTTGCCTAGGACTTTAGCACTAACATTCTCTATTAGGCGGTTAATAGCAGTATCTAAGGATCCCTTTAATATCGCCTCCTGTGCTAAAAATATCTGCGTTAGTTTATAAGCTTCTCTCCTTAAATAAGTAACTTACCGCCTCTAGCGTAAAAGTAGCTATTAATTCCCTACACTCTTCTTCTAATATAAGACTTTCTACTGTTAGTAAAGTAAATAGGGAGTAAAGGTTAGGCTTTTCTTCGTTTATTAATAGCTCTAACTATTAACTTAGAATTTAGAGCAGTTGTATACGCTTTAAGTCTGCCTAAATGTCTTTAATTAGGATATTAAGTTGCTTCGTGTCTTTCTTAGTATACTCCCTACTTAAAATTAGTTTCTTAGCAGCTAATAGGTATTTAGGGGGCAGGCCGCTTACTAGATATTTAGGCTAAAGAGTATCCTTAAGCTAAGTTCTTTTATAAGCTTTATGCTTAGCTTATACCCTCTATTAAACTGCGTATTAATCTGCTTCCTTTATAATTGTCTATTCCTCTCTATAATACTAATATCTATTAAGTTACTAAATCTGCTATAGTCTTCTCTTATAGTTAGTCTCCTAATGCCTTTAACCTACTTCCTAAGTTGCTTAGTTCTTATCTGCCAACCTTATATTCTATTTAGTATATAAATTAATACGCCCCTATGGTCTACTAGCTTATTCCTTTTAGTGCGGATTATAACTTATACTAGTTTAACCTACCTATTGTACTACTCCTAAGCTCCTATATACTCTAGTATATTAAATATTATAACTCTTTAGGTCTTAGATAATCCCGCTTCTAGTATATATATTTATATAGAGCTATTTAACTACTTGCCTAAATTTAGTAAGCTTAAAAGCTCCTTGCTATCCGCCCGCAACGTTTATAGAATCCTTAAATAAACCGCCTTCGGAACCCCTTACTAATACTAGCTAAATCCGTAGATAATCCGGACTGCCTTAAGGACTATATCCCTTACTATAGTAACCTCTATAGAAGGCGAGCCTACGGTAGGGCTAGGTAATAAGGAAATACTCTTGACTAATATTAGTATCTTCTCTCTATAGATCTCTTCCGTCTAAGGTAAAATAAATATATTTCTTTCCGTTTGTTACGCCGGTGTAGCTAGGGCTACTATACTTAGCGGCGGTGCTTAAGGTAGAATGGTACGCCTCCCTAATTCCACAAGCTCTGGTTATTAATTTTAATCTTTATTTAACGCTAGGGTGGTTTTAAAATTTAGGATTCCTTTCTTCGTGGGTGCACCGCTAATCTATTAGCAACCTATTACTAATTCTACTCTTATAAAATCCTCTTTAGTAGCATTAACACCGTCGCCTAATTTAAGGTAGTATACTTTAACCTTGTTATTATATATACCTTTATCCGGTGCCGGTAATATAATAGTATCTTTCCTAATCTTACTATGTCTATTACCATCTTTAAGAACTCCGTATTTATTTTAATAAATTAGCATATCCCTAGACACTAGAGTAGCCGGTTAAGTTAAGCGATTAATACTAAGGCTATTTCCACTTTACTATAGATTAAGCTTACCTAAAGGGTCGTCTTTCTTTACCTTAGCCTTAGCGGATTTTAGAGACCGATAGAAATAACCCTTATATCTTATAGACTTTGCAGCTTTATCCTCTATATCCTCCCAAAGCTGCTATAGCCCTCTAGTCACATCCTATATGCCGCTATTTATATCGCTATACTCTAGGATTATATTAGCTAGAGATTAAGTAGCCTTAAGGGCTTTCTTATATAGACTGTGTATAAGCTAAGGGAACTAGGCTAATTAATGGTAAGATTCTCTAAATAGAATGCGCTTTTAATAAATAGCCCTTTTATATACCTTAGGCTAAACCTCTATTCTAACTATTGCGTCTTAGGTAACCTTAGTAACGAATTTATTAAAGAGTATTAGCAGCACTTTACTTCTACTAATTAACGCTCTCGCACCCTAATTAATAATTAGCTTATTATTTATACGGTAACCATCTCTTAGTAGTCTACTCCTACCTCCTAGCTTAGAGTCTCTTTTTAGACATTTATTAGCTCTATACTCGCGGATACGCCTAAGTTATTAAATTCTATTACGGCTCGAATTTCCAGGTTATCCTAGTATAGTGCTTAAAAACGTATTAAAGGTTAATTAATTATTGCAAAACTGTAATAGTAATAAAAATAGCGAGAAAGGATTGGATTAAGAGGACGCGTATATATATATATATATAAATCTTACGGGTATTCCAGCATCCTAGGATATCGAAATACTCTACTAAAAGTTATTATAAATAATTACGCCGCTATATAGTAACTAAAGCCGGCCGGATACCCTAATAGCGGCATTATACAACTATTTTAGAAATAAGGATTAATAGCTGTTATGTGGTTAATAGAGATAGGAAATATAAAATGCGGATCTTGGGATTGCTTAGCTAATAGTAGTGTATATAGTCTTAATTCTTATTGGCTTATATAAATATCTAATTGCTAGGATCTAGAAAAGCTATAAGTCTAATACGCGTCCTATTACTTAGAGATCCTAGTGCTAACTAATAGTTTGAAGTGCTATCTTAGGTAAGGGAATTTTGCAAGCCGCACTATTGGATGCCCTTTAGGGCCTTTTAATACACTTTAGCGTCCTATTACCTATAATATAACGCAATAGGGCGTATAAAGCCGCATATCCCACTTAAGAGCCCCGCTCTCTTAGCATCGCTATTAATGTATACTACTATTATTAACGGATAGGCAACCCGAGGGATTACTGTATTGTATGCCTGTATATAAGAAAGATAAATAATCTATATTATCTAATCCTTCCTAAAGTCCCCTAAGATATAGTTTTAAAAAACCTAACTATTTACGGCATAGTTACTGGTTTATGTAGAGCCCGTTTAGCCAAAAGAGTATTACCGGTTAGCGCCTTAATATTAGTAAAATTATTTTATAGTTTAAGGAGCGGTAATAAGGCGATCCATATTCCGACGCTATTAGCGCTATAATTTATAACACAGTAACCTCTTACACTTAGATCCTAAGTATACATTTATATTTATAAATAAGTAACCTTAAATTAAGCCCCTATAGACGGTTAAGGCGGCACCGCTTAGCTTATTAAATTATAGCAATATCCTTTTCCCCTCCTAGTGTTACGGACTTACGCATTGCTAGTATATATTAGGGGCGTTTTAGCAATCCTCCCGGCATACTCCCTTGCAACTTATCGTCTTATATAGCACGAACTAAATTTAACTGCTTATGGGTTAAAGTAGACTAACTAGCATTTATAGTATATTTATTCCTTAGGCTAAGAGCGTATAAGCTATCCTTAACTTTATGCAAGAACTAGGAGATAGGCTTTATTAATAATATAAACCTAATTATATACGGGCTAATAGCTGTAAAGAATTGCAGAATACTAGAGAAAGCCTATAACACCTATATAGAATAAGTAAGATAATATAGAGTCTAATTCTTACTAGAGAAATATTAGCTAATCTATTTTATAAGAAAACGCAACTAATTTATAGATCTTTAGTATATAATTTATATTGGTCCTTAAAATCGGACTCTGTACCTATATGTAGTGAGGCCTATAAACCTACTAGTCTTTAGACTTAGTAGAGCTAACGTAAAGACGTTGCATAGCTATAGGTAGGAGGTAGTGGTGGTTAACGAAATGTTATAGGGGGTAGTGAAAAGTTTTTATATGGGATAGTGAGATCTCGAAAACCACTACTAACGGTAACCCCCTTTATAGTAGACAACTGCTACGCTCTTATTTAACCCTATATAATCCTTACGGATATAAAATAGAATTTAATATCCCCCGACCCCTAATTAAAAGCATTAACAACCTTATATTAATGGACAAATGAACGTAAATAAATAAATGAGTAGCGAGTAAATATACGGCCCCTCTTAACCCTTAGAGCGATCGCCCGCGGAGTATATAGTCACTTACTATTTTATTACTGCTGTAGCTACCTAGCAGCCTAGATTATGACCTACGGTTTTCCTTATCTCCTTTTAACGGAGTAGTAACCCTTAGAAAGGGCCTAGCTGGGGCCTAGGTATAAAAGATACCTAAATATAACATAACATAAAATATCCTACTGTTAGTAATACGGTAGTTAAAACGGATAAATCCCCCTTACACCTTTAATAGCTCTAGGGGGGGGAGGTAAGGCGTATATAGTAATGGTTAATAAGAGATAGTATATAGGGGACGGTTAAGATATAGGAGAAATAATATATATACGGCAATTAATCGGCAAGGCCTAGCTAGGACGTAGTGAACCCTAGCTTAAGATAAGCTAGAAAGGGAAGTAGTAGTTCCTAAAGAGTTTAAAACATCTAAGGAGGACGTACTATAGGCCTATAGGGCCGCTGCTATATGCAAATATAGTAATTTAGGGTTTTTTTTATCTAACCGAGGTAGCTTATAGGGTTTTTCCTTCCCTAACTATAGGGGTTTTCTTCCTATAAACTATAAGTTTTCCCCCTATAACGGAGTAGTCTGTATAGGCTAAGTAGGATCCCTATTAGACGTTAATTAAAGAATTATTATTATTATTATAATAGTTTAGCGCGCTTATATAGTGCGGTATACCTAATAACTTAAAGTATAGCGCTCTTCTAAAAAAAATCTATAAATAGTTATATAAAAATGTCTATTTAATGCAAAGTCACGCCTTCCTCTAAACAGCAACATTAATATCTATTACAATTAGCCTTTTGGCTTTTTGCTTTAAAATAAGGCTTATTTAATAGGGATAATATAATTAAACCTTTAGGTAAGAACTAGGCTTAAGCCGCAGATCCGGCTTAAGGGCTCTACTTTCTTAGCATCTCTATATACTGCTAAGTGATGAGATTTAAAGGGATTACAATTTTGTTTCTCTATTTTTAAGTTAAACCATAAAACTATTCTAATTCTCTCTATATACAAAAATCGGATCCCGCTAATAATAGGTACTAAGTAAGTAAAACGAAATATGCTCTAAAGGCACCTATAAGTAAAGATTAAACGCGCGAACCCTAATAGAAGAATAAAGCAAATATATAGAAGAACAAATAATTAAAGGAAGGATAAAATAACTATACTAATTCGAACTCCCTTATCTATCTACCCTTGTATTAAAAGCCGGTTTATAATAAGTAACGTCTAGGAGTAGATTATAGGCAGCCTTAAAACCCTAGCCATAAGCGCGCTACGCATTTAGTAATTCTACAATTATTGCTTTAAGACGTAAAAGCCATTCTTTAATAGTAGATCCTTTTATAGCTGGATTAGTAGCCTATAAAGGAGGTTAATAGCTATTATCTAGTAGGGGAGTTGCGTAGGAAGGCGGAGGAGTTGCGTAGGTAGGCTAAGGGGTTTAACCTACCGTAGCTCCTGTATTTGCGGTCCCAGTAGTAGCTCCTATATTTATAGTTCTAGTAGTAGCTCCTATATTTATAGTTC
>Ga0307515_10011255_pt1 | contig 16985 bp, 16 predicted proteins | sample 17_EM_MG_FD_194513 | JGI IMG/M metagenome (GOLD analysis project Ga0307515, IMG submission 194513) | Populus trichocarpa ectomycorrhiza microbial communities from riparian zone in the Pacific Northwest, United States - 17_EM | ecosystem: Host-associated > Plants > Roots > Unclassified | place... | reverse complement strand
ATGTTTTCCATCATGATCTGGAAGCCATAAAAACAACGGGCCTCGGGCAATTGCACCTCGCTCATGAAATTTACGGCCAGGTTTTCGTTCACAATACCATCACTGGCGGCAAAGAAAGCCAGTATGTGCGAAATGAAATGCTTCTCGCCCGGATTCAGGTTTTCCCAGTGCTTCATATCATCCGAAAGATCGATCTCTTCGGCCGTCCAGAAACTGGCTTCAGCTTTTTTGTACATTTCCCAAATTGCCGGATACTTGATAGGCAGTATCACAAACCTGTCTTTGTTCTCTCTCAGTAAAATTTCGTCTTCCTGTATCATTTGGTATCTGTTTTTTTCCGTTTATTATTCCTTTAGTGACATCAGACACCAACCCCGGCCTTATTAAAAAATAAAACTCCTTTTTCCTGCGATCAGGCTTGGCCAATCACATTTTTTAGTATGTAAATTCCTGACAGTTAAGTGTTTGCATTACTGGATGATGAATACATCCGACTGTCTGTTGAATACCTTTTTATTACCTTGTAGAACAAAGTTAATGTTTGAGTTGGTATGCTGTTAATGATAGTTTTTAACAAACGCCCGAGTTATTAACACTTTGTCGATTTATTTTTATCGCCCCGTTGTTGAAAGAAAATTAATAGACTTGATTACAGCTAATTAAAATGAGCCCACCAAATGCATAGTGTAAAAACAGGGCCAAACCAATAATTTAACATTACAAATTACTTTACTTAACACAGACAGTTATTGAAAAATAAATAACGCCTTTGCTAAAGACTGATAACAATCTCGAAATTGAGCTGAAAAAGCGGTTCAAAAAAACAAATGTGGAAAAACAAAATACCCCGCAGGGCAAAAACCAAACGGGGTATTCCTAAAAGTTTTAAGAAAGTTATGCAACCGGAACAAATTTCATTGATACCGAATTTACACAATGGCGGGTATTTTTTGGGGTTAGGTATTCGCCTTCAAAAACGTGACCCAGGTGGGCGCCGCAATTGGCACAAACAATCTCAACCCGGCGACCATCGGCATCGGGCACCCTTTTTACAGCACCCGGAATTTCATTATCAAAACTTGGCCAGCCGCAATGCGATTCGAATTTTGATTCGGAAGTGTATAAGGGTGTGTCGCAGCGTTTACAAACATATAAACCTTGTGCATGATTGTTTAATAGTGAGCCGGTAAAAGGCCTTTCGGTGCCTTTATGTAGTATGATATATTCTTCTTCGGGTGTTAATTTATTGTATTCCATTTTAATTATTGAATTATTGATGGAGTGAATTATTGAGTTGCTCACTCCCTCTGCTATATAAAGATACGATAATTTTAAAGGCATAAATGTATTGAAGGTGATGTTTACATTGGATTGACTTGCACAATAAATACCAAAAATTAAGGCTACCTTGTTGCTATGAATCCATACCTGCTATTATTAACATTTGTTTTAACAGTTGGTAAACCAAAGCAACATTTGGCTTTACCACATTCGGTTCATATACAAGGCCTACAGGCCGATACGTCAAAACTTGCTATTTTAAACCTGGAGAAAAACATGGTAAGTAAGTATTTTGATGAAGGTGCAAAACCTGTTGTGCTATCGCCTGATGAGATAGAAAAAGCAAACCTTTTGATTAGCGAGGCGATTAGTCAATACAATACCGATAGCGAAAAAATTTACAAACAAAACCTGGCCAATACAAAAAAGTACCCCGGCTCGGTTGCTTATGACCCCAAGATCAAATCGCCATCCGGTTACTATAAGCAAATTGTCGCGGCAATTAATGCAAAGGGCGAAAAAGAAGTTTGGGTAAATTGCTTTTGTAAATTAGATGACTGGCGCCCAGATAATGACAAAAATTATTGGCGAAAAAATATTGTCAGGGTGATGGACGGAGGAAGCTGCTATTTTAACCTGAAAATAAATTTAACTACCGAAACCATCATCTGGTTTAAAGTAAACGGAGTATCCTGACCCGGATAAACAACTGTCGTATCAACGATAAATTGACGGATACTCCTTAGCCCAAAGTCTTAAGTTTTAAGTCAAAAGAGAAAAAAAACAACTTTAGACTTTCGACTTAGTATTGTTGACTTAACACTACGGCGTTACCAAATCCAAATGATACTCCTGTATCAACGGAGGATTTTCGGGCGTGAGCGTAAAGCTCACTTTAATATTGGCATTCTCTCCCTTCATAATAAAATAGCCGCGCAGTTGGTTTTCCGGCATTACATCGCCAATACTTACTGTTTTCCCGGCTTTGGCAAAGGCGGCTGCGGCTGCAACTTTTAATTTATCAGGAAAGTAGTCCATAAAAAAGTTATCAGCAAAAATGCCGCTTTCTTTGGCTTTGCTCCAATCGGCAATAACTTTCAACAGGTCGTTTTTGCGTTGCTCCAATATCAATGAGGCCGGCAACTGGCGGGGTTTTATGCCGGTGATGGCCATTATTGTATCCAACACCTGCGTATTGGGATAGCCGGCCCGGGCATACGTTAAATTGGCGAACGACACCACGCCGATACCGTAATCGGGCATAATGTTCCATTGGCTGCCAAAACCCGGCAAACCACCGGTATGGCCAATATAAACCCGGTTATCACAATCTTTGGCCCAGCGTAACCCGTAAGCGTAAGCACTCACATTGGGGCAAGGGCGACCTGTGGTTGTTTTGGCATTGGCTGTTAAATAGTTTACATCCCAGGGGTACTGCATCTCGCGGATAGAGCTGCGTTTAACAGGGCCGGTTTCGGCATCATCCCTTGGCGGCCAGGCATCCAGGTGCAGGGCCATATAAATACTAAAATCTTCAATAGTGGTAATCAGGCCACCCATGGCACCGTAAGCACCATCGTGCAGCAAAGGTTGCTCAACCCATTTATCATCCAGCCAGCGGTAGCCAAGGGCCAGCTGTTCTTTAGGTACTTGGGTGTACTCCCAGTAGGTATGTGTCATACCCAGTGGTTTCAGGATATTTTCGGTAATATAAGTCTCGTAGGTTTTTCCTAATACTTTTTTGATGATGTAACCCAGTGTGGCAAAACCCAGGTTACTATACTCATACCCCTGCCCGGGGTTATTGGAAAACGAAACACCTTTTTTGTAGATGGCCACCAGTTCGGCATCGCTTACGGCCAGTTGTCTGTCGCCCCAGGGATTATCTTCCGGGTAACCGGCAGCGTGGGTAAGCAGGTGGCGTATGGTTATGGGCGTAGCATCTTTAGTAAGGTATTTAGTACCCTTCATTTCGGAAATATACAGGTAAGCCGGATCATCCAACTTGAGTTTACCCTCGTCGCGAAGCTTTAAAATGGCCATGGCCGTTAGGCTTTTAGTCATAGAGGCAATGCGAAAGGCTGATTTTGGCGTAGCCGGTATTTTATTGGGCACATCGGTATAGCCCAGCCCCACCGTATGCACCAGTTTACCATCTACAATAATGCCATAGGCCACACCGGGCCAATGATTATCTTCGGCATATTTTTTATAAATCTGGTCTATCACCGGGTAAGTGGCTTCTATTTTCTTCAGCCTGTCGGGATCGGTAAAGGCAGCTGGTTTGTAGGTTTGGGCGGTGGCTGTAAGGCCTAAGGATAAACATAACCAGAGCAGATTTTTTTTAATCATGGCAAAGTTTTAAAGCTGATGTTCCTAAATTAAAGAATTTAGCTGACTGTCTGAATCAGAATTCTCTGAATTTAAGAATTTTCAGGATAGCATGTATCATACACAAAAAATCCCGGCCAAAAATGACCAGGATTTAAATATATTATTCAGCTTTGTGCCTTTGGCTTTCCGCTTTAAGCTAACTTTGCCAATTCTTCTGCCATAGCAGCGCCAATTTCGGCAGGAGATTCTACTACGCGGATACCGCACTCGGTCATAATTTTCATTTTGGCTGCAGCTGTATCGTCGGCACCGCCAACAATTGCACCTGCGTGGCCCATCCTGCGGCCCGGAGGCGCGGTTTGGCCGGCAATAAAACCTACAACCGGTTTAGTGCCAAATTGTTTAATCCAACGGGCTGCATCAGCTTCCATACCACCACCAATTTCACCAATCATGATAATCCCATGTGTATCCGGGTCATTCATCAGCAATTCAACAGCTTCTTTAGTTGGGGTGCCTATGATAGGGTCGCCACCAATACCTATGGCAGTAGTGATACCTAAACCGGCTTTAACCACCTGGTCAACAGCCTCGTAAGTTAACGTACCCGATTTTGAAACTACGCCTACATTACCTTTCTTGAAGATAAAGCCTGGCATAATACCAATTTTACTTTCATCGGCAGTAATAATACCCGGGCAGTTGGGGCCAATAAGGCGCGCATCCTTATCGGTTAAATATTCTTTTACCGCAATCATATCTTTTGTAGGGATACCTTCGGTAATACAAACAATAACTTTAATACCAGCCTCGGCAGCTTCCATAATGGCATCCGCGCCAAAGGCAGGAGGTACAAAAATGATAGATACATCGGCGCCGGTTTGGTCAACCGCGTCTTTAACTGTGTTAAAAACAGGCCTGTCCAGGTGGCTTTGGCCGCCCTTGCCAGGTGTAACACCACCAACAAGCTGGGTACCATAAGCAATCATTTGCTCGGCGTGGTAGCTGCCCTCTTTACCGGTGAAACCTTGTACAATAACTTTTGAATCTTTATTTACCAGAACACTCATTGGTTTTTTCGTTTAGTACGGCAAATCTAAAGTTTTTGGCCGAATGTCAAACCCCATTATAATTTAATAGGGGAATAATTTAGTATGATAACATAAAAGTGACGTTTTGATATTGGATGGCTTTAACAGCGGCGCCGGTTTACACTATTTTTTCGGGTGGCAGGTCAGGGTACATCTGTGCCAATCGCGCCTGCTTAATCACACCCCCTTTAGGTTATTTGTGCCCGTGATGCCCGGTTCCTGGCTATCCCGGCCATCCAGATCAACAGGCGTTTATCCTGTTGGTGATACGATTGGATGTTTGCCCAAATCTCCAATATGGTACTTGCCAGAATTTCCTCTGCTGTTTGCCTGTCGCTGATATGGCAGCAAATGATTTTAAAAAGGGTGGCTGCATAGCTATCATATAAGGCGCCAACACTCGAAGGATCGCGTTTCTCCATAGCACCGATGAGTTCTTTTTCTGAAAGAGTTGTTTCCATCACAGTCAAAATCAGGCAAAGCGGTGTTGCAAAATGGCAATAACGTAGGGAGACAGTATCTCTATATCGTGATTAACATGTAATGGAATTTCCAGGTGATCGCCGGGATTAAGCGTAAATACTTTATCGCCAACGGTGCAGGCGCATTGTCCTTTCAATATAAAAAAGCTTTCGGATACCTCTTCATGTACCTCTTCGGACACATTTAGTTTAGTTACTACCAGGGTTTGGGCAATATGTTCATCCTGGCGCAGCAGGTGTGCAAAAAAATCATCGAAGGGTTCGGCCGGTAAAAGGTGTTCAACTGCGCTAAGCCAGGCAGTATAACTGGAGTATTCGTCGGTCGCGGGCAAATTTTCTATATCGATGGCGTCGCCCGGGAAACCCAAAGCTGCCAATATGCTGTTCCTGAGCCTTGCCGGAGGTGTAATGGCCGCGCTTTCGGCAATTTTCTCAATCGTATCTTCAATTTTTTCCAGCTCCTGCCTAATCATGGGATGTTCCTGGCTTAAAGCTACAACCTCCCGGGCGCGTTCCTCGTCAAAAATATCAAAGCAATGCTGTTCAAGGTTACCACTGTTAATATAGTTGTTGATATCTATCATAATTTGGGTATCAGGGTATGCATGAGTTAAATTGACTGCGGTAAACCCCGGCCGGTAATCAGGTTCAGGCTAACGCGCAAATATAAATAAAGTATTATATACCAATTGCAGTATACTGGTTTAACCTACTCTTTATCAGTGTAAGCCACCATTCTCAGCAATTCAGGCGTATTATAAGCGGGGCTTTTAACCTTTCACCTATTGTGGTATTGTCAACGAATATACATTAATGTAGTCCTATCAATTAGCTGAAGCTATCAGTGAGGCCCTAAGCAGGATTGGGTTTGGCGGTAATTTTCTTCCAGATGGAAAACCCTCCGTAAACAAACATTAAACCAATAAACACATATACCCAAATGGAAATATTGCGGCCTGCAATGATGAGGTAAAGATAAGGCAGGCTAAAACTAAGCGACGCAAGCAACAGCGGAATAAGGATAGGCTTTTTGGCCCTGAAAGTTTTGAGCACCCAGCCAAGGAACGAAAAAAAACAGATCTTACTAACTAAATAAAGAATACCAATAAGTAAAGGGTCAACCTCGTGCTTCTCGCCCAAGGCAATAACCCAATCTTTAATAAACGTGATATAATCCGTCATATATTGCAAGTTATACATTAACTGGTATACATTGTGTGTATTTGCCAATTAATATGTTCACCGGAATCCTTTAGGCGGCAAATCAAAAGTTCCCCCTTTAGGGGGTTAGGGGGTTAAACTCCCCTTCGCTCTTGGCAATTACAATGGTAGCTACACCATTGCCAATCACATTGGTAATAGCCCGTGCTTCCGACATAAACCTATCTACCCCAATCAATATAGCCAGACCCTCTACCGGGATAATTTTAATAGCCGCGAGCGTGCTGCTCAGCACAATAAACCCGCTGCCGGTAACACCTGCTGCACCTTTGGATGTAATCATGAGGATGCCAATTATAGTTAACTGCTGCGCCAGCGACAAAGGCACATTAAAAACCTGCGCCAAAAATATCACACACATAGATAGGTAAATAGTGGTACCATCTAAATTAAAGGAATACCCTGTTGGGATAACCAGGCCCACCACAGATTTAGAGCAGCCAAACTTTTCCAGCTTTTCCATCATGGCAGGCAGTGCCGATTCGGAAGAAGACGTGCCTAACACAATCAGAATCTCTTCCTTAATATACTTAAGATATTGCCACAGGCTGAATTTATAAATGCGGCAAATGATATTGAGCACCACAAAAATAAACAGGAACATGGTAAGATAAACCGAGCCCATTAATATAGCCAGCGGCTGCAGGGTTTTTACGCCGTACTTACTAATGGTAAATGCCATCCCCCCGAAAGCGCCCAAAGGGGCAACCTTCATCACTATTTTCATGATATTAAAAAACACTTTGGATAGTTTATCAAACAAACTGATAACCGCTTGCCCCGTTTCGCCCATACGGCTCAGACCAACGCCGAACAGTATGGCAAAAAATAAAATCTGCAAAATATCGCCTTTAGCAAAGGCTTCAAATACGTTACCGGGCACTATATGGGCTATAAAATCGCCCCAGTGCATTTCAGATGCTGCTTTTTCATACACGGCAAGTTTACCTGTTGTATCGGTAATAGTATGATTTTGAAAACCGGCACCGGGTTTTATGATATTGGCAACCGTAACGCCTATAATCAGCGCAAACGAAGTTACTATTTCAAAATAAAGCAAAGCCTTCCCTCCTACCCGGCCTACTTTTTTCATATCGCTCATGCCGGCAATACCCAACACAATGGTAAAAAATATGATTGGCGCAATCAGCATGGTGATCAGGCTGATAAAAGTTTTGCTGATCAGTTCGGCAGTTGGGGCAAAGCCCTTAAAGTTTAGCCCTACCACTACGCCCAGGGCAATAGCTATAAGTACCTGGAAGGTGAGGTTTGAAATGAGGCGAAGCCCACTGGCCCCCTGAAGGGGGAACTTTTTGACTGGCATTAGTATCTGGCGTTTTATAGTTTAACAAGTATACGATTTTGGAATTGTAAAATGTCCCGACGGCTGGCCTGCGGTATTGGCGATAAGAACCATTTATGACAGCATATTTAGTTATTGCACGTTGCATACCGCCCCAGTTATCTTTTCAAAACGTCTGTTAACAAAAACCCCCGTTTACCAATAAAGGCAAACGGGGGTTTTAGATTGGCAAGCTGATTTATAACACTTGCCCGGTTTTAATATTTATAGTATAAACTTTACCGTTAATGGTAAACTGTGCTTTATGATTGCCCTGGAAAGTGATGGTGCCACTGTAGTTCCAGGTTTTGCCTTCGTAAGTTCCTTTGGTTGTAAATGACGCGTGGCCGTCGGTTATATCGGCGTCGGCAGCGCGGTCTATCATTAGGCCGGTTAGTTTAAAGTTGAATGATGCGGATATAGCTTTTGCTTTCCCGGCCTCAGTATAAGTACCATTTACATACGCATTCAAAGCACCATCTAACTGCAGTTTCAGGTTGCTAACTCCAGGGTTAAGGCTTTTTAAAACAAAATTTTTGCCATATTTTTCGGTGATATTGGCACCGCCGCCAACTAATACCAGGTTTAAACTATCGTTAACCGTGATGCTCGACGGTTTGCTGTTGGTACATAAAACTTCGTATTTGATTTTTTCCCAAAGGTCGAGTTTTGAAGTATCGCTATCACCCAGTTTTAGCGAAAAGGTAGTATCAATTTTGAAACCGCAGCCAAAATTGCCCGCAGATTCGATCCTTGCTTTGCCTTTAGATTTAAAGACGATATTTGATGGATAATCTAATCCGTCAGAAATACTGAAGCCGCCTTGGGTTCCGTATAAGGCTTCGCTAAGGTTTGAAGCAATCTCGGTACTTACTACCGTCGGATCGGCTGTGTTTGCTGTTGTACCGTCATCTTTTAACTTGCGGCAACCAAAACAGATTAAAACAAGGCCTGCAACGGCTATCAAGGTAAGTTTGTAATTGTGTTTCATGTTTAAGTTTTTAAAAATATTGACCAAATTTAACTCTATTACGGCTAATTGTAAAATAAGTTGGGTTAATTTATTAACATATATTCATATCACTATCAACCCGTTAGCTAAATGACTTATAGATACCTCCAATATTTCCATCCGGGAAAAACACTTCGGGTTGCAAAATTTTACGATAGCCCCTATGTTGTTAATTACCATTACGAAAGTGAACGTCAATAAGTAACACATTACTGCCGTTTTTTGTATTGTTTTTATAGCAATCAACTAATCGCCAATAAACTACCATACTAATAGAGATTTTCTTAATTTCGCAACCTCATACGTATAACCAACAAAATGGACTATCAATTTAAAGATATAGAGCAAAAGTGGCAGCAGTTTTGGGCCCAGAACAATACGTTTAAAGCCGAAGATAAAAGCACCAAACCCAAGTATTATGTGCTGGATATGTTCCCCTACCCATCGGGTGCGGGGCTGCATGTGGGCCATCCGCTGGGGTATATTGCATCTGATATTTTTGCACGTTACAAGCGCCTTAAGGGTTTTAACGTATTGCACCCCATGGGTTACGATAGCTTTGGCTTACCGGCCGAGCAGTATGCCATACAAACCGGGCAGCACCCGGCGGTAACTACCGAAGATAATATTGCTACCTATCGCCGCCAGCTGGACCAGATTGGTTTCTCGTTCGACTGGAGCCGCGAAGTGCGCACCAGTTCGCCCGATTATTATAAGTGGACCCAGTGGATTTTTATGCAGCTGTTTAACAGCTGGTATAATAAGGATGCCGATAAAGCCGAAAGCATTGCTAAACTGGTTGAACATTTTGAGCAAAACGGATCGGCGGGTATTAATGCCGTATGCGATGAAGAAATATTGAGTTTTACTGCTGCAGACTGGAAAGCGATGAGCAACCAGGAACAGCAGGCCGAACTATTGAAATACCGCCTTACTTACTTGCGCGAAAGTACCGTAAACTGGTGTCCCGCCCTTGGTACCGTATTGGCCAACGATGAGGTAAAAGACGGCTTTAGCGAGCGCGGCGGCTACCCCGTTGAGCAAAAAAAGATGATGCAATGGAGCATGCGCATCACCGCCTATGCCGAAAGACTGTTGCAAGGCCTGGACACCATTGACTGGCCCGAGCCTTTGAAAGAAATGCAGCGCAACTGGATTGGCAAAAGCACCGGTGCATCGGTTCGTTTTCCAATAGCGGGTTCGGGTGGCGAGGTTCGAGGTTCGGGAAATTCCAAACCCGCAACTGGCTACCCGATCCACGCAACTCATATAGAGGTTTTCACCACCCGCGTGGATACCATCTTCGGTGTAACCTTTGTGGTGATAGCGCCCGAGCACGAGTTGGTGGCCAGTTTAACCACCCCGGAGCAAAAGGCAGATATTGATGCCTATATAGCGGTAACCAAAAAGAAATCGGAGCTTGACAGGATGGCCGATGCCAAAACGGTATCGGGTGCTTTTACCGGCAGCTATGTTTTAAACCCGCTGAACGGCCAGCAAATCCCGATTTGGATTGCCGATTACGTACTGGCTGGTTACGGCACCGGCGCGGTTATGGCCGTTCCATCCGGCGATCAGCGCGACTATTTATTTGCCAAACATTTTGATTTGCCGATAGTACAGATTCTTGACACCCAAAAGATAGAAACCGAGGCCGACTCAACCAAGGAAGGCACCTATATCAACTCGGAATTCATGAACGGGTTGGATTATAAAGCGGGTACCGCTGCCGTTATTGCCAAACTGGAAGAGGTTGGCGCCGGTAAGGCAAAAATCAACTTCAGGATGCGCGACGCCATTTTTGGCCGCCAACGCTACTGGGGCGAACCCGTTCCCGTTTATTTTAAAGATGGTTTACCTTATTTAATTGAGGAAAGTCACTTGCCGTTGTTATTGCCCGAAGTTGATAAATATTTGCCGACTGAAAGCGGTGAACCGCCCTTAGGTCGCGCTGAAGGATGGAGCTACAAGAATCAAGAATCAAGAATCAAGAATCAAGACGAAGCCGGTTATGCTTACGAGCTTTCGACCATGCCCGGCTGGGCTGGATCTAGCTGGTACTGGTTTCGTTATATGGATGCGCACAATGATAAAGAGTTTGCTTCGCCGGAAGCTATCGCTTATTGGAAGGATGTTGATTTATACATCGGCGGCAGCGAACACGCTACAGGCCACCTATTATATAGTCGTTTTTGGAATAAGTTTTTAAAGGATATCGGCAAAGTTGGAGAAGAAGAACCTTTTAAAAAATTGATTAACCAGGGGATGATTCAAGGCCGCAGTAATTTTGTTTATCGTTTGATAGACGAAGAAGGCCGCGGGACAAACACTTTTGTATCTCATGGTTTAATTAAGGAATACAAAACCTCTCCTTTGCATGTTGATGTAAACATTGTAGAGAACGAAGTGATGAACATCAACAAGTTTAAACAATGGCGGCCTGAATTTGCAGATGCTGAATTCATTTTAGAAAACGGCAAATATATCTGCGGCGTAGAGGTTGAAAAAATGTCGAAACGTTACTACAACGTTGTTAACCCGGACGACATTGCCCAACGTTATGGTGCCGATACCCTACGCATGTACGAAATGTTCCTTGGTCCATTGGAGCAAAGCAAACCATGGAATACCAACGGCATTGAAGGTGTGTTTAAATTCCTGCGTAAATTCTGGCGGTTGTTCCATAACGATGCCTGGGAATTTAGCGTATCGGGTGCCGAGCCTTCAAAAGCAGAATTAAAATCATTACACAAGATCATCCGCAAGGTAGAGGAAGATATCGAGCGTTTTTCGTTCAACACTTCGGTATCCAGTTTCATGATAGCTGTAAATGAGCTAACCGATTTAAAATGTAATAACCGTGCGATATTGCAGGATATGGTGATCATCCTATCCTCGTACGCCCCACACATTTGCGAGGAGTTATGGACTTTACTGGGTAACCCGGCCGGTACTTTATCTTACGCGCCGTTCCCTAAGTTCAACAGCACTTATTTAATTGAGGATGATTTTGCTTACCCAATATCTATCAACGGTAAAATGAAGATGAACCTTAACATCCCGCTAAGCCTGGAAGTAAAAGAGATAGAAGAAACCGTATTGGCCAACGCAGATGTGCAAAAATACCTTGACGGCAAAGCCCCTAAAAAGGTGATTGTTGTTAAAGGCCGGATTGTGAATATGGTGGTGTAGGTTCCCTTTAGATGTGCAGATGTGCAACTTTCAGATGTGCAGATAACGGATTAAAATGGGAATAAAAAGAGAATGTCATCGCGGCTTGAGCTACGATGACATTCTCTTTTTTATGTCATCCTGAGTGGTAAAATTTCGCGAAATTCCGAAGGAGAAATGACATACTAAAGAGCGTTGTCATGCTGAGCCTGTCGAAGCATGGCGGGCAAAGGCCTCTCCGCGCGACCCTTCGACAGGCTCAGGGTGACAGGCCTACGCACCTCTAAAAGAAAACATATCATCGGTAGGCATAAAGCAATCGCGAACTATGCATATCCAAATGAATAGTTCAAGATTGCCGCGCCACGCTGCAATGACATGCTTTTTTCAGCTTTCAGCTTTACGCCTTAAGCTTTCGACTCTTACAAAACATCGCCCCAGGTGCTTTTGTCTTTCAGCATAATTTCTCTTAGCATACCAATTTGCGGCATACCGTGGTCAAGTACGGCATCATGGAATTTTTTGAGGGAGTAATTTGCGCCCTCCTGTTTTTGGTAATCATCGCGAAGTTTCAGGATTTCCAGCTTGCCAATGGTGTAAAACAGGTAGCCCGGGTCAAAGGTACCGCGTATGGCCTCCTGGCGCGATGGTTTATCGCCCTGGTACCAGTTGTTCATGAAAAACTTGGTGGCATCATCTACATTCATGCCCTGGGTGTGGGTTTTGATGGATACGCATAACCGGCAAAGCCTCAACAAGGCATCGCCCGATTGTGCCAGCCGGTATTTGGCTGCCTTTACCGGGTCGCCGTTGTGTCCGTAGCCTTCGTCGGCCATCATTTTTTCGCAATAGTGTGCCCAGCCTTCCACGAAAGCGTAGCTGCCGAAGATCTTTTCAATTTTGGTTGCCGATGATGCATTCAGGTGCAAAAACTGGGTATAGTGGCCCGGGTAGGCTTCGTGGATGGTTACATTATCGGTGGTGTAATAGTCAAACTGTTTCAGCCAATCTTCTTTTTGCTGGGCTGTCCATTTAGGGTCAACCGGGGTTATATAATAATAGGCCTCGGTAGCGGTAGTTTCAAACGGGCCGGGCGTATCCATTGATGCGGTGCCGGTGGCTCGGGCGTATTGCGGTGTTTCCTCAACCTTCACCCGCACCTGCGACGGCATGGTAACGATGTTTTTATCTATCAAAAACTGACGGATCTGCTCCAGGTTCTTTTTGGCATCCGGGATCAGGCTTTCGGCAGTTGGGTGATCCTTTTGCAGGTCGTGGTACACATCAACCGGCTTTTTATTGGGGTTGATAACCCTGGCCGCGGCATTAAACGAATCCTGTTCTTTTTTTAACTGGGCCAGGCCAATTTCCAGCACCTTATCAGGCGAAAGCTTTATTCCCTCACTGTATAACAGCATTTTTTGGTAGCTGGCTGTACCAATGGCGTATTTGTTATTGGCTTTGGGCAATTTTACTTTTTTCAGATAAGCGGCAAAGTCATTTACTGCTGCTATGGCTGCTGCGTTAACCTTGTTGAAGGTTTTCATGAGCGTATCGTTCTTTACATCTTTTAGGGCCACCTTCAGGTCCCCGCCCAAAAAAGCAGCCGAGCCTTCTGCTATCTGTATAGCGGTTTCTACGTACGGTTTCGCCAGGGTATCGTTCAGATTTAGTTTGGCATCGGCCATCATTTTAGGGGCCTGTTTTTCTATGGCGATGATGGATTTTACCCTATCGGCTATCGGTGCAAAATTGCGCTTTACATAAATACTTACATCAACCGCGCCGGCATAGGTCATGGGGTTTTTAGTAAAAGTACCCAGGTCTTCAAAAGTCCAGAGTTCCTGTTTAATGGCCGAGCGTAAAATGCGGTAATCGTAAAATGTTTTAGAGCTAAAGGATGCCGTATCGGCTGAGTCCAATTTAGCAGCAAAATCTTTTAACCGCGCCAGTTCTTTCTCGATAGAGGCCTTACTGATATCGGTAACCTTGCCATCGTATTGGTGATACCCAAGGGCAACGCCATTGGCCGGCCGCCAGGCGAGGTAACCGTCGAGGTAGTCGTCGGCAATTTTTTGGAAAGCAGCATCGCCGGATACTGTATCACTGTTATTAGCTGCGGGTTTAGGCTTGCAACCGACGAGGATGCAGAAAGGAATAATCAGTAAGGATATTTTTTTCATGATGACTGTATTGTAAAAACCTAAGTTAATGGTTTTGAAAACAATTAACAGCCAACTTGTATTATAACTGTAAAACATACCACTATGAAAAAGAAATTCACCGGCATACTGTTGCTTGCAGCAATGGTTGCCACCTTAGCTACCAGCTGCGCTCCGCCAAGGAACATGCCGCATCCGCCAACGCCGCCAAAACCGGCAGCGCCATAATAAAAAAAGCCTTTAACTGTAAAAAGTTGAAGGCTTTTTTGCAGTGCAAACGTATATAATTGGGTTAACATAACTTAACACATTTCAGATAAAATATTTACAAATACTTAATAATCAATATTTTATACTTTAATCATGGTTAACACTAAACTGATAGCGCAATTTAGGCGCACCCAATTATTTGTGCCTGTTGTTGGCCAACACAAGTCCCTTCGGTACCTCAATCATTTTACCAGTATCAGGCAATAAAAACAAGGTGGGCTTTTAACATGGCAACCTGCTACAAAAACATAGGCAACCTGCCCGATTATAAAACATGGATGCTGAAAGCCAAAGAGTTTGCCCTGCCCGAATCGCCCTATTACCAGCAGATCATCAACGCGGTTTTTTAATAAAATGCCACCCCGGTTAATCCTTTTCAAAAACAAATCGTCATACATATGTACGTTGTTTAATTAACAGGTACCATTAAAATTAAACACCATGAAAAAGAGATTTGTTGCATTTGCACTATTAATATCAGCAGTAGTAGTATCGGTATCATCGGGTTGTGTGGTACGCGATGGATATGGAAGAGGGTATCATAACGGCCGCGGCCACGACCGCGATCATGACGACCACGGACGTGGCCACGACCATGATTACAACCAGGGTGGCTATAACCACTACTAAAAAAAAATATTGTTTTGAGTGATTGTTTGTGAGTGATTGATGACAAGGCGGTGAGTAATCACCGCTTTGTTTGTTTGATGCTTTTGGGTTTTAACGTAACTTGCTTTAAGTTTAAACCCGATATGATTACTTATTTCCCCTTGGACAACCATCACACACCTTTATTTGCTGAAATTGGCCAGGCTATCAAAAACCTCTATCCTATTGGGCTGCATGTAGATGACCCGCAATACAATGAGTATCCTGGCATAAAAAAGATTGCTGCTGTTATTGAACAGAACATGACAGATAATAAGCGTTTTAATGAACCATGGAAGGCATTTTTGAAACAATTAAAAAGCACGGCAAAAAAGAGGGTACAAAACTGTGGCTATGCCCATGAGCTTGCATTTAGTGGCGAATTAATTTTAGAACGATACCAGGATGAATCTTTTAGCAGAACAAAAAAGATAGTTTTTTCGGTCAGCCTTATATCACCATATTATACTATCTATGGCCTTGACGAAACCGGCATCAAAGATATTTTGCGCGAAAGACCAGTTGAATATCGGGCAATAAACGTGATCACAGTATCGCCTTACAAGGAATTTGAAGACAAATTCAATTTTTTAAAATCGGAAATCGAACAGTGGTTTTCAGGGTACAAATTTATTCCCGTAAGAATTTGTTTTTCTTATATAAAAGAGCTGCGAACACCTTCCAGCTATCCTAATGAGTGCAACGTTCATAATGCGCTGTTTAATAATTCTTTTGATTATTACGATAAGCCTCATTTTCGCGGTGAGATATATTATGGAAGCGAATAAAGAATATTATTGAGGTTGAGTTACCACGCACTTATTTAAAACACCACGAAAATCAAACTAAGATTTTCGATTATATAGCCCTCTTATTTACCCAAGCCCCGCAATAGCGATGGACGTGGATACCGGCCAATGTGGCTAAGGCCGGTGCAGTATGAACAAACAGTGCGGGCCGAAGGCATTGCCATTGTTAATATAGACATTCGCTGTACTCTGATTTTTTGTATTTTCGTTTAAATAATACCCCATGGTAACCATCAATTCAGCACTTGAAGATATTATGCAATTGGATTTTGCATCCAGGGAAATACTGATTGAAATTTTACAAAAGCGACAAATTGAAGCGCGTAGAGACGAGATTGCTAAAACAGCGAAAAAGTCTTTAATAGAGTTTCAATCTGGCAAAAATGTGCCCCTTCCGGCGGATGATATTATTGCTAAACTTAATAACCTGTAAATTCAGGCAACCCGGCAAATCGGGGATTACTCCGTTCTTCGCAATAACGAAATTTTAATATTTTATTGTCAATTTAATTTCACCAAAGCTCTCATCGTCCCCAAAGCGTCAGCAGAACAGCTTCGGGCGAAAACGGACAAAACGATGGTGGGCGGCGCGGGGGCAGAGCATAGGAAGTTTTCGTACGCGTGTGGGGCTAAGTGCGCCGAAGTAAAATAATTCCAGCCCAGGTTTTGATCGTTTTGCAGGGCAAGAACCCCGAGCGCAAAGAAGCATTTCTGTTGACTTGATTTATTCGCTTGTTATTGGCTTTTTTGGTGCTCATTATCTCGCTACGCTCGGTCTTGGTTACTTTGTATCAAGACAAAGTAACAGCCCTCCCTCGGCAATTGAGCGGGCCGATGCCGTCGTCACAACTATATTATTGGGAGTCCCCAAATGACCTTAGATGCATAGTTCGGAGATTGCTTCGTACCTCGCAATGACGATCACGAGGAAGTTGTGGTATCCATACATGTCATTCCTGTTTTTTCCAGCTTAGCTGGCGGGCACTCCATGGCCTGTGAAGATGAGGCCTTAAGATTACCCATAACGCCTAAAATATCAATCAATTACCCATCAACGCCCCCTTCCATCCACCAAACCAACCCTTTACAAAACTTTTTCTACCCAATCCCTTGAAAATCAAAAAATACTCCGTACCTTTGCAGTCCTTAAAATAAGGATAAA
>Ga0307515_10011254_pt1 | contig 16985 bp, 17 predicted proteins | sample 17_EM_MG_FD_194513 | JGI IMG/M metagenome (GOLD analysis project Ga0307515, IMG submission 194513) | Populus trichocarpa ectomycorrhiza microbial communities from riparian zone in the Pacific Northwest, United States - 17_EM | ecosystem: Host-associated > Plants > Roots > Unclassified | place... | reverse complement strand
AGGCGCCGTATATGGGGCCTACAATTGAAATAGATTCGGACTGACTCACTGTATTATTAAGAGTCTTGAATGCTCAAGTTTCCCGGAAGTACAGGTTGCATTTCTAGTTCCAATTTATTAGTGCATGCGAGCGGATGCCTCAAACTTGACAAAAAAAGGTGTATTCACCCAAATGACAGAGCTGCACCTCCTGAGCCTCTGAATTCTGTCTCTGCACGCGGACTCGCCGATTGTACGATTTCGTCGATTTTGATAGGGGCTTCGCTGTATGATAAAATCCATGGATTATATCTCCAACTCGTTTATATGAGTGCTATATGCGATGATAAGCTGTGAGAGCTGATCCAACGATCGCCAATTCGTTCATACGAGTTCGTCCATCTCGATAGGGGCTCCGCTGTGTAACGAACTGCATGGATTATATCTCCAACCCATTTATATAAGTGCTATATGCGATGATAAACTGTGAGAGGTGACCGAACGTTCGCCAATTCGTCCGTGCGATTTGACGATTTTGATAGGGTCTCCGATATGGGATAAAATACATGGATTATATCTCGAGTTCACGTATGTGAGTGCTATATGCGATTATGCTGATCCCACGACCGCAAATTCGCGCTCCCCTATGGGCTCGTTCGTTCGCGCGATTTCGTCCGTTCCGAGCGACAGGGCCTTCGCTATGCGTGTATTACATCTCTAATCCATCTATATGAGTACTGTATGCGATTATGCTGGCGCCATGTTCACCAATTCGTGCTGCCCCTATCGGCTCAGTTTCACGCTCGTTCTCACTCTGGAGGCGACTGTACACTAATAGATACTATATTATACTCATACTAGCTACATATACAATGATTTCGTATGTGGAATTCGAGAAAAACGCAACCCCCCCTGAAACTTCGTCGTTTTGCTGCTCACGCTGGGGTGTGGAGTGCGAAAAAAAAAATGCGTATACCAGGCTCTCTCTCTCTCTCTCTCTCTCTCTCTCTCTCTCTCTCTCTAGAGAGAGAGAGCGAGCGAGAGGAGAGGAGGAAGAGTGAGAGTGAGAGTTGGTTGGCCGGGTCCCACCCCGGCCTACCCTATCGGCCCCACGCGTACCAACCACCCCTGGCGCCCCACCGCCCCTGGCCCACTCTATCGGCCCGACGCGTGTCAACCACCCCGGCCTACCCTATCGGGCGAACGCGTGCCAACCGCCCTGGCCTGCCCTATCGGGCGGCCGCGTGCCGACCGTCCTAGCCTATCCTATCGGGCGGCCGCGTGGCGGCCGTCCTACCCTATCGGCCCGACGCGTACCGTATGGGCCTGCATAGGTCGTCGGGTCCCCCGCCTCCAGCGGTCATCGAGCGTGCCGTCTTAGAGCATACAAATGTTTCTCTCATTTTTTACGGCCCTTTCGGCGGCCCGTAGAGGATCGTCGGGGCTGCAGGGAACGCGCGCGCACGCGCAGTAGATATATTCAGGTAAATTAGGAATAAATCTATATACCTCTCCGGTGATTAGTCTTGATGTAAATAGTGGAATTATGTAAATATCTTTCACGAAATCACCCGTTCTAGGCCGCTGCGTGCGCCCAAAAAATTCCCAAAAAATTCCAAAAAATTCCAGATAAAATCCAAATAAATTTCGAATAAAATGATTAAATCACAGATAAATACAAAACTAGACTACGATCAGGTATTTTATATTTTGTACGGGCTGTATCGGGGCCCCTGTTGTTTGGAACTCCACTGCGCGTCGTCGTGACGGCCTCCCTTCAAGCCGACGCCTCGTCATGACGCTCTCTTCAAGCTGACGCTGCGTCTCACATTGACGGCCTGTCATGACGACCTCCCTTCTAGCTGACGGTCCGTCATGACGCTCTCTTCGAGCTGACGGACCTTCCCAAGCTGATGGCCCGTCATGACGCCCTCGATTCAAGCTGACGCCACGTCTTGACTCGAGCGGATGGCCCGTCATGACGCCCTCCCTTCGAGCTGACGCTGCGTCTTGACTCGAGTGGATCGTCCGTCATGACGGCCCCCCTTCAAGCTGACGGCACGTCGTGATGTCCCCCCTTCAGGTTGACGGCCCTCCTTCAAGTCGACGGCTCGTCATGACGACCCTCCTTCGAGTCGACGGCCCGTCGTGACGGCCCTCTTTCGAGTTGATGGCGTGTCATGACGATGCTGACGCGTCGTCAGCTTCTGCAACTTACGTTTTTTTCTTAGATTATCCAGACAATGTAATTGATACAATGAGTTATATATTTTTAATTCATGCAATCCTATAATGTATACAAAAATTATCGCGGCCCGAAGAGCCTGCTCATAAGGGGCCATGAGGGTGGCGAGATGAAGACGGCCATCAGCAACAATGTTGACTGCTGACTGCTGACTGCTGACGGCGGACCCCTTCAGGGGGGTAAATCTACTAGGCAGATTGGGGCCTGAGAGGCCCCGGATTAGAGTGCCCGAGGTGCTCCCCTCCCATACTTTCAAATGCTCCAAAGCGGGAGCCAGATATGCCCTAGTCCATCCAATAAATCTAAGTAATGGGAAGTTGTCAAGGCGCTCAGACTGAGAAAAGCCTTTGGGGCACTGTATGGACAGGAATTTCAAGTTCGGGAGGACATCGGCATGCCAGGTTTGAGAGGAGCACCATTCCTCCAATGTTCTATGATAACTAATCCATGAACACTCTCCAGGCCATTCATTTGCAGATGGTTTCGCTGCCAGTGACCCAAGAAATGTTTGGAAGGACAGTGAGGGATGGGTAATGGATAAGGCCAAATCTTGTAGAGGGACCAAATACTTCAGTATCTTCATTAACGCTTCTTCACTGCCCTGAAGTGTGAGGCGTAGAGTAGTAAGGTTATAAATCCTTCCATCTACTCTGCATAGATGTCGTAGGTGTTGATAGATCCTCCGCTCATCACAATCATGAGATCGGAGATCCATTGTTCTCATTTTGGGAACATGGAAATATTGAGCTGTGGTCATTGGATAACCATGATAGGCAAATTTCGTGCAGGATGGCAATTGCACCTGATGCCACTGAATTTGTTCCAAATGACAAGGAAGGAGAATTGCACACTCCTCAAGGCATGGGAATTGTCTCCCAGCCATCCATTGGACTGAACAGGCTCTAAGCTGCAGCTTCCGAAGAGTACGGAGAAGAGGTAGGTTGGTATTGGGCGCATACAATGGGAGACGAAGACGATCAGCCTCAAATCTCTGAAGCTGGGTAAAAGTAGGAAGAAGCTCAAATGGCTCATGAATATCTCTGCCATTGACAATAAGCACCATAAGATTCCGCAAAACAGGAATCCAATGGGGTTGGAGAAAATGGGTGCTGGTGAATGGGGAATAGAGTCTCATCTCACAGAGAGGAGCCTCGGTTGGGACAAGATTGAGCAGATGAGCAAATGAGGGAGAATCCATACATCCAGCTGCTACGCATAGCATTTTCAACACCTTCATTGGGCTTGCGACTTGAATGCCAAGCTGACTAGCCAGGTCCTCAGGAGGGAATGAGGAAATTGTAAGCTCGCGCCACTGGCGAGTGTGTGCAAGAGCATCCTGAAGTGCAGCAAGTGGCAGAGCATTGGATGACAGCTGACGATCTCGCTGGGTGTCAATGATAACCTTCTTCGGATTTGCCCTCTGCAACCAGGTGACGACCTGCTCCGTCTCAGTCCAGGTCCCAACTCTCAAGGTGGACCATAGATGAGACATTGTAGTGATAACAGACCTCCAGTAACAACAAACAGAAGCCAATTGACCTGATTTGATTTGATTTGATTCAATGGAATATAGAAAGATCTCTCGCATAAGTTCCATAGGAAGGTAGGTATTGATGGTTTTGCTGGAAGGCGGGTCTCGAGGCACCCTCTTACGATTCCAGGAAGCGGCGTCCCAGTCTGCCAAAGGATAGAAGGATCCCAATGCTGGGAAACCAACGATCAAGTTTCGAGCGTTGGCCCAGTATGGATTGTTAGGGTCAATGGCAGGCATATCCTGAGTGTAGATGGGTTATTTTTCGAGTGAGATAGTGGCGAGTACACGACTTGAAGAGGAGGAATTGTGGTGAGGCGAGCAAGGTGGGCAGGGCAATTGGAACCAGAGCGACTCGAGTGTGGCGTGTAGCGTTTCAAGAGCGAAGTATTCAATTGCTTAGGGATTGACCAGTGTGATGGTGAGACAAGCAGTGCAGGGGTAATTGAAAAGTCCAGGTTACAGACGGTTTCAGAGCCTGGCCAGCCGACTGCTTCAAGGAACCCGGAATCAATACGGATGAGTGATTCCAGATGTTTCAGGTTACGCGCTCTGGCTATCAGATGGACGGTTATATAAGAGCTTACGTACGTGTCTGTAGCGGGCCCCAACAAACTGTCCGAGTTCACGACCTCGCAGAAATTCTAACATGTTGGGTATCAAGAATTTTCGGTAGGATCCTTATCTGTCTGCCATGCCTACATCCGATGGTTATGCATGATTATTGGAGGCAAAGTGGTATAACTTCCATCTGCTATGCACACTGCCCAAACCATGGACTTTCTTTATTACGCATTCCGGAGTTTTATGATTCCATTGTGTCACGTTGTATATATAACGGCAGATCGTGGTTACCAATGTGACACAAGTTCTGTAGCCATTCCCTCATGATCGGAAAATGAGCGCTCGCACAGGTCTGAGGGGCGTCTCGGCGGCCTATTCAGGCCAGCGCCAATCTAAGTACGTGAATACACAATAGCATTCTAGGTGTCTATTTTGCAGAATGAATTGTGTACAGTTACTACCATCGATAAGGTGCAGGGAGGACAGTCTCCCCAACCTCATTCTTCTTGAGGGCGGCCATTGATTGCTACAAGATGGGGGCCCAGAACATTCCAGAGAAAAGATTGAAGTAATAACAATCGCGCGGTGTGTGGCCAGCACACGGCTGGGAATGATGACGGCGGGATGGGTCGACCCTATGCACAGGCCACGATATCTAAATAAACTGTTGTCTGCATTCACCTTCACTTCTGCAAAACATGGGCATACACTCATAAACACATGTCGGAATATTGTTGTTCTCGTTATAGTAGGTACGGTTTGAGTTTAATTCCAGTTCCTTAATATCGCTTATGTACAGCCGCTTCCGTGCACTCTGATACTGGTTTCATGTTATGGCTCGGCTATTATTACTATATAAGTAGTCCTACCGTAGAAGTAGATAGAACCAGGAAGCAGGGGAGTTCATTTTCCGTCAGCACATTCCAGTGGAGACAAAGCATCCGAAGTTCTTGCTGGCGATGGCATCCTCAACTGACAGCAACGGTGCTCCATCTCCTTGAATCATTGTGTACTTCCCAAGCCGCGTTTGTTCATCTAAAATGCTAGCTTTTCCATTGTCCAACGGCATGCCGTGCCTACCCGTGCGACTTGAGAGATAGGATCGGGACAATTCCAGTCTTCATGCTAAAATAGTCGCCCCTCATCTCTAGTCCATTGTGCACCATCGGAACCCACACAGGCGATCGAGTTCCCAGACCATTGAGAGCACCACCAGCAACAGAGTCCAGTTGCACACTCTGCCCCGACGCACTCGTCTCTCGTCACCACAAACCTCATCTCTTGTGCACTCACCGCTCGTTACTAGCACTTCACTCATCTAGACAACCAGCCCGCTACGCCACTGCACTCGACATCCAGACCATTCTCCCACTCACCGGCTGACAGGAATATCCTCGACAATGGCCCTACTTACTCATTCCCACTATCATCCATAACAATCATGTCGAGCCTGTTCTCGCCCCAGCCGAGTACCCTTTCTCTGCGCTGGCCGTAAATCACCTCGGGCACTCTAATCCGGGGCCTCTCAGGCCCTGATCTGCCTAGTAGATTTACCCCCCTGAAGGGGTCCGCCGTCAGCAGTCAGCAGTCAGCAGTCAGCATAAATGCTGACGCCATCCTCATCTCTCTGTCCTCATGGCCCCTTTTGTGCGGGCCCTTGAGGGCGCGATTATTTTTTGTATACACTACAGAGTAGTTTGAATATATATATATAATTCATTATATAATTTACATTGTCTGGATAATCTGAGGGAAAATCGCAAGTTGTAGAAGCTGACGGCGCGTCAGCATCATCATGACACGCTGTCAACTTGAAGGAAGGCCGTCATGACGCGCCGTCAGCTTGAAGGGAGGCCGTCGTGACGCGCCGTCAGCTGGAAGGGAGGCCATCACGACGCGCCGTCAGCTGGAAGGGAGGCCGTCGCGACGCGCCGTCAGCTTGAATGGTGGGTGTCATGACGCACCGTCAGCTTGAAGGGAGGCCGTCATAACACGCCGTCAACTTGAGATAGGCCGTCAGCTTGAACGACGCCGTCTTGACGCGCCATCAGCTTGAACGACACCATCTTGACGCGCTGTCAGCTTGAAGGAGGCCGTCTTGATGCGCCGTCCACTTGAGACGCGTCGTCAGCTTGAAGGAGGCTGTTGTGACGCGCTGTCAGCTTGAAGGGAAGCCGTCATGACGCACTGTCAGCTTGAAGGGAGGCCGTCATGACGACACGCAGCAGAGTATCAAACAATAGGGGCACTGATGTGGCCCGTATAAATTATTAAATACCCCACCATAGTTTAGTTATGTATTTATCTCGTATTTATTTTTGTGGGTCAGAGAGGTGGCTCTGCCGCTGGCACGAGCAAGCTTCTGTGCCGGGGCCCCACACCAACGAGGGAACCAACCTGCTCCCTAGAGCTCTCTCTACCATCACCTGCAGGAATCTGGTTTAAGACCTCGTTGTCTGTTGGAGACACCAAGACAGCTTCTCAAGGCATAGGATTCCCGAAGGATTCTGCAGCCCAAAGCTTCTGAGGCCAAGAGTGTGGGGGTTGCCTGAGACGCAACCGCCAAAGGAATACCCGCTAAACCTGCAGGGGGCCTCCAGTCCGACATTGGCAAGGTGGCCCCTTCCCTCGGGTGGAAAGGGGTGCCGTACCGGACCGCCCTTAAGGAGTTTTACGTCCCCCTTAGGGGCCCACCAGGAGCACCGCAGTAGAACCGCAGGCATGAGGCAAGCCCTGATATCAGCTGCTGTACAGCAGGAGTGATCCCGCACAAGCAAGCTTCTGTGCGGGAGACCTGCTCCCATTGGACGACCAAAAGGTTTGTGAGACGACGAGGTGAGTACCAAAGTGAGGCGGGCCAACCAACCAAAGGGAGGCGCCACATCAGCAGTCCTGTGGCTCCTTAGCCAGTATCGCATGGAGGTTGCTTATCTGCCTCGCAGGTAGAAATCGGAAGTCTGGCTCGTTGGCTTCCGCCATCCGCCACTTCCACACCGTCCAGAAGTAGAGGCCTATCACCCACTCCCGGGCGCTCCTCGACTTCGAAAACACTTCGTTCGGCTTGAGCAAGGTTCTGCTAGGCTTGACGGAGTTCTGCTCAACCTGTTTAAGAGCAAGCAGGGGGTACCAAGGGGAAGGCTTCCAGGTGTCCGGGTGCAAGGACTTGTGCCACACCTTGGGAGAAATCTCCCTCAACCTGTCGTGCATGACCTGTTCAAGGCCAGACAAATTGTACCGGATGCAACCCATGAGTATGTGGTCCAGGGACAACTCCTGTCCACAAGGGCACGTTTTCATGAGCTCGTGCTGGCCATGGTACTGGTGCCCTATCGCTTGTGCCTGGTTCATCTCCCGCCACATGGTCTCCTTGAAACCAAGCGGTACATTGATCCTCCAAACCTGGGGCGCGTAGGCGTCTACATCCAGGTACATCCCAAATATTCTGGCCATGGAGACGACCCATCTGTCGCAGAAGGGCCCTGCCTTGTGGCGAGTCAAAGGGGGCAGTACTGTGTCTCTGACTATCAGCCTGGTCAGGTAAGACAGGGGCTGGTGGGCCAGAACCGGCTGATGGTCTATCCAGCCATCAGGCGTAACCAAGGACCAGAGGTTGTAAGGTCGTCCAGAGACCTGACCCTCATTCGCCAGGGAATCCGCCCTGTTATTCCAAACGTCATCCCTGTGGGCCTTTGCCTTCACAAACTCAACACTCCTCCCGTGGCACCTCAGTAAAAAGAGGAGGTGCTTAAAAAGGGGAAGAGAGGAGGCAGACTGCCCGGTCCGTGGGAAGTCGCCCCACCCGTCCCTCTCCATGGTGAGAAGGTTACCCTTCATCAGCTTGAGCACATACGAGGAGTCTGTATGGATGACCACATTGTACCCCCGCCACGCAGATAGGCATAAGGTGACTGCTGCAACCTCTGCTATGTTGTTAGTCATAGGAATGCCAGTTAGGGACACGCTATCGTATATTTCCAAGTTCGATATCCAACCGGCACCAGCGGTGCAGGACTCCAAACCGTTATCCATCGCGGAGCCATCTGTCCAGACGTGCATAGTGTCCAGACAGACCGGTACCTTTGCCAAGGGTTTGGCTCGAAGACTGTTATCATACTTCAAAACGCAGGCCCTACTCTGACCCCTAGCGGCACATAAGACCTCTGTGCTCCGGGCTAGCAGGGAGGTCGGCTTGGTGAAGATCTGGATGCAGCCCAGGGGGCTATCCATCTTGGGCCACATGTTGGCTGACACGCTGTGAGTTCTGGTCATCACTCTGGGAGACCAATTAGTATGTATGAGCTTCCGTCAGACGGCCCTGCGGCCAGTCCTGCATCGTGGACATGCAGCATCCCTGTCCCGTGTATCCACCAAGTCCTTCACAAGAGGCAAGTCGTGGTCTTTAAGGCATCTACTGCCATGCCTAGAGGACTGCAGTGGAGTGGCCGGGTGGTAGAACGCCGGCATAGCACGCCGCACATTCAGGGGGGGGGCCTGGCACCTGAGATCTAAACCGTACTTCTTGGCCGTCATAAAAGCCTGTCGCAGTCGGGCCTCAAGTACTGTGGGCCTAGTGTATGCCTGCTGTAAGAACGGGTTCAGACCCACTATGTTAGCTGTGTTGCTGGTGGAAGTAGCCGCCCGTAGGCCTGCCCACGTCCACACCTTCCAAAGGGGCCGTTGTGGTCCCGAAATAAGATGAGAAAGGAAGCGCAGATCGTAGGCCTCCTTTCTGTGAAACAAGGACGGGCAGCCCAGGCCACCTTCTTCCAGCGGCACCTCCAGTGCATCAAAGGGCATCGTAGAGAACGGTCCTCGCACGAAGTTCTGTATTTGTTGGCTCATCTTCCAGAGGGTAGAGGGGTGGATGCCATTCCCGTCCAGGAGGTGGTAGCATCTGGACTGGAGGAGGGCCTTAGCCAGCAGGGCCCTGTTCTGCACTGATGCCCCAATGGCCCTCCACTGCCTGATTAGGCGCGTGTTGTGCTTGTGGATCTGGGCCCACCTGGGAGCGGCCAGGTCTGTAGCAGCCACCCAGACGCCCAGAACCCTTATAGGGTCGGTGGGGGGTAGAACATACGCCCCTGGGAGCAGCATACCTCCCATAGACTGGCCATCGAAGCACACCTGAGCGAACACCAAGGGGCCCAGAGGCTTGACGTCTATTTTATCCATGTTAAACTTTGAACCAATTGCAAAAGATGTAGTATCCAGACATGAGGATACACGAGGGACATCATCCGAGTCAGACAGGAATAGATTAATGTCATCCGCATAAAGCATCACCTTCGCAGGAGCCAGGCCACCAATGCTGATGCCTCTAACCATGCGCCGCAGACGCATCGCGAGAGGCTCTATCGAGAAGTTAAAGAGAAGGCAGGAAAGGGGGTCGCCCTGTCGCACCCCCCTCCTCAATTTGAACCAGTCACTATACCCGCTGTTAATCTGCACCCAGGAGCGGCAGTTAGGCAGTATGTCCCGGACTAAGCTGGTCAAACTCTTGGGCAACCCCATCGCCTCCATGACGCGGAGGAGCCAGGCCTGGTCAACATGATCATAGGCCTTCGCCTGATCTAAGCTCACCAGATAGCCAGGAGTCCCGGTTGAGCCGCACATGTGAGCGACCCCCTGCGCGAGCCTCGTATGGTCGCTCATGAGGCGGCCAGGCACGAATCCTTTTTGGTCCTCGTGGATTTTACTGACCGCCCAGGGTGCCAGCCTGGCATTTACCAAGTTGGTGTACATCTTGCAGTCCGTATTCATTGATGAAATAGGCCTATAGTTAGAGACTAATGTTGGGTCCCCTTTCTTGTAGAAGAGGCTAACGTTAGCATCTTTAAAACCGCACCGGGACGACCCTCTTGCCCGAACGTTGTTTGCCATCCCTCGAAACACGTCCCAGAAGGTCTGGGGAGGGGACAGGGAATTCTGGAGGCACTGCAACCTACGGCACAGTCTCTTCCAGAAGTCATACGGGATGCCGTCTGGACCCGGGGCGGTATTCGGCATCTTGTCACGGAGCACCAGGACCTCTTCTTCGGTAAAAGGCCCCTCCTCGAGCTCATCTGGGCCGGGTATGTGGTGATACGCGGCCCTGGTCTCCTTGAGCAAGGCATTCTGAGCTATCACCCTACTCACAGGCGCAGGCTCTGGACTATGCAGAGCCTCAAAGTAGTCCTTGGACACCGCAGTCATGTGTCCCAGGTCTGTCCAGGCCACGTTCTCCAGGGGCCGCCGCAGCCCCGCGACCGAAACCGACGCACAGCTACCCCGTTCGTCCATCTCCTTGTTCAGCGAGAGGTTGTACCACTCCGACGTGTGCTTCTCGGCCATGCGCTTCATCTTTCGAAGAGCGTTCTTCCTCAATGCAGATGCCTTATCATCCAGCATGTTGGCTACCGTCTTGGCACATGACTCCGCCTCCTTAGCTTTCCCTGGAGCCTGTGCCGGTTGATTGGCCGGTCGGCCAGGGACTGGTACCTGCCAAGGCGATGACGAGCTAGGGCGGAAGGACCTCCTGGGGGCAGGGGGCACGTCGTACCTGGGGACAGCTGCCTTCCACAAGACCTTCCCACTGGCCCGGATCGGGCGCTGGGGTTGTGACAGGCCTCTGACTGCATCCCATATCTCGTCTGGGGCTAGTTCCTCTTTCCTAACCGCGTTTCTCCAGAATTTGGAATCCTTATGCTTAAAGGAGGCGTTTGCCGCCAACCCATTACGCAGAACATTCCTTTTGAACGCCATCCACTCCTCCAAAGTGGTCACGCCATCCCGCCCAACATCAGCCCAGGCAGTTAAGACGCTTGGCCAGAACGTCTTGCTCCTGTCCAGTCCATCGAGGTTCGGAAGCCTCGGGGCAGGTATAGCCACCTGAACCACAGGTTTGGTGACTATCAGGTCAGACACTACGAGCCTGTGGTCAGACCAGTTTGTTGAAATAACATAAGGGGGTTCCGCGGCCCAGCCGTTGTGAGGTACGTAAATCCTATCCAGCCGGGAGAAGACCCTGTGGCCCGCTGTGTTTTGTGAATATGTCCACCCTCTCGGGCGCGGCCCGGGGCCCGCCACATCTCGGAAGGCACAGAGTGCGCTGATGTCAGAAAAAACTCCGAGCAGGTTTGTCATCCTCGGATTCAGGGGAACAGCCGGGCTGCGGTCATCCAGGTGCTCCACGAAATTCCAGTCACCCGCAGCTATACAGCCAGACCACAATCCGTCTGGCATAGAAGCCACCAGTGCTGAGAGGCACTTCTGTAAAGAAACATAAAATGTGAGCAGAGAGTTGAGGCCCCCGGAGTTGTCCGCATAGACTCCGAGCAGACAAAAGGTCTCCCTGCTCACTCGGTGGGTCAGGTGCAACACCAGAGCGTACCCTTCTATTAGAACTATCTGTTGTGTACATTCCCACCCGCCTCCCGAGTGGGCGACTACCGCTACACCGGCCCGTGCGTCATGCAAAGACATGCACCCGAGAACAGTCCGACCCCTAGAAAAGAGGGGTGAGGCAGCATGCGTTTCCGTCAGGACTAGCAGATCCAGTCGCTCCAACTGCATTAACTGCTCCGTAAAGGGGGCTTTAGCGATTAGCTTCCCGTCTTTGTTAGCAACTTGCCCGCACATGTTCCATGTGGCTAATCTGAACCTTCTATCTTTCAAACATATAGGAGGAGCACAAGACCTTGTATCAGGCGCAGTCCCTGGGCCATTTGGAGGCGCCCCTGCGCAACTGTCAGGCCCAGGGCTCGGGCCTGCCGTCGGGAGAGAATGCGGATTACCTTTGGCTCTGCCAACGCTCCGTTGTGACGTTGACAGGAGGGGGGTTTCGCATAGCTGGTTGTCAGTAACACCGATGGCCCCCACGCCCATCGGGGGGGTACCCGCTGTCCCCCCACCGTTGCCGTCAGCCCCTCGGCTCTGAGCCGGGTAGCCAACAGCCTGTGCGGGACACCTGGATGTTGCGAGCTTGAAGTCCATGTTGCTAAGAGGGGGATTGCCCCAGATGTGACCAGAAACAAAGAATTCATAGAGGAGGTGCGCCGGGGGGGCAGCTGACCACACCTCCTATTGGGTGATACACCACAAATGCAAAAAATTCCACCCTCGCGAAGACAAGGTGAGGCAAAAGGGCCACGCTCTAAAACGTCGTCGCCGAACATAGACAGGTGATATTTAGTGTGGACACCTCCACAGTTCAAGGGGGATTGGTGACGCAGGTGCCGCCTGCGGGCGCGCTTCTTACCGGCTGATCCAGAGGACCAAACATCGGAGTTGGGAGCAGCTGTGCCATCTAACTGGGTATGGGCCCAGGCAACTAACAGCCCTGGCCGGTCCAGGGGGTGACCGTTAATCATTCCCTGACAGCTCCAAGTGAGCTGGAAAGGGCGGGCTCTGCATCTCCATCCATGGGGGCCCCGAAAGACCGATCCACTAAGGCCACTGCTAGACCGCTGGCTAGGATTCAAGTGGAGCGTGGCCACTAGCTTTTATTCTCGTGTTTGACCGTCATGCAGGCGCTGGCATGTCGCACAGCACCTATAGCACCGTCTCTATCCCGAGAGGGACGAGCGCAGTGGGCCAGGAGGGGAGGTAACCCCCCTGGGCTTTTTCAAGTGGAGGTCCACTAGCTTTTCTGGTTTAACCTGTGTGTTCGACCATCATGCAGGAGGAAAGACTCCTCTGGGGTAGTTACCCGTCTGAAACCCAACAGCCGTCCATGCCAGCGCAGAGGTGCCAGCCTCAGGGACTAGCCCCGGGGCCGATGTGCCGACAGAAACAACATGAAGGGCCATAAAGGGCCTGGATAGACGGAACCGGCGGCCCTGAGTCCCGCAAGGGGAGGGCCCCACCAGCCTGACGTCTCTACCTTCGCATGTAGTTTCAAGTGGACGTACGCCACCAACCAATTAAGGGAAGGTGTCTCTCCCGAAGAACGGGAGGTTCTCCGTGTAGACCACCGTGGTGGGGTACATAACATCCAGAGTATCCGACAGATACCCAAGCCAGAACCAGGGAAAATGGGGACAGGGAAAGGACGTCGTCCGGATATGATGTCCGTCGTCCAGAACGACGGTTTACCACACTGCCGTCCCTACTCTCAAGCAGAGGGGTGGGGGTGTGCTGTTTCCAGGCGCCCCAGCTCTGCTCGTGAAGGGGATGCAATACACCTGCTAGCATGTCCGACAGGGTGAGAGGATCCCCGTGTACAGCCGCCTAGGTCATGCCGAGGCCCCAACATTTGGGGACGGCTGGCTGTGTGTACGGTGCTGTAAAATCCTCGGCCCAGGGGGCGGGGCAGTGGGTTGCATGCACTCTAAGCTGCAGGGACTCACGAAGCCCAACCGACTACCCATGCCTGGACCCGCAGGGGAATGCCCGAGGGCGATCAGTGGCGAGCCACAAGCCGGCTGCGTAGCATGGAGGGGGGAGAAAAACTCACGGGACAGGAGTCTCCAGGGTATACCAGGAGCACCAGGACTGAATGGCCGGTAACGCGTGGCCGCAGGCGGTGTGCCATGCCACCACCGCGAGGCAGCCAGCGACGAGCCAGGAAAAATGGGGGAAACTCACAGTCGGGGGAACCAACATACCTGAGCATCCAGGAACCGGGAAGGGTAGGAGGGACTCGAACAAATGCTCATACGCCGAGCACCGCACGAAGCGGCACCGGCTAGAGCGCGTCGTGGACAGCGACGACCGAGAACGGCGACGACGAGCAGGGAATGGCAGGGGGCCAGCGCCCGAGGTCAGCTGTAGCCCCCCAGCCAAGCAACCACGACCACCATTAGCGCCTCAGAGAGAGACTTACCGCTTGGAACTGCGTGGAAGTTGTGGTCGGGTCCAAGCATCTCGTATTTAATTTAATTTAATTTAATTTAATTTAATTTAATCAATTTTTAATTTAATCAATTTATATTTAATTCTTGGATTTTTTTTGGGCGCGCGCGGCGGCCCAGAACAGGGGTGTTCATGAACATATTGACCAAATATCACTATTTATATCAACACTAATGGCTCGAGAGGTAAATAGATTTATCTCGAATTTATCCGAATGTATCTACACGCGTTGAAACACCTCATGCGCACCCCAAACCTGTATTTGAATAGGTGAGTTCAAAGAGTGTATTGCTGGTATTCCAATACTGAAAACAATTGAAAAAGCTTTTGGGCCTTTTAGGAAAAAACTGGAGCTGGCACCCGGTCCACCCATCGCACCACCCATCAGCGTTGTACCACGCGCCTGTTGTGGTATCCGTTCGCGCCGTCTCCCACCTGGCATCTCTCTCGTGTCCACCGGATATTCCCAACGCATCCACCGCCGCCCTGCCCAGCCATCTGTTCGTTTTTTGCTGCATCTTGGACCATGCTGCCGTCGCCTGCGCCGCTGCCCCCACTTTTCATGCACGCGTTCTCAATATTTCGGCATACCAAAAGGTGCGATGGAATCGGTAATTCCGATAATCTCCGACAGAGATTATTCGAACGGAAGCCGAAAGGAATAAAGGGGTCTTGAGGCTAGTCCATTCGCCGATGGAAATAGGGTCTCTGCTCGTCCACGCGTGCCGGCGGGAATATAATCTCCGGAGGGAAGGGGAGGGAATGGATACGACGACTTACGGGCTTGTCGGACCTAATTCCCAAGCGACTGCCCAAAAGCACAACGGGCGCCCAATCTGTCTTGGCATAAACGCTCTGACTAGGTGCGACACCGAAGGGGCTGACTGAAGCGGGGTTTCGGTCCGGCTGGCTAGCCCGGCGGTGCTACGGGTGGGAGTTAGCATGCGAGGGCGGGGGAATGATCCACACGGTCTTGAGGTCCGAAGTCCGACGAGCCGATGTGAGCGAGCGAGAGCGGGGCGTCGGGATTCTTATCGAGCAAGGCGGGGCACAATAACGTATGTCTATAATCGAGACGTTGAGTGAGGGACATTCCCCATCGAGTCCAAGGTTAAATACAACGTCTAAACTACAAACATGCGGCTACGAGACTGCAGGGGGCAGTGGAGTGGAAAGCGGTGAGGTGGGTGGCATTGCATAGTGTAGGTGGCACGAAGTGGAGCTTGGACCCGACCACCACCTCCATGCTGGTGTCCGGGCGGGCAACGTCCTCAACAGGGCGGCTGAGAGTGGTCAAGGTAAGCGGCTAGGGGTTACAGATGACCCTGGGCTCTGGCCCCTGGCCACGGTCACTTTCGTGAGTCGCGGCGTCGGGAAGCCTGTTATTTATCCCCCGGGCTGCGCGCCTGGGGCTTGGCTGACCACGTCTGCGTTCTCGTATAGGTACATCGTATAGCCTCTGCTTTTAGCGTAATTTTCTTGTACATAGTTTTTGCCCTGTGGCCGCCAGCTCATCGCAGCGGCGGGGCGCTTGTGAGCAACCAGGTAGGAAACCGGTGCGGGGGTCGTGCTCCCCCGTATCCGAGGCTCTCCTTGATCCATAGAATAGTGGTACCCAGGCTGGGCGGCCTTGAGAGAGCGTCGCCCCACCCCCTGGGGACTCAGAACACAGTCGGCGTTGCCACTCTGGCAACTCCTCTGGGTGCCTGCAGGCACGACCCCTTAGCCGATACGTCCGCTCTGGGGTCACCAGTGGTCACCAGAGTACTCGCTGAATTTTCCAGGAATTTCTTGGTCGCCCACAAGGCTTCCTCGAGTTCCGCGCTGATACCATGCAGCCTCCTTGGAGGTCTGCGGACACCCAGTGCTGAAGAGAGGGCACACCATAATGTGCCCTTGACAGCGTATTGCCCGGGTGGGGGCCTGGACACACATGGACATCCATGGACCTCCACCCATGTAACCCATTATTGCCATAGTTGGGCGTCCTTGGACGCCCAACTTGTTTGCCTCTCCCTGGCCTCGGCCAGGTGATGCATTGTGCACGGCCCTAGGCATACGGAACTGTTGCTGGGTTACTGGGCATGAGGGTGTGATCGTCTCAGTCAGCACTGGGGGCACCAGCGCTGAGCTTAGCCGTAATAGGGAGGACGTCGAGTCGTTCAGGCTGCTCGGGACGCCGCAGCCACCGCGCATTAGGCTATCCGCCCACATAGCGTAACTCCTGAACGTTGCGCGTGCAGCACCAATTGGTAGGGCCCTCGGGTCCGGAAGATTGGGAGCCGAAAGGTGCGTAAGTCCTGCGTGTAAAAGCATACTCCCTGGCTGTGCAGTACCACCGATTAGGGGCATTTGTACCCAAAGAGTGGAAGCCTTTGGCGTGTTAAGTCACTGTCCTGGCGAGGATGGCGTTAAGGCGTATGGACCCCTTGTGCCCTGGGATGTTTCGCCCGGTGATTTTGAGTCTGGTGCCCGGTTGCTTTTCTTTGCTGTTAGGAGCGTGACTCCCCCATCCTTTGAGAGTGCTGGCTTTGCCGCATGGATGGTGAGGGGAGTTTTACCATGAGTCGTCTCCATTATCCTCCTCCCGCCCTCTGGGAGTGGGTTCTACTCCTGCTGTAAGGCGGAGGTAGTGGTGCTGGGCTACGATCCTAGGTGGTCCGATTCCCACACCCAGGTAGGGACGTTAAACAACTTAGGGGCGGTCCGGTACGGCCAGCCTGTCAGCCGCAGACAGGGTCACCAGTGCCAATGTCGGACTTAGAGGCCCTCCGCAGTTTTAGTGGGTATGGCGCCAATGGGACACTCCGTCTCGGCGTTGACCCCCACACTCCC
>Ga0307515_10011253_pt1 | contig 16986 bp, 2 predicted proteins | sample 17_EM_MG_FD_194513 | JGI IMG/M metagenome (GOLD analysis project Ga0307515, IMG submission 194513) | Populus trichocarpa ectomycorrhiza microbial communities from riparian zone in the Pacific Northwest, United States - 17_EM | ecosystem: Host-associated > Plants > Roots > Unclassified | place... | reverse complement strand
TTATATTGTATATAAACTATATAACTAGTAATAGCGATACCTAATTATTCTATATATAATTAATATAATGCCTTAGATACTATTCTAGTGTCTAATTTAATCTTTCTATTTAACTATCTGTCTGCGGATAATATATAGTAAAAGTTACTGCTTAAACTCCTTACTCCGCTAAAAATACCTCCTAGAATGCTGCTATAAATCTTAGATCTCTATCTAATATAATCTTATTTAGTGCTCCGTGTCTTATAAATACTTCTTTAATATAGATTCTAGCAACATCTTCTACTAATATTTCTTCTATATATGCTATAAAGTATCCCCACTTTATAAGCTTGTTTACTATTACTAAGATTACATTATAATCTTATCCGGTAATAGGATTTCTTAACTTTAGTAACTTAATAATAAAGTCCTATAATATAACCTCCCATAGTCTCTCTGGTATTTTAATAGATTTTAGCCCTCTATATGGCTTATGCCTTATTAGTTTATTTCTTTAGTAATTTAAATACTCCTTTATAACTTTTCGCGCTAAGCCCTAGATTCCGTTAATAATGTACTCCTCTTAAAGTCTTAACACTAAGCCCGTAGCCCTATTATGTCCTTAAGTTATTCCTTTATAGAAGTCTTCTATAAAGTACTCTGCTATACTTCTTAGGATATACTTTACCTCTCTATACTTATACAGTATTTCTTCTCCTAAATATTCTAACTATTCTTCTAGCTATACTTTAAATATTCTTTATGCCTAAAAGCTTTTTAGTATCTTGTAGACTCTTTCTAGTTTATTATCCTCTTAAGTTACTATGATTTTTAGGTAATTATACCTAATCAATCCGTCTATATCTTTTCGCAGTAAAGCTCTTAATGGCTTTTTGTTATTTTATAGTTTAGCTTTTTAACTTAAAGCGTCTGCTTATATGTTATCCGTACCCTTAGTACACTAAATCTTAAAATAGTATTTTATAAGTATCTCTACCCATCTAACATATCTTTGGTTAAGTTCCTTTATTATTAAGAATTCTATTAGGTTCTTATAATCTATCTTAACTATAAATAGTTTCTTTATGCCTTATAAGAATGCTCTCTATTTCTTTAGTACTATAACTATACCTAATAACTCCTTATTATAGATATTATAGTTTAATTCCGGTAGTGTTATCTTCCGACTATAGTATACTACTAGGTGTTATTTATCTTAATATTTCTATATAAAGTATGCCCCTAGTGTAAAGTCTAATATATCTATTTTTATAACCGTCTCTAGTTCTGGTTAATAGATCTTAAGAACTAGCTCCTAGGTAAATAACTTTTTAACTTCTTTAAATAATTCTTACTATTCCTCTCCCTATACCTATAGTTCTTCTTTCTTTATTAATCGCGTAAATAGTTTAATATCCTTTAACTATTGCGCTATAAACCTTTTATAGTAATTATAAAACCCTAAAACCGATTTTAACTGTGTAACGTTCTCTAGTTCTTGCCAATTTACTATAGCCTTAATCTTTTTTAGATCTATACTAAGTTGGCCTAGTTTAATAATAAATCTAATAAAATCGGTCTTACTTGTAAAGAACTTGCATTTCTTAATTACTACTAGTATTTATTCTTCTTATAGTCTCCTTAAAACCCATTTAATATATTCCTCATATTCTTCCTTAGTTATTAAGTAGATAATAATATTATTAAGGTATACTATAATAAATTTATCTAAGTGCTCTTCTAATATATTATTAATACGCTTCTAGAATATTGCTGGTGCGTTTATAAGCCTAAATTGCATAACTAATAGTTTATATAGCCCTTCCTTTAATCTAAAGGCTGCCTTTTATTTATTGCCTTCCTTAATCCTAATCTAATAGTACGCCTATCTTAGATCTATTTTTATAAAGATTTATATATGTTGGTATGACTTTTACAACGTGCAGAATACATATATCACAATGATATGTACTATACGGTGTTGTAGATGGATGATTCTCTAAGATCTACGCGTCGCGAGAGGTAAGGCTTGTCGCGTGTTCTCCTGTGACCTCCGTCAACCAATCACGATTTTCCATGCCCAACATAGAAAATCGCCATTAGCTCGCTTACCACTAGCGCCTTAGCTGCCCTTACGATGTGTCTAACACTTCTAGCTATACTAGGAATACTTTAGAAAACGTGAAGATCCGGTATCCTATAACTGTGCAATTTAAAAATCTATATACGCACTTCTCCTTCCTTCCTTCCTTCCTTACTATTATAGTACAGGTTATAATAGTACTAGGTAGTGTTACAGGTGTAGGTAGATTGCCATAGGTTGCCGCAGATTGCCATAGGTTGCCGTAGGTTGCGGTTACGTAACACAGAGATCGTATATACCCTCTTTGCTATATTTATACGTTAATTGACTAGGTTACTAATATAGTGCGTTCTACCCATTCTACTGTCTTTAACTTGATTCGGTTTGTGTTAATAAGTCACTTAAGGGCTAATAATGGTTTGCTTTTAGTTATAGCGTCTATAGGGTTGCTGTCTCCATTAATCTATTTAACTTCCGCTATTTCGCGTCTTTTATATAACTGGCGTAGGCATATAACATTAATTATAAGTCTCTTCTCTTATATAGTTCCTAGTTTAATAAGGCATTTATAAATTAACTTAGAATTAGTGTAAAGAATAAGTGAGAGGCTAATATTAAGTTGCAATTTAATTATAGCCTTAATTGCAGCGCCGATGTTAAAACTATGGGCTATAGTATATAATTCAGAGGCTAGTACGCTTCTAGTAATTCTCTTATACTTAACTAAGGACTAGTGGACAATATTCGCCTTATTTAATAAGTCTGCTAATACTAGAATATATCCAATCTGTAATAAGAGGTCTTTGTTATTTGTGAATAAAAAATCAGTAAATATAAGTAGTTAAAGTATCTTTATGTTAAGCTTAACAAAGCTTAAGCCTCTTATTAAGTTCTTAATTTGCCACTAAATTCTTTTATTAAGTAGTTTTGCGTCTTTCTCGTTAGGGTTAATTACCTAGGTAGCGTAGGATAAATTAAAAGAAGCTTTAGGCTGGCATACGGACGCAATATAAGCTCCTCTTGCTCGTTAGGCGATATATTAGTCCTTGGGTATAAGTGCTATATAAATAGTGCCTCTAGAACTAGTTATTGTAGTAGCTTCCTTAATATTAATAAGGGTTAAGTTCTGGTATTGGCGCTCTTATATAAGCGTAATTATATAATCCTATTATTGGACAATACCTCCATTAAACTTAATTGGGTGTTCCAGTGTAAGTTGCTTACGTTCTTTAGTTAGAAACTTAGCTTTCTTAATCTTCTCTTATTCCAAAGCTGCAAAAATTAAGTTAGCTAGTAGGAGGGTGTTATTAGTCTATAAACCAACTATTCCGAAACTTATAGTGTTATTAAGGTAAAGTAGGCAGGGGTTATAAGTGGATTAGCTTATGTTTAGTTCTTTAATATAGTAGTTATAGTAAGTCTTAAACCAATAATTGCCTGCCTCGGGAATGCTGTATAAAGGTCTAATAACCTTTAGAATTATGCCTTATGAGACTTCAAGTGCTATACTAAGTTTAAGAGGTGCTTTAATATAAAAGTCTTGGTTTAGTTTCGTAGTTAATTATATATAGGCCTATAAAATGTCTCGCAAGTAGAGATATATACCATTATTTTAAGTTATAGCTATGATGCAAAGAATAAGGCGTTAGCTGACTCGTTAAATTGTAGGTGATTGGGTTAGTACGAGGTCTTTCTCTAGGTCATTATAGGCCTGTATAACTAGTCTTGATTTCTTAAAGGCTTTATTAGTGCCGGGGTTCTTAATCTCGTCAATGAATCTAGAGTTAAATACTCTATTGCCTTATAGTATATCCTTAGGGTTAACTAATTCAAAAACTCCTTTCTTAAGTAATCCCTTAATCTCCTTCTAGCGTAATACTATAAACTAATTAGGATTTATAAGTTGATCATTATCCTTATCCTATAGATAAATTAAGATATTCGCGGTATTTACTTTAATAGGGTACTTATATGGTCTACCTCTTCTGCGTTTAATGGGTTAAGGTTTAGGTTTAGTTTAAGATTAAGGTTTAGGCTCGGTTTAAGGTAAAGGTAGTTTAATATTATTATCTTCTAGTTGCGTATCTTCTATAATTTTGGGGTCTACTATATATAGTTTAACAACTATACTGCGGAAGTTGGTGGGTCTGTAGGGAAGTTATATAGTATAGGTCTTATTTTTAATGCTAAGCAGGTTGTGCGGACTAGACTAGTAGCTAGGTTAGCCTGTAGGTCCTTCTCTCTATACTAATATAGGTGAGTTAAGCGGTAGGTCATGAATTGCGGTTGTCTTGGGTCCGTTACGCATATTAAGGGCATTTGCCACTTAGCGCTCAGCTCTAAGCTTCTTAACTTCTTCTATAGCCTTTTTAAGAGCTGCTGCTCGTTTTATAACCGTAGGATTAGGTGCGTTGGATTCCACCATATATAGGTAAGCTCCGAATACTAATAAGGTAGATATAAGACCATTAGGGCCTACGGAGTCGTTAATTGCTTTAAAAGCTATTTGTAAAGCTATATCTTTATTAATATCCAGTAGTTCTGCAATAATAATGTGGTATATATAACGGAGGGGGCTATAGTAACGTTCTACCATTCTAACTAAATTATGGGCTTTAACAGGTACGCCTTTTGTAACTGTTCTAAGTATTATAGCATATTATTTAAATTCTTTACTTATAAAGTTCTTGCCTATATTATGTGTGATAATATTAGGGGGTCCTAGGTATATGTTAATCCAGCATATTTATAGTACGTCCCATATATACTTGGCGCTAATACTTTACAGCTATCTGCCGGCTTAAAATTGTGTTCCTTTATTAACAATATATAGTAGAGGTGTGCTATTAATATATATAATATCAACCATAATTAAGTAGTTGAAATTAATATTATTATATAAGGTAAATTTAAATCTACTAGGCGACTTTCTATGTTTTTAATAATGGTGGTAGTAACGTGTAAAATAGTCTAAAGTCTTACTATTAATGTCGTGCCCTAAGCGTTTAAGTATTCGTGCAAGACGCTTAACTAAAGGGTAGCCGAAGCGACGATATAGTTATCTTAATTTAATATTAGTTAAGTAGCAAGGGTTTTAATTAAATAATATAGTTAAGTAGTTATATAGGGATGTGTTCTAAAGGAGGAATAGATAGCTAAAGTAACGTATAACTAGTACTTCGCTCTAAGGAGTAATTAGTATATTTTTTAGGTTATTAAAGTATACTTATAGTTAATCTATATCTGCCAGGCAGAGCAAAAATGGGGTGTTAACTTTAACAATATAAAACTTAATTATGCCGATTAGGGTAGTTACTTTAGTTAATCTAATTAATAAGGTTAATCCGATGCCGAATTATACATTAACTATACCTTATGTGGTGGTATTAAGTTGTATACCAGTATCAAGTCTTTAGAATGCTAGGAATTGGCCATATCCTACTGTAGATCATTTAGATACTCCTATATTAATTATTATGCCTATAAAGTAGTCTGCAGTATAGCGGGACGTAGATATGGTTATATTATAGGTAAAGGGGTCCTGGTCGGTTATAAGAGGTGTTATATTATCTATAGTTGTGACTAAATAGCTAAAGGCTTTATTAGCTAGGGTAGTAGCTATAGAAGTTGCTTTATACTGTTCTACTTAGCTAAAAGAGGTATAGAAGTGGTTAATATCTAGTTAAGAGTTCTTATCGGTTGCCTTATGATTTATATTAATAGTTAGTGCTTAGAAAGCTTCCTTAAGCTCTTCTTCTAAGTTAATATTATTATCTTCGTAGTCTATAATATATTAATTAAGTCGTTTGTTAAATCGGTTGTCGAATTTACCAAACTTATCTCTATTAGCGGTTCTAAACTTAGCTTTAGACTCTTCTCATTCTTCTTAGGTGTGGTTCTATAATTAGTAGCCTTCCTTATTATATATAAAGTAACGTGGTTTATAACGTAGAGAGAAATAAGGGCGGGTGCGGTTGCGGTTATGGTTTTAGTCGTAAGTTCGGTTTTAATATTGGTTGTGGTTTTAATACTAATTATGGTTATTCTCCCTTCCAAAGTACCGACAATTTGTGTAGTAAGCTTAAGTTTAAGCTTACTCTAGGTTCTGTTTTTTATAAGCCGTAATTAAGGACTATAGTTTATTAATAAGAGGGCCTAATTCTTAAGGTGGGTTTAATACAGCAAATTAGCATATATAAATTCCCTGGCAAGACGTAATAAGTTTATTGATTAGGAATAGTGTTATTTATAGTTCTGGGGTAAGGCTATGCTATAGTTAGGAGAGTGTATTAATTAATATTTGGAGGTAATCGCTAGTTAATTTGTCTGTGTTCTTGTCTATTATCGTCCTTAATGAGATTATATTCCATTTACTAAGGTTCTTGCGTTCTAAGCTAGGGCCTTTAAAGAAATTATAAAGGTGCCTATAAGCGTCTTTAAATAAGAGATTATTAAGTCTACTATTAAAGTACTGGTTTAAGGCTAGACCTATTAATATAATTAGTAAAGCTTTATTATAAGCCTCTTATAGAATATCAGATCGGTTATAGATATTATAGAAGATAGTAAGTTTATAATTAAAGCTGCTATTTATACTATTGTATTTAAGTTCCTTTGTATACATCTTTACTACGTTAGAAATCTCTTTACCCTATTTTAGTATAGTTGGCATCTATAGGAGGGGAGCGGTTTAGGGTCATAGGGTTACGTACAGTAAAGGTCCTACTAGTGTTCCTTTAGATAGTAGTAGGGTTATAGTCTGGACACTTAATAGTTGTTATAGTTAAAATAGGGTTATGCAAACTATTAGGTCTTATAATACTTTATAGTTAAGACCGCGCTTAAGTATATTATTTATTTTATTTAACTGAAACCCGTTTCTATTTAGCTTATTATATACCTTATCTAAGTTCTCTTAAGTCTAGGAATATTAGTATTCTTCCTAGGTTAATTTAAATAAGAGTTACGCATATATTGTGCGTTTCTCCTTTATATATACGTATACTCCTCTATATCGCAGGAAGATATATATGCTTTAAAGGTGCTATATATTTACTTTTAAAAATATATTAATACTAAATGTTTTAAAATTGTCTTAAAAGGAGGACTAAAGTCTATTATCTATTAACTTATACTCATTATATTCCCATAACTTAAATAGTATAAAGTCTGTAAGGTCTTTACTAGTTGCCGTTTATACATTAATCCCGTTCCTCTATTATTCTATTTCTGCCTTTTAGTTTATAGGTATAGCCATTTTAAAAGAAATAAGGAAGGTGCGTAGAATAGTTTAGGGGATAGTTTAAGTAGTCGTTTAAGGGACAGTTTAAGTAGTAGTTAGGGTGGTCGCGTTCTTAGTGTAGTTGTGTTTTTAGTATAGTCGCGTTTTTAGTGTAGTCGCGTTCTTAACGTAGTTACGTTGACTACTAGTATAGTGGTCTGTCTCTGGTTAAGGTAGAGCGTTAGACGTCTTCTAAATCCAGGGTAGATTTAAGGTATTTCTGGGTAAGGTAGAGCGTTAGACGTCTTCTAAATCCAAAGTACTTTAATTCTCTTTAACTAAAATAGGGCCTTTGCAAGGTGGAGCGTAAATGTCTTCTAAGTAAGTGCGTATCTCCTAATCTATGCGCGCTTACTAATTAGTGTTAGTATAACTTTTACAACGTGCAGAATACATATATTATAATAATATGTACTATGCGGTGTTATAGATAGATAATTCTCTAAGATCTACGCGTCGCGAGAGGTAAGGCTTGTCGCGTGTTCTCCTATGACCTCCGTTAACTAATTACGATTTTCTATGCCCAACATGGAAAATCGCCATTGGCTCGCTTACCACTAGCGCCTTGGCCGCCCTCACGATGTGTCTAACACTTCTAGCTACAATATATTACCTATCCTATTTTAGATTTCGCTAATTAAGGATAAAGAATACCTATCCTTTCTAGTAATACTGTTTAACTACCTATAGTTAATGTATAACCTAAGCTTTCTATTCTTTTTTGGTACGAATAGTACTAAATAACCTGCTAATAACTATAATAGTCTAATATATCCCTTTTATAAGTTTTCTTAGATAAACTCTTTTAATACTCTACTCTCTTCTTCTATAAGCTTATAGGTTGGAAAGAACCTTAGACTTATTCCTAGTTTTAACTCTATTTTATAGTCCTATACTATATAATCTAATAGCTTTTTACTTTCTAGGCTCTATAGCTTCTTGCTATACTTATAGTATCTCTTTAGTATATAACTTAAGCCTTACTTAGTCTCTTTATATATCGCTCTAACTTAGTACTATACTAACTTAGTTTGCTATTACACTTTACGTTATTAAGTATCCCTAATATTAACCTAACCTATAATTTAATCGATCTTTAGATTATATTTATATAACTAAGGTATTCCTAATACTGCCTTATCCCGTCCTAACGGTAAGATATTAAAAGACATCTTAATTTATCTTCCTTTAATGGTTATCTAAATAGGTCCTATTTTAAGGTTAATAATCCCTCCTCCGTAGGCTATTAGATTTCCTAAAATTATAACTAATAGGTAAGGTTACTCCTTCTGTCTATAAGGTAATCCTATTCTCTTAACTACTACTAGTAAGATATAGTTTCGCGTTACTCTACTATCTATTAGCGCTTTAAACTATTAATCTTACCATTTAACTTATAAATTTAGGTATTATCCTTAAATTTCTTTAAGGGTCTAAGGCTTTATTACTGGCTCCCTTTAGTTTTATAGGCCTCTACTTTTCCTAACTATTAGCTGCTTAATCCTATTATACTTAGCTCGCTCTTTAGCTAATACCTAGTTCGCTTTTTATCTTCTATATACTATAGATACGTATTCTCTAAACATTCCTACTACTATTATCTATCTAAGCATTCTTCCGTAAGGAATTTTTCTAGTTAAAGTATTAAGTCTCCTAACTCTTAAACTTTTATTAAATGCCAGCTATATATATACTTAGTATTTCTATACTATCGCTTATCTGGCGCCTAATATATCTTTATAGGGTATTTCTAATTATTTTCCTTTAGATTCTTGTGCATCTTATATATATTATCTACGCATGCAATCTATAATAGCGTATAGTATACTAGGTGCTTTAGGTTAACTCTTAACTTATCTTTATCTTTAAGTTTAAACCTCTATTATGTTAATCTAAACGTTACGACTTTATTTGCAGGTACTAAAATACGCCTCTCGCTTCTCTAATCCTCTAATCATTCCTTTAGATCCTTTAACATTATAATTAAAGCTTCTTTAATATAAGTTATAGCCTTCTCTATAATCGGGTGGTCCTAGATAACTTATTTATCTAATTATATATAGAAATCTTCCTACTTATTATTATATTAATATCTATACCACTTTTAGTATAGCTATTAGAGTATATACGGCTTATCCGTAAGGAAGTATCTTCTTATTACTATATTATAATAGCCTTTTATATATTGTTCTTTAAACCTAGTAGGGATCCCTAAATCCTCTTTATTTTCGAGTTTAGTAAACTACTTAGCTCTTAATATACCTGCCCTAGGCCTATTAGTAATTCTTTATACTAGTGCTCTATCCCTTATACGTCCTAACGTGCTAAATCTCTTATCTAGTTTCTATTCTTACTATACAATAATTCTTTACCTAAATTCTTCTATAGTTTTTTTTAGTTTACGTCTTATAGATAGATTCTTAAAGTCTTCTTACTTCTTAATCTTAGTATTAATATTCTAATCCGGTTACTAAGTCTTACTTATAATTTCTTTAATAATCCTTATTCTGTTGCTAAAATCTTAGTCCTATAAGATTCTTAATCCTAAGCTTACTTCTATCTTAAGCTTTACTCTAGCCTTAGTCTAACTAGGCTTACTTAGTATTCTTATCTTATCTTAAGAGTCTTAAATCTTATTTATCTCGTCTTAGGAATCTTATGCCTTTAGGAAACTTTATCCTAAGCTTATTTGTATATTACTAAACTAAGCTATTACTCTACTCCATCGGTTATCGTCCGTTATAGGTCCTTAAGCTTACCTTATCTTATTTTGAGAATCTTAGTTATCTCTTATCTTATCTTAAGAATCTTAAGCTTTTGGCCTTTTGCCTTTATTAAGTGCCGAAGTAGTTTGCTATCCTACTTCTCTTATATCTTATAAAGCAATAGACATTATATCTAGTGGGGTCTTAATCCCTACTAATGTTCCTTATTCTATAGTAGAATTATCCTCTACCTCTTATATAACATCTTTAAGGTCTATATACTCCCAGTAAGCCGCCTTCCTTACCTTATTATTATAAAATATTTCGCCTATACTAAATTTATCGTCCTTAATATCCGGTCTGTAAACTAGTTTATTAATTCCTTTATATTCTGCTAAATATAGCTCTTATAGCTAATAGCTTACGCTATACTTAGCGTCCTTATAAATTTGGTATATATTATTATAATAAAACGCAAAGCTTTTAATTAAATATTCTTTTGTTCCTTATAGTATATTATTATCCCTCTATACATATATATCGTCTGCTAGTCTTATCCCTTTTACTATATAGTAACTCTAACTACTTCTATAGTCTTTAACGTAATAACCTTATTTTCTATAATTTATATAAACTCCTTCTTTAAACCATTTTTCTTGCTATAGAGTCCGCCTAAATATCTTCTGCTATTAAGATCCCTAATTTAGCCTCTGCTCCTTAGACCTTTAATTACTTAATTCTTATCCTTTAGGTTTTTATAATTTCTTATTCTATCTTCTAGATTCTTTAGTACCACTTAGGTCTATTAACTCTACGCTATATTATAGTTTTTAACTTAGCTTTAGTTATTATATACTTTACACCTTATACAACTATAGAACTCTATTCTAACCTCTCTTAGCTTATTCCCTTTAGTAGATCTAATTGTTAATCTTAATTGCTTAATCTATTAGTTCCCGTAGGGTATCCACATCTTCTATTAGAATAATTGCGTCTTAGACTTTAGCCTTAAGTCCTTACTTATACTATGCTATAAGCGCCCTATTATTCTACTTAACTTATATTACTAACGTCTGGAACTACGTTATATACTTAATTGCTAAGGTTTATTATATAATGTCTTAGAGTTTTCTTTTTGCTATGGTTACTGCCTTTAGGTCTCCAAATATTTATATAAGTTACTTCGTAAACCCTTCCTAGCTTACGAATATAAACCATACTTCTTAATTAGTGGTTGTTATTCCATTCGCTTATATTTCCGTAAGGTAAGGCTTAAACTACTTAAGTGTCCTTCCTAATAGGAATAGTCCCATATACGCTATTCGATCTATAAGTATTAGTAGCTTTACTCCTTCTTACGTAACCTTAAAGTATATTTATATAAGAAATCCTTTAAGTTTTAATCTTTCTCCTAAGTATCTTTTAATTAATAGTAGCTTAATCTTTACTGCGCCTATCCCGTTAATCCTATTTTTTAACATTACATTATTTTCTATTAGCTAGTCAACTATTTTTTATAGTTGTCTGACCATTATAGGTTGCTATAAGTTAGTATTTGCTATACTAGTATTATTACCTAACCTTAAAGTAGTTGCCGCCGTCAATAGCGTTATAGTGGCTGCTTTTAGTAGTATATTATTTAACTTTCTGTATTTAATACCGTAACTAGGTAGTAATTGTATAACGGAACCTTATAGTAAGTACTATAATGGGCTTGTTAATAGGCTAGGTGTATAGGTAATATAAATTAAAGTTAATAACGTAATAATAACTAGTGGAGTGGTTACCTAATAGATTAACTCTAATTATATTCTAAGAATTACTATAAGGAAGGAACTATCTAGGTAGGGACTAAGGGTCCTTAAATACACAACTATACTCTTATAAAATCCTTCTTGTATATAATAAACGTATACTCTATCTACTTTGTTGCGGATTATATAGATTATACAGATTATATAGATTATATTACATGACCTTAGTTACCATTCCTCGTCATATAGCTCTATCGGCTCTATCCTAGACCGTGCCTAAATTAACCAACTAGCTTCTTTTGACTCCTCTCCAAGTAGTCGTAATATTGTACTTAAAGCGTCCGTAACATTCTTACTATAGATATTCTTCTTATATATATTAAGCGTGCTTTTATTACTTATAAGAAAAATTAAGACTAAGTTACTTAAATTTAATATTACTAGGAAAAGTATATTTTATACTACTAGTATATAGATAATTTACCTTTCTATACTACTGTACTTGTCCTCTATCCTACCTATTATATAAAATATATTAAAGCAAACCAGAAGAAGACCTAGTAGATACTAGCCTTATAAAAGATTAAAGAGCTCTAAGAGTAATATAAAGAGACTTACTAAGCCGAAATATTATATAATTATATTAAAAGTAATCCTCTCTAAAAGTAGGAGCCTCTTAATAAGTATAATTAGATTCTAAAAGGGCTTAGAAGTAATATTAGAGCGAATAAAGATAAAGATAAGTACGATAATTACTATTCTAAAGTATTATACAATATTTAAAGCCGGCTAGCGCTTTAGTAGTAGTGCTAGGATTAGCAACGAAAGAGATAGCCCCTTCTTTTATAATTTGTAATTAAAATTCTTTTAATTTCTGCTATAAGCAATAAGCCAGAGAGGGTATTTTCTAGAGAACGTCTTACGATTATATAGGAAAGAATATTACTTAAACTAGATAATATTAAAAGAACTAAGTGTTTAAAAGGCTGGTATAGAAGTAGTATTTTAAAAGGGTAGAAATAAGACTTTAGTTTATATAAGAGTAGTATATAAGGTAATATTTAGAAAGACTTCTAAAAATAGTCCTTACGGCTTAGAGTTGCTAGCAGGTAGCTTCTAACGCTAGGGATAGCAGAAAATAGTAAAGTAGGTAGAAATAAGGTGTTATAGATAAGTTCTATAATAGCTGTATATATATAGATTAGTGTAAATACTTAAGCAAGGGTCTTATTAATAAAATAGCTATGGCTTAACTATAGCTTAGCTGTGTAGCTTAACGATTATCGCGATTCTACGCACGATTCTTAACGATTACGATTATTTTATCGATAAGAATCCCGTGATCGTTAAGACCCCTATAGGAAGAGCAAAGCTAGCTATAAAAAAATCCGGTTCTGCAGAAAAGCAAGCTGCTAATAACAGTCTATAGTACTTCTAGGTAGACACCTACTATATTTAGGAATGTTATTAGTACTAACAAGTCCCTATAAAAGTGGGGGCATTTGCCGCCAGAAACTATGTCCTTAGTAGCGTGGTTTTTAATAAGCGAAAATCCAGCCAATATTTGTAGTACCAATATTTAATATTTGTAATACTTTTAATAAAACAGTTCTAATAGTAATGTATTTATTTTAAAAATAAAAGATTATATTAAGAATTGGCATAAATTGACAAGTTTTTAAATTAAATTATATAATTGGTTATTATATAATTGCACGCCTTCCTTATATAGTATTTTAATATTAATTCTAAACGTTACTTTACCTTACTTTACCTTAGCAGCAGTAGCAGTAGTAACAGCAGCAGTAGAAACAGCAATAATAATAACAATAATAATAGCAGTAGCAGCAATAATGTAAGTATATCCTCTGGACAGCTCGTATAAAGCTAGCGCCCTTTATAGCTTTATAGGTTTGCTATAGCTTTAGAGTAGCTTATACCCTAGCTTTAGAAGTTTATATAAAGCTGACTTTAACTTAGGGCTCTTATTCTCTATAACGCCGCCATTACCACCATTAACACTACTAATACTATTATTAATCCTGTCCTTATAGTAGAACAGCAGCAGCTGGCTCCCTACTGCTATAGTCTATAGGCTTAGGCGTTGCTAGCCCTTTTAGAGCAGGATATAGAGTTTATATAAGGCGCGATCTCCCCTTATTAAATAGTAACGCACTAGCCTTTGTATATTAACGCTATTTTATATATAATCTTAGGGTAGGATAGTAGGTAACCTATACGCTATATGCCTTAACGCTTACCTAGGCTATTGCTCTTTTTTATTATATTGTTGGATACCTAAACACTTTAGCGGAGTATATAGAAATTATAAGTAGCGTAACTATATAGCCCGCTGCTCTGTATAAGATAAAAATAGAGGTAATAGTAGTAGACCTTTACGCTTGCTATATGTAGGGGCTGGCGGTGCTAGTAGTAATAGTATAGTAGCGGCGCCGTTATTAATTAAGGATAAGAAGGAAAACTAGCTAGGGGGGAACCCCTAGAATACTATTGTTCTGGCTTAGGTATATATAAGCTTTTATTTAGTATATTAGCAACCTATATATACCTAGCTAGTTAAGGGTGTTACTAGCACTTATATATAATCTATAGCTTAACGTGCCGTATAAGCTTAATAGTCGTCTTATATAATAAAACTAAAATAGATTAGTATATAGATAGGCCCTTAAATTTATAGCTTTATATAAGGAATAAGTTAAGTTTCCTTAACTAAGAGTCTAGTTTGGTGCTACTATTTTATATACTCTACCTATGTAAAGGCCTTAATACCTATTTATATCCTCTCCTATAAGATCGTATAATATACTCTTAAAAATATTTATTTAGGTTCGTTGCTTATTATTAGAATTAATAAAATAGTAATTGCTAATAGCGATAGTTGTAGCTATTATACGCGCTGTTACTTTTAGCACTACTATTAAAGGGCAGAGAGCTTTCTAATATAACTTAGAGGATTGCTAATATAGTCGTTATACTTATCTTGGCTCTAAGGTTAAGTAAACTTATTAAAATCCTTAATAATCCATTTATATAAATTAAGTTCTTATTTAGGCCTAGCTTGCCTATATAGTAACTTAAATAGCTAAAGAGTAGTAAGACTCTTAGGCCTAAGAGCTTGCGATTAGTAATTTTCCTAGAGTTATTTAACCTTTTTAAGTGTATCTCTCTGCTACTTCTTTTTCCAATTTACTTAGATATACTTTCTATAACGTTTAGGATAAAAGATAATTACTGTAGTATATAATAGAGATTTATCTAACTTAAGGTAATATTTATTAAATACCTTTTATTTAATATAAATCCTAGAATAAAAGAAGCTATTCTTCTTATAACGTTTCTATTATATAATATTAAAAGAACTCTTAAAAGTAAAAGAAGAAGAATCCTTATAAGACTCGACTTAAAATACCTTGTAAAAATATCTATTAAAAAGAGAACGTTTAAGATCGTTACGTTATAGCCCTAAGTTTTTAATATAACACTCTTAAATATCTAAAGGAAGTTATTGTAAGAAATATTATTGCGGACACCTTAGGATGCCTTTAGAACAACCCCTGGACGCCTATTAGATAGTCGCCGGTCACGTGCCTGTAGTATATAGTCTCTACAATCCTAGAGGCCTTACCTCCTTAAGGATTTATCTCTCTTACCAATCTATCCCGTTTTACAATCGTGTCCTTATAGCCCCCTATCTACAAAGTTACCTTATAGTTATGCGTTATATAAAGCGTAGTCCAATTCTATAGAGCAAGAAAATCTTCGCCTAAGGTCTTGATATGCTTCTTTATATAAAGGTTAATTACTAACTTAAGTTCTACGGCCACCTAAAGTATTTAGTGCCAGCTATTCTATCTCGTACAATTATTTAATATAATTTGTCTTTAAGCAAGAGTAATACAGTCTTTTACATAACTTAGTAAGCTCTAGGTGTGTATAATAATATTATAAAGTTTGCTAAGTGCACTAAGGGTTTAAAATTAGTTTCTCCTAGAGTTTAGGTTAACTTTAATTCCTTTCTTATCTTTAATATTATATATTAAAAGCTTATCTTCTTAAACTAAGTCTTAGAAGAGGAAGGCCTTAATAGCAAAGTGGATAATATAGTCATTATATTAAATTTATTAGTATAGAGATTTCCATTCTATATTATAATCTCCCTAAAGATAATTTTAGACTGTATAATATAAGATATTATTTATAGATATATTATTGGCGATAATAGCACTAAGTCTCTATACGATACCGTAGTCCTAAAGTATTAGAAGCAGCGTTTAGAACTAGTTCTCCCCGCTATATAATAGTGTCGTACAAAGTATAAGAAGGCCTCTTTGTAATCTTTTATTTAATTAACGAAGTATACGCAGACGCTAAGTAGAAGATGTCTGTTTAAGAACGTCTAGATATCTAGTAAAAAGTAAACCTTAGATATTGCTAATTAAAGCTTTTTTTATATAACGTCCTTCTACATTAAAAATATATCCTAAACTATTTTATTAACTATGGAATAAGTTATTATAATATAACCCTTAGCCTTTAGATTAAGGACCTAATAAAACGCGGAGAACTCTAGCTATTTAATAATTTAAAATGGGAGCCTTTATACAGTTATTAATAAAATTAATGCCGTAGTAATAGCTTTCCGGTTAAGTGTAGATTAAAAGATAACATCGGGAAAATATTCGCAGGATGAGATTTAAGTGGACTTTGTTGAGCGCGTTTCGCGTAATTGACATGCAAATTAACCAACTCAACACGCAATTGACCAACTTGACACATTTAAAAGTTAAATAACACGCAGTTGACCTACTTAACAACTTTAAAAGCTAACTATATATTCCTTGACACGCAGTTAACCTACTTAACATATTTAAAAGTTAAATAACACGCAATTAGCCTACTTAACAACTTTAAAAGCTAACTGTATATTCCTTGACACGCAGTTAACCTACTTAACAACTTTAAAAGCTAACTGTATATTCCTTGACATGCAATTAAGGTAAAGTTATATGCTAATTACGCAAATGAATTTTTACACAGTTTTATTACTTAGAGGCTCTGTATAAGGCTCTGCACAAGGCTCTACACGAAGCTCTACACGAAGCTCTACACGAAGCTCTACACGAAGCTCTACACGAAGCTCTACACGAAGCTCTACACGAA
>Ga0307515_10011252_pt1 | contig 16987 bp, 25 predicted proteins | sample 17_EM_MG_FD_194513 | JGI IMG/M metagenome (GOLD analysis project Ga0307515, IMG submission 194513) | Populus trichocarpa ectomycorrhiza microbial communities from riparian zone in the Pacific Northwest, United States - 17_EM | ecosystem: Host-associated > Plants > Roots > Unclassified | place... | reverse complement strand
CTACAGAGGACCAAGTGCGTGCTATAACTTCCTATATAGCTCTAAATAAACCCCCACCTTGCTATGCCACTATTCGTACTATGTAGGCTATGTAGTCCTATATATAAGAATTCTTGTTTCCTGATGTGTTCCTGACATTCATATTGATAACCCCATTCATTCTGCCTCTGACCAACCCACTCACAATGCCAGGAACACCATCACTGTCAATTATAAATGATGTGGGATCCTTCCCCTTCTTCAGCTACCCCTTTGTGACAACATGTCCATTTCCCACCAGTGATCTGCCCTAGTGGTCCCACCGGGTTTGACACAAAGTCCAAAAGATGGGTACTGCTGGTGATTAAAACCATGTAGGCTGTTGCACAGTCAATCGCGGCAGTGTTGGAAAGGGGAGAGATAATTGCAATAGCTGCCCTGGGATGAATGGTGTTATCAGGAACGGTGAAGAGCCTCCGACTGCCGTGACATCACCTGCAGTGGGGTGGGGATAGCAGGTTATTACGTGAGAGCACCAAAACAAGACTCATAGGAAGGTCGCAAGAGACCAATCACCCCATCTTTCATCCTGTTGATTCAAGTGAGACAAGTGGAGGTAGCAGCGGGAAAAGTGTCAGAGGTTCTAACGGCTTGATTCTGCACAGCGCGGAGAGAGGCACAATAGATGAGTAGGTAAAACGAAACGGTTCCACATATAGTAATGAGCTTCCTGTGTCTATTCTTGCTCTTTTCGGCTGCAGAAGCTTCTTCGGGACAAAAAGGCCCAATACTCTGACCTTTGAGGTAGCACCAAGCTCGCGAAGACTGAGGAAATACTCTCTAAACGTATCGACAAAGACTGCCTCGTGGTGAATGACGCCGCCTTCACTCATCTGTCAAGTTATGAGTGAGCGGAAGCAGGAGGCACGACCAGATGGGACTCACAATCATACATCGCCCAACTTCTTCCCCGTTCGGACAGCCCGCCGCTGCACTTGACGACGTCGTCCTGGATATACCACTCCAGATCCCCCACTCCGGTGATACCGTTCTCAAGCAGCGTATGGAGAAAGATTTCCTGAGGGACGCAATCAGTATGATCGAACCACAGAACCCAACGAAGCATTAGACCCACCTCAAGAGATGTCCTACTTCCATACTCGTCCGATAGGACATTCAACAGATGTTCCGAAGAAACACTAGAAGGCACATTTAAGGTTGTTTTCGACGTCCCTTTATGAAAAATGTAAGCATTGGTGGGTGGCGAGCGAGATGAGATACCGACCTCGGAAACCAGAATGGTCTAATATCTCCCCCTCCATACAATGCAAGCGGTCCTCGACCTCTCACGGTCCGATACCGCAACCCTCACCTAACCGCCGCAACCATGGATTCGTGTTGCTCGATTCTAGGTTGGTCAGAATCGGACCCCCGGATAAATCGAGAGGTTCTGGTGGTCCACTGACCAGGCAACACAAGTCTGTCCTCATTCATAGCTTTTCTCCTTGAGGCCACAGAATTTGGAGGGCGTCACATCGTAGTGATGTTCCTGATCAGCCCAAGAAACATTGTCTACAGCACGAGAGCCCACCTTTGGTGGTTTCTTCCGTTGTTTGCGCCGAGGCTTCAACATAGATAGGGTTTGTGGCTGTGCCCACCGAACAGTAGCAAAAACACCCCTCCGTCTCACAGCGGGTGACGACCGTCGAGAACGTTTTCGTGGCCTTCCCGCGTTCATACCGTCCCTATGAGCTGTATCAGTTTGTGTCGTGCAGTTGTACAAATACTGACATGAATTTACAGTTCATCACTCCTCTTCCCGAGTCCAGGTCTCAAAGCTCATCCGGGACCTTGAGGATGAATTCCCTCAATCGACTCTCGATGTTCTGCTCCTCAACTTCTAGCTCGTCGTCGGCAGTCTTGAACGAACCCATCCAGTTTGCCGTACGAATGATCGCAGGACTATCTGGAGAGGAAACATCCTTCGATTTCTTCTTCAAAAGCGCGCCAGGAGGGATGTGGGTCGTGGATTTTTCGAGCGACGTTGGGGTACCAGACAGCAATCTCGAGTAACCATTGATCCCATTAGGTTTTGCGAGGATCGTCGAAGGTGTCCGCCCAGGGAGGTCACTGGGGATTGGTGGGTCCGGGCATTTCCTCCGATGAGCGATGCTCTCCAACAGCCGTTCTCTCTTTACTTCCCACTGCGTCATAGAGGATTATCCTATGAGTTCCGCGTGAGACAAGAGTGACCAACGCGACGCGCGTGATGAGTGGCGAGTCGGAGCAGTATAAGTCAGACAATTTGACTAGACGAGGTTAGGGTCGTCCTTTAATTCTCGCTTGGACTCGTAAGTCCTTGCCTCGACTTGCTTGAGCATGGTTCCATTGGGGGGCGATGTCGACAGAGAAGCCGATAGCTGGGAACCGAGCGAGGAGGATGGGGTAACGGAGGGTGAGGGGGGCACGATAGGAAGAGGGAATGTAATGGATACCGGCTGAACTGGAGACGTGGCGTGTGCGGCAGGGTCGTCGGTTAGCGACTCTGCGAAGACTCGTGTTGTCGAAGAGGGTAGAATACTTGCACTGCTCGTTGAGATTGGAGAGGAAGTTGTCGGTTTCGTTCGAGAGTCTGTTGTATGTTGAACGCGTAGTGAGCGACAGGTCGGATGCGAAGGGAATGAGAGAGAGTGGAAGCCACCAGACGAGGTTCTATACGCCAGTAGGAGAGCCATCTCACTCTCGATCGAATTTTGTCACTCAGCAACTAAGCGTGTGGTCATCAGATCTTCGAAGGTTGTGCCCATGTGGTAGGTTCCAATGTGAGCGTCTCAAAATCTAATCATCCTTATTTCTACAGAACGGCCACTTTTGCCTGCTGGCATCGTTTTACTAATGTCTTTGTGCACCGATCCTAGGAATTTCCCAAGACCATTTGTTCCAGTCTACCTGCTTGTCCAGGATACTCCGGCCAACCATCACAAGTCCGACTCCCCCTTGTGAATCGAAGATCATCCTCAAAGGACCAACGAAAAGGAGAGTCGTTCGAGTGAACCCTCCAGCACCCGTCAGCAGCAGTTTAAGTTAAACGATCCCGGCAACGAACGCGACCCAAAGGTTGAGCAGATAACTCGATGCAATCTGGAACTCGTCCTGAAGCCCCACCCAGAACTGGCGAACAGTGAGAACCCTGGCCTGTCCGGCGGATCCGAGGGTATGAGGACTCTTCTTCGCCGCTCCTCCCCTCATGTCCACCATGACAGTAGCCCGGAATGCTTCCTGGTCCTTCTCTTCTTCCTCTTCCTTCCCGTAGGCGGCCAAACCATTCATCGGCGTCTTGTAGTGACTTGAAGTTCGAAAGGCCATCTCCAAAGCTTCTGGGGTGGAAGGGTCGTCGGGGGGTGACTTTCCGGGAGCGAACTGTCGTGTGGAGGCCCGCGCATCGGACAAGGTAACCGGGCGTGTTCTGTCGGGGAAGAGACCTGAATCCGAAGTCCTCAAAATACGCTTGAGCATCCGAGGGTGGAGCGAAATAGACCCGGCGTCCGTGATCGAGAATATCTGTCGTGATCCCCAGGCCCTTGACGGAATCCAAAACAGTACTCGTGTCAAGCCCACGCGCCGAGTTGTCCCAAGATTTGACGGGAGCCCTAGTTGCCATCATCTCGACTACTGAAACCCGTTTATGCTCATCACCACTGGCGCCATGAACGAACTCGTTACCGACGAAAGTACGTGGGACATTGAGCATCCACGAAAGGAGATCTCGAACTCGAACGCTGAAGTCTTCTCTGGATACACCCGGAAGGCGACCCCCAGATTCTGGAGCTTTCTTTGGGAGGGCGAAGTTGAGGATTTGTCCAACTGCTAACGTGAGGATATGTAAGTCATCGTCAGCAAATATACCATATTACGGTGTGCCGCTCCCCCTACCTTCTTGTAAACCACTTCGCCGTTGTAGTATTTATCCATCTCCAAGTGGGAGATGCCGGCGTATCGAACGCCGCCAGTCGCGTTAAAATACGTGCTACGCTCGTCGGCAGTGACCTTGAAGGTGGTACACCCAGATCCCGGAGCACAGACTATGAGGACCATCCAGCCTGGTCGCAGGACGCCGGTGTTCCTGAAAAAACAACAACAGAAGGAATAAAAGATAATTCTCCGCGTGGGAGACCCACTTGTGGACAATTTTTTGAACGGACGACGTCTTCAGCAGTCTCTTTGGGAGGATCTGTTGGAGCACGTTACGAAGAATAACGAAGGAGAAGGTAATGGGTTCTGTGACCGCGTCCGCCCAAAAAGTCAGAAGAAAGCCGTGAAGGGATCCGAATCCTTTACTTGCACAAGTGGAGACGTAGATCTGAGGAACGCAAACCGTGAGATAAAAACGCGGAGGGTGCATCATGAAATGACGAACCTTATCCTCTCTCCCACCGATACCTGAGACCTAGAGGTCTTCCCAGGTGCCTGTTTTCGCTCCTTTCGGCCGTGGAAGCCCCCTCGGCACAAACGCTCGATACTCCGAGCTCGGAGGCGATACCAAGCTCGCGAATACCCAGGAAGTCCTCAAACATATCGGCGGGCCCACCCATGACAAACGGGTTTTCGTCACCCTCGACCTCGTCGCCCAAGAGCGCGTCGTCGTCGATAACACCGCATTCGTTCGTCTGTCGAGTTATGAGCGGTCAAATGCGGGAGGTATGATTGGACGGGACTCACAATCTCTTGGTATACACTGTCCAACTTCTTCCCCAGTTCGGACAACCTACCGCCGTACCTGACGACGTCGTCTCGAATGTACCGTTCTAGATCCCTCACTTTGGTAGTACTGCTCTCAAACAATGTACGTAGAATAATTTTCTGAGGAACACAATCAGTACGATCGAACCATGGAACTCAACGACGCATATTCTATACCCACCTCGGAATACGTCTCGTTTCCATACTTATCCGACAAGAATTGCATCGTCCGCCCGGCGTTCAATAAATATTCTGAAGCAACACCAGTAAGCACATCTAAAGCTATCTTCGACGTCCCTGTGTGAAAAGTGTGAGCATTGTCGATAGCGTGCTGGATCAGATACCGACCTTGGAAACCAAAATGCTCTAATACCTTCTTTCCTATCCAATGTAAACATTTCTCGGCTTCTCACGGGCCAAAATAACAACCCTAATCCAACTGCCGCGACCACAGGTTGATGTTGCTCAGCGACTCCAGATTCGTAAGAATCGGACCCCTCGAGAAATCAAGAGGTCCCGGCGGTCCACCAAAGGCGACAGAAGGGCCAGGTAACACAAGTTCGCCCTCCTCATTTGCAGCTTCTCTGCTCTTCTTGAGGCTGGAGAATTTGGAGTGTGTGACCCGGAGGTGTCGCATCGTAGTGATGTTTTTGTCAATCAGGCCAAGTAGCGTATTGTTGGTAGCATGAGAATCCACTTTGGGGCCTCCTTCCGTCGTTTTCGCAGAGACCGCGATGTCGACCGACCCTGTGAATATGCTTACCCAGCGGTGGCGAATGGAGGGGCGCCGTCCGGATTGGATGAAAAATGTTGTAATGTACTATAGGGTGACCGTTGCAGAAGAACTGGTCGCATTTCATGGCCTCCCACCACAGGTCGGCCCTCTTTCGCGGCCATTCCCCATTAGTACCGTCGCTGTGAATTGTGTTAGTTAGTCTCGTGCAGCACGCATGAACAATAACATACAGTTTCCGTTTGACACCCGTAAGAGCGGCCTCTTCTCCGAGTCCGGGTTCACAAACTCATCCGGGTCCTCAAGGATAAATTCCCTCAATCGACTCTCGACATTCTGCTCCTCAACCTCCAGCTCCTCGTCGGCGGCCTTGAACAGAGTCATCCCATCCACCGTACGAATGATTGCGGGGCTATCTGGGAAGGAGGCATCCCTCGATTTCTTCTTCGAAAGCGTCCCAGGCGGAATACGGATCGTGGATTTTGCGGGCGAGAGCAGCGGCGTTGGGGTACCAGAAAATGATCTCGAATGACCGTTGATCCCATTAGGTTTGATCAGGATCGTACAGGGTCCATCCGGGGGAGTCGCTAGGGACGGACGAGTCCAAAAACGTTCTCCTCGGTTCGTGATATCCTACAACAGTCTCTCTGCCTCGAGTTGAAGGCGTTTCACGCGTTGTCGTAGAGGGTGGTCCGCGTAAAAATATGGGTGATCAACCCAGTGGTGATGGAAGCGGCGAACCGGACCAGTCTTGTGTGTCGGGAAATCGAACAGATGAAATCGAAGTCGTCCTTGGATTCTCGCTCAGACTTGTAAGTTCTTCCCTTAATCCGCTTGAGCACGATCTGAAAGCCCATCGGTGGTGAAATCACTGCATTCGTAAGCGTCAGCTGTTACCAACAAACGACTTCTGGAGTTGATTGCACTCACCCCCACAGTAATCCGGGACATTACTTCTCGAGACCGGTTCCAAGAACCTCCGCGCGGCAGCTGTCCTTCTGAATGGTAGCCGCCTTAATACCTGATCGCGTCGTGTCACTACAGCCGGGTTGGAGTACAAAAATCGGCGTGAGGTTGTGGGATTGGGGATAAGTAAGTAAGAACGATATACCCTTCGAGACTGGCTTCCTGCTATGACGTTGCTGCTGCCGGCGGTGGTGGCTACGATGGCGATAAGAGGTCGAACAATGACGAGATTCCGGTTTGTCCTGCCAGGTCATCTCGATCCTCGATCAGTACTTCAGTATTGACTCCGGCCACCGCGTTCCGGCCAAACCCGCCGTCCTTCCTGCTGGTCATCCGTGACCCTGGACAATTCTGATGGACAATTCCTGTGCTGCCCACTACGGCACCTCCCTCCTTGAGATCACCCGTACGTTACACAGGCCGGTGTGGAATCCGTGAACGGGAAACGCACACCGAGAATATCGCTAGTACTATGGCCGCTGTACCCGCAATCATCACCGCCGAGAATACCAACGCCAGTTCCGTCCCTCTAGGCTCCTGCCCACTTCGTGTTATCGGACGCTCTGTTTCTGGGGTTCCATGTGGGATCGAGCGTATGTGTGCATACGACCTGCAGAAGAAACGGGTTTGGCTATAAAGGTCCGAGGGCGTAATCTCATCTGCTTGTTTTCGTCTCTCTTTCTCCCCGATACCCACTGAATGCTGCCAGTAGGTATGTGGAACGAAAGCAGTGCCGACACTTCGTTCTCCTTTCTTTCTTTGTACAACATGTTCGTCTAACAGATCAGTCACAGATGCTATCGGGTGCCCCTTTTCTCTCTCCCTCGTCCTTGTATCATCACTCTTATACATATATGCTACCATCCCTTCTCCTCTTTCCCCGATTCATTCAAAATTCGAACACCTTGCTGCAGCCCGCTCCCCGCCACCCCCCACCTCCGCCTTTTTTACTATTCTCTTTCCTCCCGTCTTTTCATCGACCACATCACAACCTCCTCTAACCCGATTTCAAAGTAGAAGCTGAGACTGAAAACCGGGTTTTGAAAAGCACTCCGTCGACTCTCAATCAGCTCTATCGTGCAAACCGTATTTCAACTACTAGTACCCAATATAATTATCTCGTCCTTTCGACGCGTTAGCATACCCATCTTTTTCTCTTTACTTTTGTTTGGTGTAAGTATTTCCTGCCGCTGTGTTGATTCTGTACGTGAAACAAGGAACGTAATGAGTGGTGCGTAGTGTTGACGTCCGACCGCAATCGGTGACCTCTAAGTCGCGTGCGCGGTCGCGGGGTCATTACCGTTGCCGAGGGGCGATGAAAGGTTCTTACATAGTGTAGCCTTACGGACAGCCACCAAGTATCCTTACATTTAATTATTACGCTGTGCTTCATGGATTGTGCCCGTCGCCCTTAACTGTCGTCATTCCTGCAATGTCGAAATAGGTTTTTTGCAACAGGGAACAAAGGGTCAGCAGTCACTATCACTTACTCTCGAATTATGACGACTCATCTGCTGGATTCATTGCACAACACGAATACCTATATACGCGAGAACCCCAAGCGTCCATCATATGCGTTAGGTGCGAGATCGTGAATACCCCGATTGGTGGATACATGACTGGTTACTTGATGTCATGAAGTTCTGGAAGTCAAAAAAGGGAGCGGTGTGCGGTCGCGTATCATATATCATGAGCCTACGATGCGCGCGCTGAGTGTCAGTTCGGTTCAGAGGCGGTTTGAGGAAGTTTCGGATGGCCGGGAAAAAGATGCTGGTGTTGGGTGGCTCTGCCGGTACGAACAAATACATAATTCGGACAAAACGAAAGGCAGGAACTGGCAGGAAGATGCGAGTCCCCTCATGCGGCGAAGCGAACCAGGAAGCCAGGGAAATTGCCTTGGATGTTCTGCAACAGGACAAAATGTCTCCGCGCTTAGTGCTGGCCTAGAATGGAACGAATGCCATGAGGTCACCTCTCCGTTACCACACCGCCATCTGCGCCGACTCAGAGACGAAATGAAGTTGCCAAAGTTCCTCCGTCTGCCAAAAAGTCATCGTCGAGCACGAAGCAAAGCCAGGAGTGAGGTCGGTCCCATCGAAGGCCAAGGCGAAGCCGACCTGGCTACACCTCGTCCCACGGAGTCAACTCCAGATCTTCAGATCGGTACCTCGGCTTTACCAACACATAGTCCCCTGGTCCTGAATAACCAGGAATCGAACGGTATGTGAACGACTTATTCCCGGACGATTTATCTAAGCGCGCTTTTTGGTGCAACGCAGACCCCGACGCCGTTTCCAACCTTGCTTCACCCATTCCCGAGGGTGACAAAAACAGCCTCCCGGAATCACAAGGTCATACCGCTGACTCAAAAGCGGCACCTGAGAGAAAATTTGATTGGAAGTCCATCGCGTCCACCGCATATGCCACAACCAAGTTAGCCATCCACCTGGTGAAAGAATCTTCGGACGTATTTCCCCCTCTCAAATCTGTTGCGGGAGGTCTCTGGGTTATCCTTGATCATTGCGAAGTACATTCCATCTCTTCCAGACTATACCGCCCATGATGCTTACAGTTATCACAGAAAACAGTGGCGTGTCGCCAAACGATTGAATCATTGATATCTCGATCTGAACGGCTGGCAGAATCGCTGAGTGCGCCTGTTCCAGAGGGTGAGATCAAGGAAGAGCAGAGGAGGGCGGTCCTCAAAGGGTAATCCACCTTCTCCAAGGTCTATGTCCAGTCTGACGTCGATGACTTGTTAGAAAACTGGATGACATTCTCCAAGAGCTCATCCCATTGGAACAACGAGGCAAGGTCACGCGATTCCTAAACGGCACCGAGGATGCGGCCGAGCTTGGCGGAATGGTCGAGGGCATCCGCGACGTTATAATGGATTATCAGGTTCGTACTCAGAGTGCTCGCTTTTGCCTTTCGCTGACGTCGGTGCTAGACGTCCTTGCAACAAGATATCTACGAGAAAAGCTGCCGATTAATCGTGAGTCTTACCCCTCGGCCATCTGTCCACGTCTATTGACCAACAAATAGGAAACAGTGGACCTCACGCTTCTCAACGGTATGCGTCACGCCGCCGATGCTGGTCACCGCTCTGGGAACAGGCAAGGGTGCCTGAAAGGGACAAGGAGGGAGGTCCTCCTCCAGCTTGAGAATTGGTCGATGGACGAGCGGGATCAACGGGTCTTCTGGTTGAACGGCCTTGCAGGGACGGGGAAATCAACCATTGCCCAAACGTTCGCCGAGATGAGCTTTGCAGACGGGAGGCTCGGTGCCAGCTTCTTCTGTTCGCGAGACTTCGAGGACAGGAGCAACCTTCAGATGATCTTTCCGACCCTCGCCTTCCAGCTCGCCTACCGCTATCCGGCTTTTCGAGGGGAGTTGCTTTCTGTCCTGAGGGCCAATCCCGACGTTGGAAGAGAGACCCTCTGTTCGCAGATGGAGAGGCTCATCGTTAGTCCACTCAAATTTACCCACATCTCGACCCTGGTCATCATCGATGCCCTTGACGAGTGCAAGGATGAGGAGCCTGCCTCCGCCGTCCTATCGATACTTTCCCGCTATGTCGAGCAGATACCCCACGTCAAGTTCTTTATCACAGGACGACCTGAATCGCGAATCCGCTCGGGGTTTCGTCTGGCAACCCTGCGACCGATCACAGAAGTGCTCAAACTCCATGACGTTAAACGCCTGTTGGTCGATGTCGACATCAAACTATACCTTCGAACACGCTTAGCCGACATAGTCAGGAACCGGACCCACTTGGATGTCAAAGATTGGCCATTCCCATCCGATATTGATATCCTCTGCGAGAAGGCGGCCGGTCTGTTCATCTACGCGTCGACGGCCATCAAATTCGTATCGTCCCGTCATCACCAGCCTCCAAAGAGGCTCAATATCCTCATCTCCCTTTCACAAAACACTACTCGCGAAGGAGAGTTCGGTATCGACTCTCTCTACACCGAGATCCTGAGGCAGGCATATTATGACTTGGGTCCAGATGACCAGAACCCGGACAACCAGGAGGTCTATTGCCGTTTCAGGTCTGTGGTTGGAGCAGTGTTGTTAGCCTTCAACCCGCTTTCAATGGAGAGCCTTTCACACTTCCTACAAGATTTCAACACACTATCTGATATCTCCACTGCTCTGGACCCTCTCCATTCCCTTCTCCTTGTCCCAGAGGATGCAGAAGACTCAATCCATATTCTCCACAAATCATTTCCTGACTTCCTCATGGACCCCAAGAGATGTCAAGACACTCGATTCTTTGTGGACCCTCCAGTTCATCATACAGAAATTTTGTTTTCATGCCTCCACCTGATGGAAGAGAGGTTAAAGGGGAGAATCTGTGACCTGGATGACCATGCCAATATCAGTGATGCCAATGATCTTTCTGGTTGTAGGAAGGAGTATATTGGAGAAGCATTGGGATATGCCTGTCAATTCTGGACAAGACACCTTATGAGGAGTCCCAGCAGTGGCCCTGATGTTGAGAAAGTACAAAAGGCAATTGATAAGTTCTTTACAACACACCTGCTGTTCTGGATTGAGGTCCTCATCATCATGGGGAACCTTGATGCCAGTGTCTATTCTATCAATGATATCCAGCAATGGTATACTTTGGTAAGTTACAGAAATGTTATTTACTAAAATGTATATTCACCTGTTGTTCAGGGGGGCTGTGTCTGCAAGTGGGCTGATGACAGTCAGCATCTCATCTTGGAATACTTTGATATGATCTACAACTCCCCTTCCCAGCTATATTACTCTGCCCTCCCCCTCTCTCCTTCTTCCTCTTGGCTCCACAAATACTATACTGCAGAGGTGTTAAGAGTGGCTAGGGTGGTTAAGGGGTTTGAAGCTGGATGGGGAATATGCTCTCGCACAGTTTCATTGGATGACTGGATATGGGCCCTCTCATACTGGAACAATACTATTGCAGTTGGATATCAAAATAGAGATATCATCATCCTTAATGCAATCACTGGTAGCCAGAAGGCTGTTCTTTCTGGGCATCTTAGGACAGTGTACTGTGTCACTTTCTCATTAGATGGGAAGTCACTTGTATCTGGAAGTGATGATACAACTGTCAAGCTCTGGGATGTGCAGACTGGTGGCACTGTCAAGACCTTCTGTGGTCATACCAATTCTGTCTCATCTGTTTCCATTTCAGTAGACTGCACCATGATTGCATCAGGATCTGATGACAATACAATTCACTTGTGGGATATTCAGACACAGGTGTGCCTTTGTGTTATAGAGCAACAGGGTGGCATAGATTCTGCTAGCTTCTCTCCCACAAATCCTCAGTATATCATCTCCACATCATGTGGAAAAGTCTGGCAGTGGGATGTCAATGGTCACCAGATCCCTCCTACATATGATGGCACCCACATTGCTTTCTCCCCAGACCACACTCAGTTTGCTTTGTGTAATGAGCAGGTTGTCACAGTCCAAAGCTCTGATTCTGGAGTAATTGTGGCTGAATTTTATGTGACCAATAATCATACTAGCTACTGCTGTTTCTCTCCAGATGGCAGGCTTGTTGCTGCTGCTGCTGATAGCACTGCCTATGTTTGGGACATCACCAACCCAGACCCACACCTTGTTGAGGCCTTTGTTAGCCATACTGGTGACATCACTTCTCTTGTATTTTCTTCTCCCTCCTCCCTGATCTCAGCATCAGAGGACAGTTCAATCAAGTTCTGGAAAATTGGTGCCTTGTCAACACCCCCAGTTACAACTGATCCAGGATCAACTCCATCCACTTTACCCCCAATCTATTCAGTCAGTCTACAAGTAAGGGCTGGGATTGCCATCTCATGTGATAATGAGGGTATGGTGAAGACCTGGGATGTCTCAACTGGCCTCTGCAAGGGGTCCTTCCAAACCCCAGTTGAAGACTCCTCCTGGAGAGATGTCCAGCTGATAGATAACAGGCTAATAATTGTTTGGTACAGCAATAGCATAATCCATATCTGGGACATCAACAATGGTGAATTTCTCCAAACAGTAGATGCACCTCTATCTAGACTCATGGGCCTCAGGATATCAGGGGATGGGTCCAAAGTTTTTTGCCTAACCAATCAATCAATCCAAGCATGGTCTGTCTATACAGGAGAGCTTGTGGGTGAAGTGAAGTTGGAATTGAAAAGGGACTGGTACTTAAACCCACTCCAGATGGATCATTCAAGAATCTGGATTGAATTTAATGACTCATCAACCCAGGGGTGGGATTTTGGCATTTCAGGCTCTCCCCCTACCCAATTGTTTGATGTATCCATCACAAGACCCCTCCTGGACCTCATTGGTGGTAGTGCCTGGCAGGCTGATGTTCCCTATAGGATAAAGGATACAGTCACTGGAAACAAGGTTTTTCAATTATCTGGGAGATATGCAAGACCTACAGAGGTACAGTGGGATGGTCAGTATCTGGTTGCTGGTTATGAATCTGGAGAGGTTTTGATTCTGGATTTTCATTATGTGTCCTCAGTAGGGACTAATGCTGTGCTATATCTATAATTGGAATTCTATAGATAAGAATGTCTCTTATGCAATATGAATATCTATGAAAATCTGCTGCATTTGGGTGTGATTTGAAGGTAAGCCTTGGAAAGAAATGGCCCAAGGATAGTGTTATGTTTGGATCTGACTGGGATCTGAGTGTAATCTGAGAAGGACAAGTAGACAAAGTCCAGCAGGTAGCTATTAACTACCAGTCACCTGGACTGGCTGGAATACAAGAGTGAGGGGAAGAACAGAGGATGAGTGAGATGGCCAGAGGCCAAGTCAGAATCCAGAGAATTTGGAATGAGATACAAGGGTGAGAAATCAGCAATACTAATTCTGATACTAATTCTGAGGTAGTAGTTATGAGTACAGGAAGTATATATACTAAGAGTCAGAAGTATCAGAATGAGATAAGGGAGAGGGAACTGAGCAAGTGAAGACAATACAATAGGTATAGGAGAAAACTGTGGAGTCTGAGAAAGTGAAAGATGAATATAGTGCATGCAAGGGGAAAATAGTGAAGGGTGAAAGACTGTTATGAACTGGATCCCAAAGGGATCCAGTTTGTAACAAATACTTGTAATAAGTAAAACAAATAGCATCTTATTCTTACTACTGGGGCAGACTCAGGGTATTGCCCTGTTCCCTGTGGAATCCCTCAGGGATCCCAAATTTTCAAATGCAAACAGAGTGTGGGAATTCCAGACTCCAGAATTTCTGGAACTGGAGACAAGTAGAGAAGAGTAGAGAGAGATCTCAGATCTCTGAGAGGAGACAAAAGGAGAGGACAAGTCAGGCTATGAGAGGCACAGTAGGGAGAGTACAGTAATCTTAATTCTGATGTACTAGCTACAAATACAAGCAATTATAAACCAATGAATGGAAGAAGGTTATCCTGGATACAGAGAAAGGGACCTGAGTACATAAGTGAGAACAATAAGGTAAAACAGGGAGAAACTGGGGAGTCCAAGAAATGTGAAGTACTACCCACTGTGGACAGAATCGCAGGTGAAAGGTGGAGTACATAACATATGACTAATAACAAAAAACAAACATATCAGAAAAAGTTGGAATCCAGAGTTTCTGGAAATGAAAAACATTAGAGCTCTGGAGTTTTCTGGGGAAAACATTGGAAAATCTGGAGTTTCTGGAAATCAAATAAATGAATGAATTGACATACCTCAGAAACTCACCAGAGTTCCAGGTTGTGTTAGAACCATGGAACAGATTCTAACAAAGACGAAACATGAAACATTAAAATTCACAAAAGACATAACCAGAAAAATACAGAGTCCAAAGAAAACATTCAACATAAAGCTAAGTCTAAAAACACCGAGTTCAAAGGAAATATAAAAAATACCTAGGTTCAAATGTGCAGAGCCTTATATTAAATCATAATATTGTTGGAGAGGGGGAGTCAAAGGGCAGGCTATCATGTCAGGGCTGTCTAGGATAATCCCTGAAGAGATTGATATTGAGGCTACAGGGAGGTGGAAATGGTCCAGAATTAACTCCTGGAAACTTCTAAGTGTCCGCCTAGTGGCTGTTTATAATGTCAAGTTACCTGATTTGTTTGGTGTGGGGAGGGAGTAGCATTATAGTGCCAAAGGGATTCATGCAACTGAGAAGTAGCATAGTCAGTGGGGAGCCTTTTGTGTGCTCAAGGAGTGCCTTCATAGGGGCCTTGCTCTCTGAGAGGCAAAAGTGGGACCATAGTGTGCCATATTGAAGGAAGATTCTACAAATAAATGAGTTCTCCTACCTGCAGATGGTCACCAATGTAGCCAAGGTAGATATTTGTGGTCATGTAAGGGTACATATTGAATTGCATGCAGCTAACATACAGGTGGTCATGTTCTTATAACAGCATGGTATTGAAATCTAGTGCAGCTAGATGAAATCCTCAGATGGAGATGGGAAAGAACTCATTTGAAAAATGCAGCAAGTTGTGTTGTACACCAAATTCTGTACAGTATTTAAATACAAACAAACAACTATTTGATCAGGCACTGAAACTGAGAACAAGAACATTGGTTTTCAACACATAGGATAAGTACACTGCACAGCAATCCATCCTGCTACAAAGGGGTGATGGGATTCCTAAAGAGCTTTGTTGGCAGAGAATGCAGCCAGCTTTTCCACATTCAACCCTCCTGCAACATGCCCACAATGCAACTGTCCTTACTAGAATAGTAAAACTATTACTACAAATGTCAATAAAAAAGGGATTATTTGTTAAGGGAAGGGTAAAATAAATTCTTGAGCCCTCCTCTGGGCTTGCTGCCAGGTTTTACCCCTCCATAGAGTTTGAGCCAGGTTTGGCATATCATTTGGAAGGATGAGCACTGGTGACAATTGGGACTGAACAGGTTGCTGCACAATTGGTTGCGGCAGTGTTGGAAAGGAGGGAGACAGTGGTGAAAACTACCCTCAGATGTACAGTATCTTTGGGATTCTGAAGGGCCTCCGACCACTGTGACCCTATCTGTGGTGGGGGGTGAGGGGTTTGGGGTAGTAACTTGAGACTGCAGGGGCATCGAAGTGAGACTTGTAGAAGGCCACAAGAGACAGACAACCCCATCTTTCGTCCTCGTTGGCTTGAGTGGGACAAACGGAAGTGGTGGAGGTTCCATTGGCTTGCTTCTGCATGACACAAAAGGAGGTACCACAGATGAGCGAGCGGGCGGGTAAAACACGAGAGAACCTTCTATGTACGGTAATGAGCTTCCTGCGCCCGTTCTCACTTTTTTCCGCCGTAGAAACTCCTCCGGCACAGAAAGGCTCGATACTCCGAGCTCGGAGGAAATACCAAACTCGCGAAGGCCCGGAAAATACTCTCTAAACATATCGGCAAACCCACCCATGACAAACGGGTTTTCATCACCCTTGACCTCGTCGCCAAAGAGCGCGTCGTCGTCGAAAACACCGCCTTCGTTCGTCTGTCAAGTCATGGGCGAGCGAATGCGAGAAGCATGATTTTATGGCACTCACAATCTCTTGGTATGCATTGTCCAACTTCTCCCCATTAACCTACCCAACCTACCGTCGTGCCTGATGACGTTGTCCCGAATGTACCATTCTAGATTCCCCACTCCCGCGGTACTGCTCTCAAACAGCGTATGTAGAATAATTTCCTGAGGAACACAATCAGTACGATTGAACCACAGAACTCAAAGACGCATATTCTATGCCGACCTCGGGAGGCATCTTGTTTCCATACTCGTCCGACAGGAACTGTATCGTCCGCCCGACGTTTAATAAATAATCTGAAGCAACGCCAGTAAGAACATCTAAAGTTGTCTTCGGCGTCCCTATATGAAAGTATGAGCATTGGCGGATAGCGTGCTAGATCAGCAACCAACCTTCGAAACCAGAATGCTCTAACACCTTCTCTCCTATCCAATCTAAGCACTTCTCAGCTCCTCGCGGGCCGACATCGCAATCTTTGTCTAACTGCAGCGACCACAGGTTGAGGTCGCTCGACGGTTCAAGATTCATAAGGATCGGACCCCCCCGAAAAACCAAGAGGTTCAGGAGGTCCACCAAAGGTGGCAAACGGGCAAGGTAACGCAAGTTCGCCCTCACATTCACAGCTCCTTTACTCTCCTTGAGGCTGGAGAACCTAGAGTGTGTGACCCGGAGGTATCGCATCGTGATAGTCTTGTCGGTAGAATAAGAGTCCTCCTTCGGGGCCTTATTCCGACGTCTCCACCGAGGCCTCGATGTGGTCATAGTCTGTGGCTGTCCCCGCCCAATGGTGGCGAATGGAGGCGCACCATGATTGGATGAAGAGTGCTGCAGTGTAGGGTAACCGTTGCCGACGAACTGGTCACATTTCATGATCTCCCACCCCAGGTCGGTCCTCCGTTTCCCGGCAGGTGGCGACCGCCGAGAACGTTTTCACGACCTTTCCCCATTCGCGCCATTCCTGTGAGTCGTGTCACACTGGGGACAAGGGCCCAAATACCCACTGGGTACATGGTGAAAAAATTGAGAGCACAGTCAACATGTGACTCCAATGTGCCCAGCGATCAAATGCTGAGTACA
>Ga0307515_10011251_pt1 | contig 16990 bp, 19 predicted proteins | sample 17_EM_MG_FD_194513 | JGI IMG/M metagenome (GOLD analysis project Ga0307515, IMG submission 194513) | Populus trichocarpa ectomycorrhiza microbial communities from riparian zone in the Pacific Northwest, United States - 17_EM | ecosystem: Host-associated > Plants > Roots > Unclassified | place... | reverse complement strand
CACACCAACGGGGGTAGTAGTACACCCGGAATGAGAACAAGGATAGGGTAATAGGCTAAATCCAACCTGAATCGACAGATTGATCTCGGCTTGGGAGATACTCCAAGAGTCGCATTCACTACTTAATTCTCTTATCTATCTACTGCCTCATTTGCTACCTAATTTCTCACCGTATGTTGTAAGGAAGACATAGTATATGGGTGTAAAAATACAGGTAAGATGGTGATTGAAAGGAGCTCTACACATCGGCGTGACTTTTTCTAAAAGCCCGCACGGACGTTTTTTGTACGTAAAAACATCATGTAGGAAAATTAAGAAGCAGCTTTCTTAATACCAAAGCTTTATTACTACATTCTATTCCTACGAGTTCTTACCGCGGGAGATTATATCGATTATATAATCGTAACAATAATCACAAGATTAATTTCGATTACGATTAGTTATATTATATAGTGATCATAACTTATGTAACTAATAGAATAGTTATGTGCATCCTTGATTTTGATGTTAACGTTCGTATCACAAGGCATAAATTCAAGCATACAGAGCCAGGATACTTTAATAATAGAGCTTGCATGATGTCAAGTGATGATCAAGCTGACAAAGCTTCATGAAAAGGTCGGAAGCCTGCAGGTACCAGTCCAAGAATAGTGCATGATTGCCGTCAAAGGCAGTTAGCTTACCATCGTTCAGGTACATCATTGCAAAAATTTGTCGATCCCTCAAAGCAGAGCGGAGTCTTAGATTACGGGGCTAGTCAGTTAGATAGAGCTGACAAACTTGACGAGTTGACTAATCCAATCTAATTGCACATAGTAATCCGTTTAACAAAACTACCTAGTTGGGTAAATAGTATTTTTCTATAAAATAGTATGCTCTAGGGCTTGATGCACTGTACCTGTGGCAATTGTCTACTACTTTTAGGTGCTTCAATTGTATCTTGACGAAATGACAGCTTCCAGTTGCAAATGTGGCCTTCTCACATTCTTCATATTCTTTTGCTCTCTTTTCCATCCTCTTCATACCCTCGCCGCAACGATATCATTGCGAGATAAACCAGAACCTTTCACCCATGATCTCATAACAACAGTTCATCAATTTCCCAATGAAACCTGGCTTGAAAACATCGCCGTGCGATCCAATGGTCAGCTGCTCGTCACTCGTATTGACCAGCCCGAGCTCTACCAGGTGGACCCATTCCCACCGCACGGCGCGATTCTCGTGCATAACTTCACTGAAGCACATGCCCTGGGCTTGCTGGGAATCGCAGAGGTCGAACGGGACGTATTTGTGGTGATCGCAGGAAGCTGGAGCGATAAAACCTTGAACTACACGGCCGGCAGTTACTCCGTGTGGCGCGTAGATCTACGCTCCTATTATTCGGCTAGCCCAAAGGTGTCAAAAATCACTGATATACCTTCGGGTTTATTTCTGAATGGCATGACGCTACTCCCTGGGACTCCGCAGACCGTTTTAATTTCCGACTCAGCCGCTGGAGTTGTGTATTGCCTCAACACAATAACAAGCGCGTATGACATTGCACTAGAGGACGACACGATGAAGCCGGCCGCAGACGCCTTTGTAATTCCAGGAATCAATGGCGTACGATATCATGACGGTTACCTCTACTACACGAACAGTTTCAAAGAACTCTTTTGCCGAGTGGCAGTGAACCCGTCTACCGGACAGGCACTAGGAAGGTATGAGGTCCTAGCTACTGGCCTTATCGGGGACGATTTCGCCCTTGCTGTATCTGGAGACGGTACCATCACCGCGTACATTACAGGTAACCCGAGCAACCTTCTAACCCGGGTTGAGATTAAGCCTGATAATGTAGAGGTTAAAGTCGTAGCTGGAAATAAAAACTCTACAGTTATTGCGGGGGACACGGCCGCAGCATTTGGAAAGACAAACAAGGATGAAGGGATCTTGTATGTTGTTACGAATGGGGGTATCGCAGCGCCTGTAAATGGCACTTTTATTGAAGGGGGAAAGGTCCTTGCTGTTCAGGTTACAGAGCTGGATTAGTAGTTCAATATACAGGGAATGTGCAAAGTTCTGATGATCGAATTAGGGAGCGGTGACTCCATTATTGTACGAATACCGAAAAAGAGCAAAAAGCCAATGTGTTAGGTCTGAGAGAAACTATGGTGCAGAAAATAATATACAATCAATCACCAAATTGAAAAGACATCTTTCATATTTATAAATGATGAGAAGAAGAGAGAATTGAAGGTGGTGCATCTAGATCTCTCTAGGTGATATACAGAGTCCATATTCCTTGTGGAAATATCTGAGTATTTAGTTCAGCCGAATTAGGTAGCATGACGGAGAAGCCGCAATTAGTTGCTTCTTTAAGAGCTTGCGGGGTACGTTCCGTAGTGACCCTAGTCGTCAATGTGATATAGGATAGATGCATTACCCCGTGGGTACCATTACAGTGAGATTAAGCTCCTGTGGAAGGGGGTGTTGTGTGCACTCGCTTCTATATTTTCTCGAGGCCTTTTGGAGCCATGTAAACAGAACGGACTTCTCGAACAATCCTTCCTGCCTCAATTTAGGTCTTTCAGGCACTCTCCGGCTTCCCCAGCCGACCCGCAACTTCTTATGGGGGGCTTTATTCCTCCAGTCGGGAGAGACGGAACGGACGATAGACCCGACCGGGGTTCAAAACCCTCCTATTCTTACGTTTCTGTGGTAGCTATATGTATGTTACATCCTTACATCCGATCCATCTCAGTTTTTCTCTTCTCCATTAGGCGGATCGCCTTCTGTCTCCTCTCATCGCGGAGCGTAATGAAGACCTGCGAGAAGTTTGTCAGTCTTTAGCTCATGATAAAAAAAACTAATGTGGAGAGCTTGTACCCAGAACCAGGCCGAAAGCTCCAAAAAGCCCCAAGTAAATACTACACTATTTTTCAAATTATCTCCGGCCCTCGGCTTATAATTCCCACCCGTTGCTGCGAGAATACCACCCTCCTTGAACATGTACGTATATCCAGTAATGATGAAAAGGAAGAGGAGGCGAACGGGTGTTTGGGTACCCCAATATATTTCTGCGTATTCCTCGGGCATCGAAACGGCCGTGAGGTCGATAATTCCTAGGAACGCCAGGATGAGGGCGATAAATGCAGTTGCTGCTGAGGGTTTATTGAATACTGAGGGGGTGGGCTTTTGCTGATTAGTAGTCTATCGAGTATTCCATTCGAGTATGCCAGGATTTACCAGTTTCATGGACTCTCCAAGCAAGAACACAACATTTTGATCCGCAATAGTCCGTGGGGATGTTAAGAAGAAGAATGCGAGGGTGACATGGAAGAGGGATATACACCGTATGATTGCGAACGCGGAAACAATAGCCATGATTGAACAAGATAAAGAATGGTAAGATTGGAGAAGCGTCGTGTTCTTTCGTATGGGGATAGAGGTGAGTTCGGAGATAGGAAGGTCCGTTCCTGATCATCATGCTTGGCACGACTTCCAATCAATGTGAACCGTGATGAGCACCTTTCTTCGCATACATCTCTCTATATCGCCTATAATACTAATATGGCAAGTTCATCTCCGCTGAATTCCAAAGAGAAACTGGAAGAAGAGCATCCGTCTGGTCCGCGGCATCCCCGTAGACTTTCCCGATTAGTAACAAACGGTCTTTCAGCCATAAGCGTTGCTCTTTCACTTATCCTTGTCCTTTCTATTTTTTATCCAAGCCAATTCAACCATTTATGCGGCTTCCAGAGGCCTGCTACTCATCTGAGTATCGAACAGAGAGTTGATAAGATCCTCACAGAAAACCCTTTGATTGGTGTGTAGATCTTATTTCCGTCTTGCATAAAACAGCTCTAACCTCTAACTCTATTGATAGATGGCCATGATGACCTGATGATCATGATCAGGTCTCTTTTTGGTAACCATATATATGACTCGAAATTTAAGGATATGTTTGAAAATGGTGGCATGCCGTACCATGTAGATCTGCCTCGTCTTGATAAGGGCAAAGTGGGCGGGGCGTTCTGGAGTGCATTTATGCCCTGCCCTAAAAATGGATCCGACTTCTCTGATGAAAATTATGCTGGGAGTACGTTTTCTACTAGCTGTTGAATGTCCTTACTATATGCAGTACCTTCGGCGCTATTAGTATACCTTTAGTTGCCCGGTGGTCACGAGCTGACTGCCTTTACCCTAAACAAGCTGACGCATCCATAGTTGTACGAGCAACTTTAGACCAGCTTGATCTTTTCAAGCGTCTTCAGGAGAGCTATCCGAAATATTTTTCACCACCATCTGACAGCGCAGAGGCAATACAAGCATTCAAAAATGGCCGTCTGATCTCACCCGCAGCGATCGAAGGTCTCCACCAAATTGGAAACTCTCTATCGACCCTCCGTCTGTATTACCAACTTGGAGTCCGGTATGCCACGCTTACCTGGAATTGTCACAATATTTATGCCGATGCTGCCTGCGTTTCTTCGTCCTCTGGGGAGACTGTCGTTGCCAAGCCATATTGGCATGGTCTTAGCCCTGCCGGCCGCGATCTTGTCAAAGAAATGAATCGCATGGGCATGCTTGTAGACCTTTCCCATGTTAGTACTGACACCATGCGCGATGTTCTAGTGGGATCTTTTAAGGACGAATGGAATGGAAGCCTTGCACCTCCAATTTTTAGCCACAGCTCAGCCTATGCGCTCTGCCCACACCCTCGCAACGTACCAGATGATATCCTTCAGCTAGTTAAGCAGCGCAGTTCTCTTGTGATGGTGAATTTCAGCCCAGATTTCATTTCTTGTGTTCCCGGGAATTCTTCAACGGGTTTACCGGACCTATATAAGCCCAATGCCACTCTGAGCCAGGTTGTCCGGCATATCATTCACATTGGAGAGCTTATCGGCTACGATCATGTCGGACTCGGCACTGATTATGATGGAATTATCAACACTCCGAAAGGGTTGGAGGACGTGTCCAAGTTCCCCGATTTGGTGGCTGAGTTGCTAAGGAGAGGAGTAAGCGACGAAGATGCTGCAAAGATTGTTGGTCAAAATTTGTTACGGGTATGGAAGGAGGCTGATGCAGTTGCGGCGAGATTGCAAAGAGAGACTCCCCCCCTGGAGGATAACTTGAACCCTATCCGGGATGAGGAGGCTTTGAGATTTGGAAGATAGAACATCGTTTCCTATATCTGAGGCCTGTAAAGGTGATCTTTTTGCAAATCTATATGTCCTTGCTACATTAGCTGTTTGTTAATTCTTAGATATCTGTACTTACATATTCTGATATTCAACGTTCAACATAGCCATGTGATATCAATTTGTTCTAATTTTCCTTCTAATGTTTATACTCTCGTGGGAAATGCTAGCTACAAGAACTAGGAGCAAATCCGATATATTAGCGAAAGCTATATAAATTGGTGAATGGAGGTAGGCTTAGTTACGATAGTTATATATTGCTCGGACAGTGAGTGCGAAGGTTTCCCCAATTCATCGACTGCGAAGCTCGAAAGGGAACCTTATACTTAAAATATAATCATCAACCCCTCCCAACCGACCTGGAAACGAGTCGCCATTTTTAACTCCAAAAGCTTTTGGCGGCATCTAGCTGTGTTCGGGCGGTCAAGGGTGGAGACTCTCTCGCCATTGCGAAGTAAGGCCAAGCCTTCTACAGATAAGAGTGACACTTCTGCCGCAAAACCAGTTGGTGGATTCAATAGCTGATAGGACACAGAAAAGACGCCGCAATTAGTCAGTCTAAATCGAGCAGATGTGCTAATTTCTGAGCTCATGAAGGAGTTTCACAACCTGCAATCCTCCGAACAGAATCTCTATAAGGAGCTTGCTACTTTGGATTCTTTCAAACGATCTTCTGAAGCGGCCCTCAATGATATGAAAAGGAAGGTTCTGCGTACATAATCCAACCACAACTTTTCACGACAAGTTCTCGAAGATCAGTCGACTAACGAGCGATTCCTACAACAAACAGCTGAAGCCGCCCTCGGCTAGAAGATCGAGGAATATAGGGTCCGTAGTGACGTTGAGCATCGACTCCACCAGCAGATTGCGGACCTCGAGGCCTCTTGTGAGGCACCCGAAACCGGTCCATGTAACGAGGACAAAAAGCTACGACAAGAGAATGGCGAGTTGCAGGAGCGAAGCTAGCCTTGAAGAGGCAAGTCATGGACATAAGCTCCCATGCAGAGTTGGTTGAGAATACTCTTCGCGAAGACAATGAGAAATTGCAGAAGAAATTGAGCGAATTGAAGGTACAGATTGAGAAAAACCTGGTCCTTGAGCAGGAGAAAGAAAACCTGCAGAGTGAGTCGGAGATTTTGGGATCAGTGCATCAGACCGAGAAGGAGGTTCTGCACAAAGAAATACAGAATCTAGAAGGCTTTCATAGAATCACCAATAAGGATTTGACTATGAAGTATACGAAAGTCGTCTTGAATGTTAACGCCATGCGAATTACAACGGCAGAATATTCCATGTCATATAACTCCAAAAGGCTCTTGTGTCGTCGCCGTCAATTTGAATTATACCACCTCTATTCAATCGGACTTAGTGCACTTATTGGCGAGATTATGGGAGCAATCCGCTGAATGCACTTGCGGGCCACTTGGCTAGGGGATGCGAACTAGGTTTCTGCGAATACCCAGGTCGTTCATTGTTCGTTTGTGATAGGCATTCGTTCTTCAGACCCAGAGACATCAGCAGCATAGTATCGTCCTCCAAATATTACTAATTAGAAGCGTTTTCTTTATTGAACCTGTGCATAAATCGCAACTGCCGTCTAGTTGCTAGGAATAATACTGACAAGCCGAAGTAGGTCTATTTTAGGCTCTCAGATAGTGTAAGGGCGTCCTCACTCTTAGTCAAAGTCAAAGGGAAAGGGATCATTAATATTAGAAATATGAGATTTCATACCTCATGTCACTTTGATAGCTTTATTGTTGGCTTCGATCTATTGTCCCGGTTTAGGTATTATTCGTTCGTTAACGTTGTCGCTTGCGGGAGATTGGCGTTGTTTGAAATTCCCCGCCTTGTCTGAGTCTCTTCGTCGACTGACCAGTTCCATATCCACAGCTAGTTCCTTAACTTGATAGACACCGATAGAAAAAAATGGCCCAGTATTCCGAAGATGAAGCTTGGGCCGACATCGAACCCCTCCCGCAAGACGACGGTGGAGCCCATCCTCTCGCTGCCATAGCCTATACCGAGGAATATAGCGAAGCAATGTCCTACTTACGAGCTGTCATGGCCAAGAATGAGATGAGTGAGAGGGCGTTAGACCTCACCGAGCACATTATCAGCATGAATCCGGCCCACTACACCGTCTGGTATGCAACTTTCTTTGTTATCTCTATCCAACAAACCCTGGCTATGATAACTACAGTCAGGCAACTAATATTATTGGGTATAGGCTATACCGCGCCAAAGTGCTCTTCGCCATCAATGCCTCCTTACGTGATGAGATCGCGTGGCTCAACCCTACCGCTCTCAAGCACCTCAAAAATTATCAAATTTGGCATCATCGTCAAACCATAGTCGACAAGCTCGATTCACCTGAAGGAGAAACGGCCTTCATATCACGCATGTTCGAGGCTGATGCTAAGAACTACCACGTGTGGAGCTACCGGCAATGGGTTGTGCGGCGTTTCGATTTGTGGGAGAAAGGAGAGCTGGAATCCACGGAAGAAATGTTGAAAAAGGACATAAGAAACAATTCCGCTTGGAACCATCGATGGTTTGTGGTGTTTGGACGTGATGGAAAGGTCAAAGATCAGGAGATTCTGAGCAGGGAGATTGAGTTAGTGTCCTCGATACGTAGCTTGATTGATTAAAAGCATGCTAACTAGGATTTAGCTATGTTAAAGCTGCTATATACATGGCTCCGCAGAATCAGAGTCCGTGGAACTACCTCCGTGGTCTGCTCCGTTACGCCAAATTACCAGCTTCAACTATGAAGGACTTTGCTTTGGAATTTGCCTCGTTAGATAGGCCTGATGAGGTCCATTCAAGTCATGCCCTTGACTTACTTGCAGACGCGTACGCTGAGGAGGTGAATAAGAAGGAGCAAGCTGCAGAGGCTTTGGATCTCCTCGCGAAGAAATATGACCCGATTCGAGCGAACTATTGGAACTATCGGAAGTCTTTGTTGGAGCAGCCAAGCGTAGTAGCTTAATTTGCTCATATCTCGATGGAAAAGCTGCATGAGATACCCGGCTGGTGTTTTGGAGTTTACTGGTTTGAGAAATTATAGCAGCACTACAGTTCTAGCACTAAGAGCCCTGGAAGCAGATGATGTAACCCAATGGCAGAATCCAATCAGACAGCAACCGCAGACGGTGCATTCTTCTGACTTGGCACCTACCCATTCATGGGTATCTCCGTCTCCACCATACCAAATTCCTGCCTCCACTTCATCAACATATCTACCGTAACATTACTCCCCCCACACAACACAATTACAACCTTACTCCCCTTTCCCAATCTCCTCCCGAGCACCTTGTCCAAGCGCCCATCATAACATAGCGCTACATTTACACCGCTTGCCATTTCTACCATCAACCTCTCGTCATCCGCCAAACGCCAGCACCCCATTGCGGCTTCAGCATCTGGAAGCACAATGCTTTTCACATTTGACCTCAGTCCATACTCAAGACTCTTCCCTGTTACTCTGACAGCTCCAAGGCTAGTTGCCTGAGACGTAATACCTGGTAGGGTTACCAGCTCCCCAGCTAACACACTCTTCGCGAGGGATTCGGCGCCCTCCGTCTCCGTGGCCAGAACTTGCACGCCGGACCACCCAAGCGCATCAAGGCCTTCGCACACGCCGTTGAAGAGCCCACCACCGCCAACGCTGCATATCACCACGTCTGGTTTCTCGCCGTGCGGCATCTGCTCTTTAATCTCGTGCATCATAGTGGCGTTTCCGGTCCAGATATCTGGGTGGTCGAAGGGGGGTACGTATATCCCCTCTTTGTCCTTCGCCAGCACCTCCTCGCGAAGATACTTATCGGCTTCGGCCCAGGTCGCGCCGCGCTGGATAACATCGTGAGCGCCTGCAGCGCGCAGTTTGGAAATCATGAGGGGTTTTGTGGAAAGCGGTACGATGACAGTACACGGATGGTGCAAAGTGCGGGCAGCATAAACGCAGGCAAGGCCGGCGTTGCCGCCTGAGGATGAGTATATATGTGGTGTGCTACCAGAATTGGAGGAGAGACGGGCAAGGAGGTAGTTTCCTATGCCTCTGTTTAGGGTGTCAGTATGGACATGTCAAATTTTCACGTGAGACTTGCAGGGGGAGTAGTTGATATGTGATACCTAGACTTGAAAGAGCCACTGGGCTGGAGGTTCTCCAATTTGAGAAAGACTCTGCTTCTACGATTTAGAAGACATGTTCGACAGTTTAAATTTGGCATAACAGGAAAGCTCATACCATTTTGCAGCCTTCGACAAAGAGCTGGATTCCTTGAGCGGAGTCTCAACCCAGGGTTTCTCCTGCTTCTGAGAAGGGGCTAAACTGCCGTTTTGGACGGTCATTGGACTATATAATTGAAGTTGAGTAAAGTGTGAGTTTGGATAAAGAGAGAAGAGGAGACAAAGTGGATCGAGGAGTTTGGGTTTTATGTGAAACAGGTGTTAGGAGATGACACAGATATAGTCATGCGTGATACGGAGAGAGAAAACGCAAACTTCTTTATCGATAAGCTAAGCGCACGCCCTAAGCTGGACATCACCCAAAAGGATCGTAGCGTCATGACGTCGTGACACGGTAAAAAGCCTTGTACCTCTTTTATTACCTTCTAATTGACAACCTGCATCTCAAATCCGTCTGCTTGACAAACCAATAATTAAGGCAGTGGAGCTCTTTCTGCGGCTCTTCAAGCTCGAAGTCGAATCGGCGAACAAGTTGCGGTATTACCTTCCCAATCTCGAGCAGAGAGATGTTTTTCCCCATGCAGCCACGCGACCCAAGGCCGAACTTAAGCGTAATCAGCCGCTAAAATCGGGTTCTTGTTACTAAAAAGAAATGCTGATTGGATACTTACAGGGAAATTATATTGTTCCATCACCGATAAGGTCTTCTCGTCGGACTCGCTCCACCGCTCGGGTCTGAAAAACCGAGCATCTGGGCCGAATATGTCTCGGTTATAGTGAGCAACCCATGTGTTGATGCCGACAGTAGCCTAGCATAATATCAACACCAATACAGGATATTTTATCCCTATGTATGGGGCCTCACTCCTTCCGGAAAGAATTCCCCCGAGATGGTTGCGCCTCCCTTAGGAACCTTTCTTGCAAGGATTAGGCCAGTGGCTGGGTGTAGCCTCAAACTTTCTGCTGTTATATTAGCTCTAATGAGCTTCAAAGCTATAAGAACATTTCACACCCTTGATAACCGCCTGCAAATATGGCATGGCCTGTGTCTCTTTGAGTGTTACAGGATCCGACACTTGCCCTCTTTTAGCCATACCATCAATCTCGTCGCGAAGTTTCTGCATTTTCTCTGGGTGTGTGCATAGGTAGTGCAAAATAGCACTTAGCGAGATTGCTATCGTATCGGACCCTGCTAAAATATTTGCAAGAGACCCCATAAGTACGTCCTGAGCGGTGAAGTAATCTGGCCTCTCGTTGTGCGCAGTCAAAAATCTGCCGACTTGGTCCATAGGACCATAATCTGCTTCAGTTCCTAGCCGCACTTTTCGCTCACGGATCCTCTCGTTTGCGAATTTGAACAAGTACTGGAGGCTAGCTGCTCCAGAGCTAGGTAGGTAACTGACGATACGGAAGAGTAGTGGGTGGAGAGATGGATAAATTCCGGCAAGTGTAGCATACATTCTTCTGTTCTCGTTGGCTTCGATTAAACCGCCCATGTCTTCACCGGCGTTAAGGAAACCGAATCTTTTTGAGAACTATCCGAAGTCAGTCAGTTGCTCGTTACTTTTGAGATGTGGTCAAGGAATATTTCGATGTCGCCGAAGCAATTTCCCACAATATAAATAGGCGCATACAGTGATTGCTCCAATAACATCGAGAGCGTAATACAGCATCCACTCTCCTAAATTAATGACTAGATTTGAACCACTCAGCTCTTCAAACCGCTGGCTAAGAATCCGTCCGCATTCGTCTACGAAGCCCTCATAGCCCATCAACGTAGACATGGAATACGACGCAGCATACTTCCGCCGCTGGGCCGTATGATAAGATATGCTCCGGGTAGTGAACAGCAGTCCGTTTTTCTGCATCGGATTTGTCCAGCCGTAGTCTTTGGGCTCTGGTATATTAGTATGCTGGTTTAGATACGTCTCTTAATAAAACGCACACCAATCAGCTTTAGGGAACTCTGTGCTACGGCCATAAATTATCTTTACAGCATCTGGATCATCTATGCTGAACTCATTCGGAGCTATCCGGACAATCTTGCCTGCACGAAGGGTTAGGGCCGCAGACGCTCCGGCAACGCTTCTCTCTCTACATACCATATTTCCGGTGTAGCTCGATGTTCTCCTTTTCAAAACGACCTCCGTAAACCTTGAAAAAATACCAAAAACTTGTGATACGAGCAAGCAAGGGCCCAGGAATATCACGCAAAGGCGACGAATAATACTTATACAGAGAAAAGACCACGCGAGCAAAAACAATCGATGCAAGAGCCCAGTAAAACATGGCTAGATGGTGGTTAAACTGAGTGTGGAGACTGGCAGAATTATGAGAATGTGACCGGGTACTGGTCGACAGGGCTTGCTTCAGATATTTTGCAACATCGAGGTTCTGAGGAAGAGCGAACATATAGAGTGGATGCTTGGTGCAAATGGGGAGCCGGAGTGTTCAGCTGCCACTTTCATAGCGTCACCTACCCCACTTCACTAATGGTGTCACCATGCATATGTTTTTCACGACACTTTCCCAGGTCACGCTGGGCAGAGTCGAATGCTAGGAGCACGAATGCGTTATGAGTGTTTATGCATATAATACCAGACCCTCTCAAGTTCGACCTCTTTAAATGAGGCTTTACTATTAGCTCTTTCCGCTCTCCGCAGTGGACCCGTGTACGCCAAGCCGCAGTGAGGATGTTTCGAATGATCAAGTCTTGGGGCTAGGCTGCAGCCTTAAAGATTCATATTTAAAGCCTCCCGTTCCCTCCCCTTGAGGCATATATCACCGCACAAATGCCGAATATAATCCATCATGCCCACAGCTGCCACCCGCGTTCTCGGCACCCCCGAGCTCCTCGAAGCCATCCTCCTGCATCTCCCTCTCCGAGACCTCCTCCACTCTCAACGGGTAAGCTGCCAATTCCAAGCTGCTGTCACCTCATCGCCATCTATCCAACGAGCCCTTTTCTTTCGCCCCAACCGCCGCAAACTTAGCCCGCAGGAATGGGAAATCAATCCTCTGCTTCGCGAAGCTTTCCTCCCGTGGTTCCTCTACCCAAAATCCGAGATAGATCTTCCTAAATTCGAAACGTTCGAGTTCCTAGATTGGAACAGTAGTGAGCAGAAGCAAATTGCATATGCCAGACCAGAAGCAAGCTGGAGGGGCATGTTCTTTATACAGCCGCCACCGCAGAAGCTCACTGTGAAGCGATACTGCCGTGCTAGGGGTGGTGACTCCGAGGCGGCGGGCGAGCTTCTCTTTGATGCTGACGAGAACGATGGTGTAAGAATGGATGTACTCTACGACATACCCTTCTCTTTTTTTTGCATGCAGACTGCTAGTCGCTTCGGGCTACAAGTCCATTTCGCTCGCCCTGGCAATGCCGAAGCGCCTAGTATGACCTTAGAATTACGATATGTTAGGCTCCGCTGCCGCGGGGCGCCAAAAAGGCTACTTCGGTTGCAGAGCTTGGCAGATAAGAAGTGGCATTTCAAGGATATCAAATATAAAGCGCCTCCGTATCCTGGATATCGCTCGAGAATCGAGTGGAGCTGGTCGAGCGACATGACTCTGGACCGTGGTGGAGTATCCCCTCAAGAATTAAAAGGGTGGAAGATCAGGAGGCATCCAGATGCTCTCAGTAACGATTCGGGTAATTTCGAAGAAGAGAAGTTGTGATTTTGTGTTCCTCTGTCCTTTGGCTTCTGATACCTCTGCAATCGATGCCTCATGCCAGGCCTACCACCTTCAGTTCATTGTGATCAGAAAGCATTACGGTCTAGAAGGGAATTCAACGGCTGACAGAGTTTCTTCGCAAATGCCCACATACACTCAGCAGATCCGTCTTCTTGATTAAGTATTCACGGCAGCATTCTCCAGTGATTTCACGCTGGCCCTCCTTGGGCATTATCATTCCAATCTAATGAATGCATTGGGCACGCCGAGCACAGAAAGCCTGTCTACCACCGTAGGCATCTATGAGACGATTGACCCACCCAATGGAAGACCTTAGTACAAACTCAGTCTAGACGACGAATTTAATCACGCCAAACCATCTGCTTTTATAGCTGCACGGTTGTCGTGCAACTGGTCTGTTGACTGAGGCCGGGTCTTCTCAGATCCAGGAACGCGTATATGGCATGGGTTGAACAGGTCTCCACAAAATAGGCGGTGCATATCGGGCCGTATCTTATTAAACGAGCCAGCTAAATTTAGTGGGACGGCTTATATTGCGTTCAACGAGCGTTTGATTCATTAATATTTAGGTCCAGAATTTTCTTAAATAATGGTGAATGCGCTATCCCTATTTATACCTCCACTGCCAATGCTCCGAACATACTCGTGATCAAAGACTCCTTTACACGCTAATAAAAACCCAAATCCCTAATCGTACAGCGGAATCACCCTCTCAGAGGCAAAATATGCTGAACCAGACTCGTCTGTCTACACAGCGGACACTCAGGTTTCTCACGAGACCAGTCGCCAATACATGTCCAACAGAAAACATGCCCGCATGTCGTAACACTCGGATCCTTCATCTCCTCCAGACATAATGTACACTTTCTCTGCTGCGTTCCCGATATCCAACCCATAGTCTCTTCATTATTCAGATTATACCGAGGTCGGTCTAGTACGGGGGTATGCGTGATCCTCTGCAGACTTTCAAGGCTACGTTCCGCGTATTGCGCCCCGCCTTCGAACAGCAACGCATTATTACTACTGTAAGCCTCCGAGTTCAATGATACCCCAACGCCATGATCCAGCACGGCACTGCTGCCGACCGCCGAGCTGACATTCGCGACGCTGACGGTGTTTTGGAGGTGCAAGTAGCCCTGCACTGCCATCTGGAGGACAAGGAGGACGCCGAGCACCTCGTAGCCTACGCGCTGCTCGCTTTCCTCCACTTTCCGCGTGAATATATAGCGTAGGCCCCATAGGCGCTTGCCCAGGTGGTAGTAGGCACCGGAGAAGTAGAAGGCTGCCAGACTGATGGCGTAAATGGGGGAGGGCGAGGTAATTGTGTCGAGGTTCGAGAGGAGGTACGATTGAATGCTGCGGGCAAGGGAAGATTTGTCGTCTTTCCTCTTTCGTAGATTTGATTCTAGCTTCATACGCACGCGCCGTCGGAAGGCCGGTAGCACGCGATTCAGCGAGTAAGGAAGCAGGATTGTGGATAGGATGTAGCCAGCGCGGCGCTGGAGGGAGGGGAGGCGGAGGGTATCATCCTCTACCTGGACAATGTCACAGTATTCTTCCCCCAATGTGCGATTTCCAACGAATGTGGTGAGACCAAGGTAAAGTAACTCAGAAAAGGTGTGCGCTTCGGATGTGTATGTGTGGGCGAAACGCGCTCCATAGAGCTTGCGGAGGATGTTGGAGAGTTGTTCAAGAAGGATGCCTTGAAAGTAGGCGTCTTTCTGGTGGGAGCGAATAATATCGGGGGAGGCGGCAAAGGGGTATTGATACGTTTCACCCATGCTGAAAGCAGAGAGAGATAGAGTAAGGGTTGGAGTGAGGGTAGTATTTCTTCGAAAACTATGAAGCTACAGGAAGTCCAGATGAGAGGATAGGGCCAAGAAATCAGACCTCGGCTCTCGCTTAAGCGGTAGCAGATGTCAAATCTCAAGATCTCAAGAGTTCTTACTCCCGGTTTCTAGGTGCGAAGAACTAATCGCACAGAAATATCACAACAGATATCCAGTTCCAATTATGGCAGAGGTTGCCAAGGACAGTGGAAGACGTCGCGGATGTTCAAGAAGCTTCCCGATAAGCAGCAGAATTGAACACAAAGCACTCCCCTATCTTACAATCTAGGTAGTTTGGGTTTTCTTGAAGTCAACTTAAAGCCTTCTAAGGCCTATAAAATATCCGCGCACCCGGCTGGCTCTGGATATACAATAATCTGCACCATCCATCACCCGGCACACACCTCAGGAGATGACGGCAGAAGAATTGATTGCCTCAATGAGACCGAGAGAAGTTGAGGAAATGCCTCGCGGCATTCAGCTCTATGATGGCAGGCCAACACTCGCGGAGGCAGCCTGCGCTCCTCATTTGAAGAGCACAGGAGAGTCATTTCAAGAGCTAGAGCGTTGGACGAAAACCGTTTCAGGGCTTGGTGGCCATCAGCGCAAGACAACGCTTTGGCCCTGGGACTAAATCTCAGAGGCGATGATAAAATAATATCTGCCATTCTCTTCGGCCACAGTGTCATTCTATCCTCTGATCCAGTGTTCTTCCGCCGTGACCACCTCGATCTCCTACTAATTACGCCCTACAGACTCAGAACCCCCTTGTTCATATCTTGCGGAAATCATATCAGCCATCATAATGGAGCGCGAATATTGTATCTCACTAGAGACTCGGATTTCGAAACCAAGCCCACATACACTCATAATAGCCAACAACAGACAGACTTCAGAGTGCTTCGTGGATTTACTCACTCAGCTTATATGCGAAAAGCATTTTCTGAACGTACATGTCTACATGCTCACCCGACGGCAAAGATGTCCACAATGTACGGCTTCCACCTACCTCGCGTCGACATCCTCGTTGCCACACTTACTAACTTAGAAAACTTTGTTCGAGCAAGCGACTGCATTGATTGGGGTTTTCTAAAATATTTAGTCATTGACGCGGGTTGGATCGACCAAAACGCAGCTCTCCTCAATACCGAATCCATGTTTCACCCCGTTCAAGGCCACTGAGATCGTTCGTCCAGGATTGTTTAACCATTGTCTGCACTCCTGAAATATCCCGACCTATTTGTTCTACCATATTCAAAACCCGTCTGGACCAAAACTGTTACAATTATTGACTTGAACAATGTCGACCAACTTGATCAGCAGAGCATCGCACTCCAGTCAGCAATTCGAGCAGCGAAAACACAATCGAGAGGAAGGACCTTCAATGAATCCAGTGAGCTAGCCAAAGAAGAGTCTGTTAAGGAGCCTGGCTAGGACTCCGACCGTGTATTATCCTCAGAACTTAAGTGTAAGTACTACAGCACGGTTTCTTAAGTTAACTAACATTAGTAGCCAGATTTATCGAATTTTCAATTCCTTTAAAAATTGATGTTTCCCGTCTTCCTTATCTGAAGCGAGTACCTTTGGTACCTGAACTTATTAGTGGACTCATGTACATGCGTATATGTTATACACACAATGACTCTTCGGAATAGGCGTCCTGCATCTGCAACCAACTGAAACGAGCTGGCCGAGAATTATATAACGATTATGGATTATCGATAGTAGGGCTTTGAATGTTTTCCGGCTTTTCATACTCGTGAAAGCAATTTGTATTCTCGGTTCTAGTGTGGTCCTTGAGCTGCGGCAGGAATCTTCAATCCGAGGAGCGGGCTGGATCGCGAAGTATCGGTAAAATTAAAAATGTATGATATTTTCAAGATCAGATACTAGAGTAACCTAGACTTCCTGGAGCCGCCAGTCATCATCTACAATCTTGTTCTGTACGTTACCTCAGAAGCTCAGACTAAGAAATCGATTGTGCGGATATAGGAATATCCGCACCGTCCGCTAAGCTGATTTAGGACGGCAATCGTTTTCTTAGTCTGAGGGACTTTGGCGAGATTTGTAGAAAACCTAAATACCGTTTATCTA
>Ga0307515_10011250_pt1 | contig 16991 bp, 14 predicted proteins | sample 17_EM_MG_FD_194513 | JGI IMG/M metagenome (GOLD analysis project Ga0307515, IMG submission 194513) | Populus trichocarpa ectomycorrhiza microbial communities from riparian zone in the Pacific Northwest, United States - 17_EM | ecosystem: Host-associated > Plants > Roots > Unclassified | place... | reverse complement strand
CCCCTCGCGCCTTGTTCAAGGGTCTCGGAGCCACTCTCGTCGGGGTTATCCCTGCCAGGTCGATAAACTTCTTCACTTACGGTAACGGCAAACAGATCATCGCCCAAAAGTTCAACAACGGCGTAGAGAACTCCTACGTTCACTTGGGCGCCGCCGCGTTCGCAGGCATCGTGACAGGAACCGCCACCAACCCAATTTGGGTGGTGAAAACCAGATTACAGTTAACTGCGGACCACGCGAAGGTCATGCAATCAACACCCAACAAGTCACTCGTTTCTAGTCTGGATATGATCAGGCAGATTGCCAGGGAGGAGGGAATTCGCGGCTTTTACAAAGGACTCAGTGCCAGTTACCTCGGCGTCACTGAGGGTACCATCCAATGGGTTCTCTACGAGAAGCTGAAGCGGCTCAATACCGAATCGCAAGGCAAGGGAGGTTTCCGAGAGTGGGCAGGGATGCTTGGAAGTGCAGGAACTGCCAAGTGTGTGGCCAGTTTGATAACATATCCTCACGAGGTACACTCCAATCTTATATTGTGTGTTCTGGTGTTTACGATGCTCTCCCCATAAGGTCCTTCGGACGCGGCTTCGACAACCGATGGTCGACGGTGTGAAGAGATATACTGGACTTGTTCAAACTCTCCGTCTCGTGATTGCTGAGGAGGGCGCAAGGTCATTGTACGGTGGACTCAGCGCACACTTGATGAGGGTTGTGCCAAACGCCGCTGTGATGTTCTGGGTCTATGAAGGCATCCTGAGATGGGGTAAAAATTCTTCATAGTTGGGCTCCTAGCTCAACTCCAACTCCTCGGGCCTTCGCTCTCGCTGTTATGTCCCCCCCTGCCGCTTTCGAAAAGTACTTTCCATGCCAGCACCCATGCTTAGACTTTTTACACGTGTTGTCTTGGCTCACTCTGCCGCTTTCGCCCACCACTCACTGTATCATACATCATCCACTATAGTCAGTAAACCCCCGGTCTACTTATTGGATATATAATGCGTAATAGGTCTAATCCAGGTCACCTTTCGAAACATCGCGTGGGACTGAACACTGGGCTCTGTACTGGAATGGGAACGACTCAACGACTCTCGGAAAGTACCACCCTATTCTTTCTCTCGAACTCTTCGCATTTCTTCGCCAACGGTCCGTCTTCCAAATTCAAATCTTCTGCCAGCTTCCTCACTACACGAATCGCGCAGTTAGTCGCCGTATTCGAAGAGAGGTGAGTCCAAAATGACGCACGATCACGATCATCAGCAAAACATGTGAACTCCGATCTGGCCTGACGGAAACAGCCGGACCTGGTGGGAGCATATCAGACCAGGGTTCCTCCTGGCCCCCAGAGATTCCCTGAAATCCCCCGATACGCCTGAGGTGGGTACCGTCCCCACTACACACGGTGGGGTCCGTCCTTCCGCGCGTCCTCCTTCGTTATCCTCCGCCACGCCGCGCCGTCATCGCGATCACCAGTGTCACTCCCGTCAACACGGTCACTCGCGTTGGGGAACGAGTTGTAAGAAATTTTGAATAGGCAGAAAGTAGCAAAATGTGATACAATAAACACCCCGCATTAGAAATCACATCGCCGGGTGAATTTGTGGGAACCCGTGGCTAAAGAATGGAACAATAAAGTCTACGCGAGTTTTGCTCCGAGAGCAGGGAATCTACGCTTTAACGAGCACATGTCCCCGGGTCCTCTAGAGACTAGAGTTGCCCGAAACCATACGCTTCACCCCGGTCGTCGTCTTCAGAGACCACGTCATCCGAGTCACTGACATCAGATGGATCCGAACCTGATCTGGATGCATAATCTTCGTCGTCTTCTCCACCTCCGCCGTTCGCGTCTGCACCATCCTCCCCATCCCCGCTGCTCACGTCTGCTTCATCCTCCCCATCCCCGCCGCTCGCGTCCGCATCGCCCTCCTCATCCTCACCGCCCGCGCCTGCACCGACTCCCCCATCCCTATTGCTACCATCATCAGATTCATCACCTCCACCACCACCGGGCCCTCCAGGAGTGGTGACAGGCTCGGACGCTCCATCTTGCCTACCTCGGTGTGCATGGTGATCGGCTTGGGGTTGCACGGGCTCCTCCTCCAGTTCGCCTTCACTCGCACTTGCGCCGTCAACTTCCATGGCATCCTCGTCCAAGGGGGCATGCTTGCGCTTGTATTCCTTGTGGTGTGTTCGCTCGCGAGTCATGTTTTCGTAAACTTCTTCGATCGCTCGCATGTACTTGTGCCCAATCCCGCCACCGCGGTAGCGCATGAACATATCCCGATCAACGAATCTAGAAGTATAAGCAGTAGTCAACATCTGTAAACATGGAGCGTTAGCTGCCTACTGGTTAACATAGTAGGAACACCAGTTCTGGGCTGGCGCGTAGTCCCATTCACTTTTGGGAACCTCAGAATCGTCTTCAACCTCAACGAGACCTTGAATAAATCCAGGAATGAGATGGATGCCACGGATGACGTCGTCAGGGTCGAGGAACCCGAATGCACCATCCTCCAGGTTAGGAACAAACTGGATCCGGTAGAGGCGTTTAGCTTTCCACCCGGCCTTATGTTTCTTGTCGATCGCGAACCAGTGGACCCACAGGACGTCCATGTCGGCCGGGTGAGTCATCGAGTGGTGGAGTACCTTGACCCGGCAGATTGCCAGAATGCGCGCATAGACGTATGGGTGGAGAGGGTCTTGAGAGAGCGCCATCACGTACGGACGGCCTTTCATATTGACCTTGTCTTGCCCTCGTTGGAGATCATAACTGGTATAGTTCACGGTCATTGTGTACCGTTGCTCGAGGCGGTCACCGGCGATGAACACCTTGTTGCGGTCATTTTCCGTAAAGGTTGGAGGCTCCTTGTCATACTGAAGGTGAAGTATCCGGGCAAGGAGATGGTCCTTGAGGTTCGGAATGAAGTCCTTAGGGTGGGTCAGTCAGCCGTGAGCCAAGGGGAAGTGGCGTTAAGACCTGCCTTCAGAGCCGGATCATTCCTGTGTTCACCAAGGGCCCATTGGTAAAGGTCCAAGTTGTCACGTTCCCTCACCGATGTCGAGTAGTGTTGACTCGGTGACGCGCTTTCATTCGTTCGCGTTGGTCGCTTCCGACCCGACGGCTCTGCACCGGTTCGTTTCCTGAGGGCCGCAATGTACTTGCGGTAATGGCTTTGTATCCGTTCCTGTTTTGCGATTTGGCGAGGAAACTGTATCTTGTTCGTGCGCCTATAGTAGCGCTTGACTCTCCGGTGTTCAAGCTCACCCTAGAGGTTTCGTGAGAAATAGGCTTGGAGGAAGAGAAAGCGTGACAAACATGTTGGGTTGTGAAGCAGTCGGTTGGTCCAAATCGCTCAATATGGTCAGCGTAGTCAGCGAGCGCGTGGATCTTGTAAGTCGCAAGGTTGAATGGTCTCAGCTCCGAGTCTCCTTTGGCCGCAGGGTTCGCATGGGGTCCTGGTTCTTTTCGGGCGGTTGAGCTACCTTTCTTTGCCTTGGCAACACGGCGGCGACCACGAGCAGCTTCCTCTCCCGGGAGATGTTTCGTCTTGTACTTGGAGCAAGTGTCACGGAGGAAGGTGCGGAGCTGTCTACCAAGCTCCTTTGACTGAGAGCGGAGAGAGTGAAGGGTGTGCTTGGTGTGCTTCCTGAGCTTTGCATAAGCGTGCCAAGTGGCGAGATCGAAGGCGAGATCAAGAATAATCTTGTTGTGGGGTTCTGGCAACAACCCCTCGATGACCGGGATCCAGCACTACGGAAGCCGTCAACCCTTTGCATGGTGACACCAGAGGCAAGAACCTACCTGCAGAATATCTTCATAGTCTCGTGCGGCGAGCTTCTTCAGCGCGGAAACACTCCCACCAAATCTCCGGATGGTGTCACGACCAAATGTTGGAACTTGACGGAACCTGAGCGCTATCAGTAGCTGACTCTCAGCATCACTTTTTTTCGGACTGACCGGGCATCAAAAGTTTGGACAGAACCTCCTCCCAACAAGTGCAGCAGGCGGAGAAGGTGCAGAATTGTGTCCCTCCCAAAACCGAGCTCTATATCATGCAGGTTATCTACAGCCATCAATGGAGATGGGTTGAGGTTGAGTTCGGTCATGTATGCATTCTACGAGAACCCTGTCAACCGATCGTAGAGCCGGCGTGAGAAATTGGCGCACCCGTGTTGGAACCCATGAGCCCATTTTCAGCAAATCATGGGGTCCATTGTAGCTGACGCTCCGACCACTGTTGAAGATCGCCTTACGGGCGATCTCAACATTCTCGCTTGAATACACACGAGCGGTCTTTTGACGGATTTTCATATCCAGGAAAGACCCAACCTCAGGGATGTCCGCCTTGAGAACAAGGCACCTTGGACAGGGGTACAACCCCATCGATTTGATCGTCTGAATCATTGCCCTAGGACACTTTCAGAACGGTTTGCGTGAGGTCCATGAGAACATACACCCACTTTTCCTTATAATCTGCAGAGTGCAAGATTAACCGAAGGAGCCAGCGCCGCAAGATGTCATCTCCACATTTGGTGACTCGACCATTGTTCTGGGCGTTGGCAAACGTGCCGCCCACGATAAACCGCAAGGCGCCGTGAATCAGCTCCCGCTTGAGGTGGGCGAGCATATCGGCTGAAGGGGTGGTTCCATAGTGCTCCATGTAGAACTCGTTGATTGTATCTGGCAGCTGAAGGGAAGCCGTGAGATTCTCAGTAGGTAGTGTTAAAATTGATCGGCCTCCTACCGTTGGGAGGTATGCAATGTGATGTGCGGAGAAGGATGTTGGCTTTGACCGGACATACTTTGAAAGGTTGCCAATGAAGAGGTACACCGGCCACAGGGAAGCGGAACCGAATGAAGCGAGGTGTGTGGAATCGGAATACAGCAGGGCTGCCACGACAAACGTTTCCAGCTGGGGACCGGGAGTGAGCTTGAAGGTGTCCTGAACATTCCTCTCTGCCTCCAGCATCGCATCCGACGTGTACACCTCAGAGTAGACACGAACCGGGTCACTGTCTTCATCCGGTCTCCACCACTCTTCAAACGGCTTGATATGGAGGTTCTCGAACGAATCGGGATCCCTCAACTCCTTTTCAATCACCTCGACAGCATCGCGGTAGAGTAGCCCGGGAACAGCGAACTCCGGCGCGTCCTCTTCTCGTTGCTTGACTCCAGTGCAAGGGACCTTGATCTTTACCGTTCCGGTTTTCCAGCTATCGCCGGGTGCAAGCGTGGTCCCAGGCGTTGAAGATATGGTCGTTCGTTCAAACTGGCGTAGAGCGCTGATGGGTTTGAAATCTCGTGCTTGCGAGATGTCGAAGAGGGGATGGTTGAGAACATTGACCAGGCTGGTAAGGCTTCCTATCCCATCACTGGAACCTTCGGTGGACCACCAACCAAGCAGGAGGTCGCGAGTTGGGTTTGTTGAGGTAGAGAGGGGATCTGGTTCGTTCGAAGTGGAGGAAGTGGCCAGGTCGGAGCCGATCAGTTCGGCATTTGCTGAACGTGAAGCAGCCGAACCAGGCTGAGCAGAGGGGATGTCGGAGAAGGGGTTGGTGTCCTTGGGGTTGTGCGAAGAGATGGAGGAAGATGAGTATTTCCGGAACACGCCGAATGAGTTTGGCTCGGTGGCGATCTGACCTGTGGCAGGATCAGACTGGCACTCCTCATCCGGGGGTTCAGGCTCAGGCTCAGGCTCAGGCTCAGGCTGAGCTGCGCTGGCTCTTGCCCTTGCCGCTTCCAACCGTTGCTTCTGGGTGAGAAATGGACGCCCCATGTGGATCGGGGTCGTTGAGGTTGGAACATAGTCTTGGAATCGCGCAGGAAACCGTCGGTTTCTCATTGACCGTGTAAGCCCTGTGTCGACCGATCTCTCCAGGAGAGGGACCTGCGATTCCATCAACAGAGAATGGCATTGAGCGCGGTTTTATCGGGATGTATTTCGAAACCCACCGGATGTGGAGGCTCTGGCTCTGGCGTGCGGCGAGCCATCTCTTCATCGAGGAGTTGTCGCTTTCGCACCTCTTCCACGTCGGCCTCATGCGCTCGTTTTAGGGCCAGCACCCGTCCCATCAAGGTGTCTTCATCCTTGGTGTTGGCGTGTTTCTTGTATTGGTGTTGGCGGAGGCTCTGCTGGTTCCGGTACAACCTTGGGTTCGGTTGGCTGGCACAGTCCCCGTCAAAACATTGGTAGCCCGTTTCGACGGATTGCATGGAGAGTGAGAGGTATAACCAGGAAGGGTAGTCGCACTAGTGGCCCCAAACCTGGGACGTTGACTCAGCACCTGCTTGCAGCATTTTCCAATATCTTCACCCCCTTTCCCACCCGCACCCACCATGACAGGCTCAGGCGAGAACAACAATGCGTACGTCCCCGCTCGCCCGGGGCTACCACAAACCCATCCTGACCCCAACGCCTTATAGCCCAACTGTTAGCTTCACCGCTGAGGAGAAGGATGAAATCGATTCCGCATCGAGGTGGCTCCGAAGGGTCGTTCACCCATTTGACTCTTTTGAACAGATGATCGTTGTTGGGTTCACTCCCTCAGTGTCTTCACAAGGCAGTAACCAACCCCGTGCACGCAGGGATCAACTGTATTCTGCACGACTGTAGGCCAGTTCACATCGGTTTTTAGCGGATCATTCAGAGACCAACCGACAGGACACCGATCCAGCGTGAGTGCCGCCTTGAAGACTCAAACCGCATTATGGCGCACCTACCGCACATTGCGGCACACATTGCTACATTGAGCACAGCCTTGAACATGAAGGAGGTAACATTCATTGCACGTAAGGTACGACCGTCCTGTTGCAACCCACGCTGCCAACAGCCGAACACTGAACTTTCCCTAGGTTCAAGAGTCCGCGAACAGTGCCAAGGACACCGACACCAAAGATATGAAGAAACTTGTACCTGCTCTCATCCCATCGGAGTATTTGCCGGAAGGTGGGATTACTGCGCTTTACGAGCTATCTCCCGATCCGGAGATAAATAAAGCGTGGCGCGGCTTCAACAACTGCACCACCGGCCGTTTATTATGCCCAATGAAATATCTCCAAAGGTTCAAGGAGAAGCCAGAAGAGTGAGTGATACATGGATGCTTGAAACTGTCGTGTTTAGATTCTGATCTCTACGTTCAGGATTTGTCCCGAGCTTCGTGATCGGACCCTCCCGCTGAAGGATCGGAGTGGCGAACCACTGCTTCCTCTGTTTCTCTATGAGGAGAGCATGATAGATGGGTCAGTGACGAAAGGACTTCTTCGTGGTCCGTTGCTACTGAAGGTTGGAATTGCCCACCTATCCTGGACGTCCCCTGACAGATGCCCACAGGCATATCGGTCCATCTTCCTTGGCCGTTCCCATGCATCCGGGAGTTCAGGAAAGACCAAAAGTGGAAATGCCAAGATACACGGCATGACCTCGGTGATCCCCTCCACCATTTGCTACGTGGCTATCCAGGTAAACCGGTGTGCCGCTTGCTCGTCTCCCATTCATTGTTGATCATCTAAAATAGGTGTACGTTGCATTAAGCTCAATGGAAAAATGGGGCAGCATGTCTGGCGATGTCAACTTGTCATCGCTTTACGATCTGCTCAGGGAACAGTTCCACAACCCAGAGGACTCATGGTATAAGGACACGCTCAAATGGTGGAATGAGTACGTTTGAGATCAAACAGTTCCGCCCGACAAACCGCTCACAAACTGCCATTTAGCAATGTGTTCCCCGATACTACCGGTGCCCAAGGACCACAGGAACTCAGAGAGACTGAGGGGCTGACGACGAGGGAGCTGATGGAACAGGAGCAGCGGGCGAGAATGACCCAGGCTGCACCCGGGATGGGCAGCCAACCTGGATATTAACATTTGTGTTCGCTAGCGGAAAGGTGTTGCGGGTGCTGTGAACCTTCAGACAATCCCTGCAACGACAGAAACCGACAGAGTAAAACGCTGTACAATTCCAATGTGATATCTATCATGTGCTGTGTGGTATCGATCTCGTAGAAAGGGACATATTTACACTACACAGAAATGGCGGACGTCAAAACACCGTCAATACTCAACACCGAATGAGACCAGGGGAGGGGTTTGAAGGATGATCTTTTCGCCTTTCAGGATCTCTTCACGAGAGTAGGCGTTCTGAGTTAAGAAGACGAACTCCTTGAATCCAGGGGCCAGAATCTCCTCGTACTTGGAAGTGATGAAGATGGCGGTGATGCTGACCAGCTGAAGTTTGGCGATGGACACGACGCGCTTTGTGAGGAAGCAGTCGATGATATTGACAGCGATCCAGATGGTTTCAGACAACATGTGGTAACGGAGGTGGACTTGCAGGAGCCAGTCGACCAGCGTCTGGCGCATTTCCCAGGTAAGGTCATTCTGTCCATCCATGTATTCAGGGTTGGGCATAAGGCTCTCCTAAACGAGGATCCCATCTCAGCAAACGCGGAGACATGAAACACGCCAAGAGACATACCTCGAGCTCATTCATGTACTCAAAAATCTCTTCGGCGTGCTCGGACACCATTGTGGTGTCGTACATGTCAGGTTCGTCCTCAAACACATCCCTGATAGCCTGAACTTGATGATGGTATCGTTCAGCACGTTCAGGGGATGCTTCTGGCCAGATGTACTCGGCGTGGTCGTCGTGGCGTTGGTATCCGTCCTCGATCATCAGTTCGACCTCTCGAATGGTGTTCATGAGTCCTCATGAACAACCTCCTCGATGTCCATGCTCTGTTCGTCCTCATCTTGGGCAACTGGGGGAGCGAGGTTGGCAACCTGCGGGACGCTCTGCGTGACACGGATCAATGAGGGGCGGGAGGGGATAGACTGGACGGATTGTGATGGGACAGGTCGCGAAGCTGGTGGAACCCGCTGAGGGGCGACAGTTGTTGTCGTGGTTGGCACTGCATGGCACTTGACAATGTCCACCGACTCCTTCTCCTTGCCGGTGGCCTTGAGTGGCTGTTCCTACGACGGGTCAATACCAGCCATGGAGCAGTGAGGGAGGCCACATTACTTTTCTGTTAATTGTGGTCTTGGTGATCTCGTTCAACACTGGACACTCGTGGACATTCTTGACGAAAGTGGTTGAACGAGAGGGACCGACGCCAGCACCAGAGCCTTGTCTGAGGTGTTTGCTCGTAGCATTTTCGTCGCCTTTAGCTCTGACAATGCCGGCGGTTCTGTTTCGTATAGGAAGCTGTGGAAAGGATGAGTTTAGCACAAGTGGGGAACGATGAGGAGGCGGGGTGAAACAACGAACGTGTTGGGTGAAGGAAGGGGCCGTTGTTAGGGAGAGAAAATAGAAAACCGATTGGGCAGATTGAGGCCGCAGGGCCGGAGAGTCGGTGGAAGCATCCCGAGGAACGGAGCCAGCGTCCAAATCGATAGCAGGGGAAGAGAGCGCAGGTGATTCTATGGACTGAACATTAAACGGGAGAGAAGGGACGACGTCGTCAGGCTTCACCTTGATTGAAGGGGTTGTGGGTCTCGTGATAGTTGTGGGTAAGCCAGGCGTCCGTCGACTGTGTACTTTCTCCTTCATGCGAGGTGTCTGCCGTTGAGGTTCTCGCTGATATGATGCCAACAAAAATAACAGATCTGAACAGAGACTGCGTGTTAGTCATCTTGTGAGGGTTGAGTACGGAAGAAGCGAACCCGATAGCCGCAAAGACACGGCCTAAAGTTCAGGTCAGAGGCGTCCATCTCCTTGAGACGGAGCGGGCATTCTTGTCCTCCCTGGTATTGACCAAACGTGAAAATCAGTAGATGCACGGGGACGGGCCACCAGCGGGCACAACGGGCAAACATACTGCTTCATCGTCGCTCCAGTTTCGTGTCTTGTACGCCCACGAAGACACGAGGTTTAGATTGTATCGGTGTGGCACCGGATTGGAAAACGGTGATGGGTGGGGATGGATGAGCATCGTGCGTCGCGTCCACTTGCGTCCATGAGAATTGCTGACAAAGCCCGTGCCACCACGCCTTTATCTTCCCGCTGGCCACTCGACTCATGCCACAAATGTTCTTACCATCTCCCACCATCTCCGACGCTTGCTGTGATGGACATTCCGCTGCTCTCCGTGTCTTCCTTGTCACAAATCTCAAGTACCGGTAGCCCGGAAATCGCTTTGTGTGTTGAAATACTGATATATCCGCTCACCGACTGACCCTTCCCTCCTCCAGAGCGGCGGTTGTCAGTGGGATCATCCCCGCGATGTCTGCGCCATGGTAAGTTGTCCACTTCGTGTTTACCACTTACCCAGCTGATCTCTCCTGGTCCTCCCCGCCCAGGTTCACGGCAGACATGTGCGTAGCTTCCGTCTCTGATATCGGTTCCATGCTCACTGACGACCTCGGTGACGCTGACAGGGAATCCAAACACCGGCAAATCCAAAGGATCTACGAGAGAACAAACTTTTTAGGTTAGCCTCGTCTATTTTCATCGGCCTTGTTCCCCTCCCTGCTGACTGTTAAATTACATCATAGCCCCCCACTCCGTGCACCGCCGCGCCAGCCTAGTAGGTTCGTCCGTTTTCCGCCATCTTGTTCTGCCCCAAATGACCCGCCGATCGTTTCACAGGGCGTCCCCCCGGACACCCATCTCCGCGACGGGCTGCGTGATCCCCTCACCTCCAATGACTCTCAAGTTCTCAAGTACCCTCTTCTGTGAACTGTAGTGCACCGACCGCTAGTAAGCCAGAATTCTCCCACCGATGGCGGCCTCCCTGCGTCTGATGCCTGGATTGAATTTCCAGCGACCGTGTACTTATCCGTATATGGTAGCGACCGATAATGTATTTATATGTTTAGGTATTGGTCATGGAAATGGAAATGCGAATTGTTTTATGAATTTCTTATTAAGTGATTTTAAGGGATTTTAAAACTAAAACAATATCAGGCTCTGCCAGGTCCAACTGAGCGACGGCCAGCAGTATGAGACAATATCAGGCCGGATTTAGTTGGGGCGGCCAGATGAATCGATCGGGTCGGTGACCCAAATATGGGTGTTAGGGTTCTGAAATCCCCCCGCCAGACCTGGTGAAACCTCCCCGGTCAGGCGGACCCTTATCTGGTCAGACGGGGGAATATCGGGGCAGATCTGGTTTGCGCAAATTTGCTGATGATAGGTTTGCGTGCCGATCGACTCGATCAGCTCACGGGTTAGACCGTTGAATAGGTCTGAATCCACAAAGTCCCAGTAGTGTGCGAGCTTATACATCCCCTGGAGGACGTCCAATCTCTCCGTCTCTTCCGCTGGCGGATTGTATGATCCCTTGTACATCCAGTCTGCGCGATCATTAGTGATTTCTTAGTACCCCTCAACCCCAAGGAGTGCAGTCACGAACCTAACACGGCTTCAAGGCACCCCTGACTGTGATCAACATTAATCTCAACTTTCCCCTCCAAGTCCCTTGACTCCCTCCAGCCGAGTGAGAAGCAAGTCTCAAAATGTCTACTCTGCGCAGCGAGGAATACCCGGTGGGCTGCGAATTCTGTACCATCCTCTGCGATGAAGATAACATCCGTCAGCTGGTCCGCTTCCCGCATCCTGTTGAAACTGCTTCTGATTCGTGTCAGCCGTGTTTCATGAGAAAATTCGCACGGGAGGTCGTCGGGGATGGAGACGTGATCGATTTCCTTAACCCCTGCGGCGCGCAAGAGTCCGCTGTAGATCCTCAGGAATTGCCTCACGGGGCGCGGGTTGGAAGAATCTCTGTCGTCAAGGAGGAGCTCGGAAGCGGAGTCCCACGTCCATTCCGAGAACGGGTTGTCGACGTTGAGGAACAACTTGTCCTGGTTGTAATCCAACAACCCTTCAGCTTCGCTTTCATGGTCATTGAGCCACAAATATGTCGCCTTTAGGTCCTCGATCAGCTCGGAGTTGTGTTGTAGATTGGGTGCGATCCTTGTGGAAAGGATGCGGAGATGTTCGATCTGAAAGTGGATGGTGAGAGGTAAGCGGGGGAGCAAGAACGGGAAACGTACGACTTCTGGGGCTGTTGGCTCCCAGGCCGAGTTGTTAACCACTCGAAGTTCGGGTGATGGTACCTCGAAACACATCGCGCGTTGGGTCCACGCCACTCTGACAAACTTAGGGTCCGCTACCTCTGAGGGCGATACGATATCCGGGAGAGAATGGTAACTATCTGTCGGAATGGACCCGTAATGGGTGGAGCCAACACGGCGGGGAATGAAACGCAAGTCTTGCAGCGCGTTCTGAGAACTAGGGTTACCAAACAGTTCGCGCGGCATCTCGGCGTTATACGTGCGAAAGACTGCTAGGGCCCTGCTCAGTATATCCGCTCCATTGATGTCCTGGTGGATGGCCAATGCGCAAGCTTCGAAGGATGGTGCGGTGACGGTACTGATTAGACCCCAACCGTGGCATAGTTCTTGTTCAAGGTCCCTGAGGTCGGGGTGCAGGAATGCCCTGTTTTGCGACGCGAAGGCGTTAGCGAAGGTCGCGTTAGAGCTGAGATAGAGTTCGCTGGGCGGCGACATTCTCCCGTTGGCATTGGGGACGAGGATCGATGGCCGTGGACCTGGTGAGCGGAGTATTTCCTTCAGCAACGACTTGTAAGTGGACGTTACAGTGCTCATGACAAGTGGGAATGATAGGTGATCCGTGTAGAAAGTTGACAGAGCGACAGGCTCCTTCATGAATGACGGGAGGTAGTCAGCGGGAACATATGCTGTTGATCCAGTGGCCCACGGTGTTCGAACGACATCGGGGCTGATACCTTCCGGAATCACGATGGCTGTGCTCGCGGAAACAAATCTCACAGGCCCGGGGTCGGTTTGAACCGTCTCCCAGAGGGGGAGATGCTGAACAATTGCCTTCTCAGTCTCCGATAGGGAACGATAGGCACCGCTCAACTGTTTCCGGAACCATTGGGAAAATTCCGAGTGGAGCTCGTGGCTGAGTCTCTGAAAACGGTGTGGGATCTGCTCGAGGGGGAGGTCCGTGAAAAATCCGATGATGGCATGGTGGATTCCCGTGGATTGTTCTTTTTGGGATTTTATGGCTTCCCTGAGTTTCTTCCCGCAATCGGCGATCCTGATGAGCTTCATCCCCAGAGCCGCACACGCATCGAGCGGCACAGTTTTCCGAGGTTTGATGAGAAGGACCTTGCTTCTAGTGAGTTCGAGGAAGGAGATTCGTGTGGGAATCTCTGGGCTGTAGGTAGGGATGAGTGGCAACCGTCGGAATGCCAGATCCTCGATTGAAACCTCAGTAGCATTGTCAAGGAAGTCCCACAGTTCTCCCAACCACAGGTCCAGAGCTCTGGATGGGGAGAAGGTATCCTGCTCAGGGATATTGGCCATGATGAGCCTTGAAATTGCCATATTATCCAGCTTGCGGACTTGGAGTGAATCATAGATGGCATGTTCCTTTGCTGCTTCTGGGTGAAGGAAATGGTGAAGTGGGAAAGGGAACTGGGGGGTTTCATGTTGCTGTGGGGGACAGTAGAATATTGTGTGTTCTGCTGACAGGGGTGCCAGAGTTCCATCAGCAAGTGGAAGAAGGGGAAGTCCAAGGGAATTGGGGAAGGAGAGATTGAGGAATCCAGCCACAGCAGCCACATCACCCACTGTAATCCTGCCTTCTTTGTACATTGAGATGATGGAGGCTGCCTGATGTTGCAAGATTGTTGTCAGGTAATTACTGTCAACACCTGGCAGTGGGGGTGAGGAGAACCCAGGGGGGAGGATGGCAAGATCATCTGGAAGTAGTGCCTGTAGGAGATCACCTGGGCATGATGGTTGGAGGAAGTGGGCCTTGGATGGTGCAATCCGATGGTTGGAATAGCTATCGCAGACTAGCTCATTGGATTCAGGAAGGATGGTTGCCATAGCCTTAACAACAGCTCGGGAGATCCAATCTTTTTCAGCTTCCTTTGGCCACCAGGGGCATTCCTTCATTGGGCGGGTGTTGTTCCAACCTGCAAGGAATTGGAGGTAGAATGAAGGGACCACTTTAGCAAGGAGCCACCTATTGAACTGTGACTCTAGGTTTACTTGTCCCTTTTCATCATGCCGTATACTGCGCCTATCTTCTGAGAGAATAAAAGTGCAGTGGAGGTGGATGGGAAGGGAGATGGTGTCCAGGAGGGGAAGGCCAAAGAAAGGTCGATGAAAGTGGGGGGGTGTATCAAGAGCTCCAGCAATGCCAATTGAGATAGTTGGAATCTTGTGGATAGAGAGGCAGTCATGGAAGCGAGATGGGATATGCTGGAGTGGAATTGTCTTAAACAGCACACTCCACTGTTCTTGTTTGGGCTGGAGTGAAGAGCCATGATGGATATCCACAACCTCACTGAAGCCAGAACACTCCTTTGCAGATTTCTCTACTACCCATGACTCCAGATGATGGTTATCTTGACCAGGATACGAGGCCTTGATCCTCTTGATAGGGATGAAGAAGAGAGCATGTTGTGCACGTCTCTTAAAGTCTGTGATCAACTTCTTGATCTCTCCCCTGCTAAACCACCCCCTATAAATTGTACTTTGGCCAGCTTGTTGCTCAGTACGCAAGGGGAGTATGAACAGTGTCTGTAGACCAAATGAATTTTCAAAAAAATATTCAGGTGAGGAAGTCAAACCTCATTATATTTATCCATTGAACAATCATAACCATAGTGGCCATGCAGTGGAGAGAGGTGTGCAGGGAAGAATCTAACACATTGTGAGTTTTATATATAGTATACTTAGAAATGGAATTGGCATACCTCTTCATGGTTTCCAGTGATACTTTGTAGCATGAGCGACCCCTTCCAAGGTATGCCTTCCTAGGATCCATGAACAGGACAGAACAACCAGACAAAATCATTGCAACCTTGAAATTGTGAGATATAAGTATATGTCCATAGATGACAGAGGTTGGAAGTACCTCTGTGAAATAGAACATTGAAAGGACCCCTAATCCAAACCTGCCAATCCTGAGTTTCCCATCAACACTTCCCTTATTGCTCCCACTCCCAACATTACAGATTCCTTTCCAGTCTGAAGAAGAAAAGACACCATTGTTGTGGAGGATAAGGGAGGGTTGGCCACAGAATTGTTTCAAGCCATATGAGACAAGGTGGTGATTTTCTGGGAGTGGGTGTTGTGTGGTGTCCAAAGCAATCCCAAACTCAGCTGCCCCAGCATCTGCAGCATTTGCCAGGAATTCCATAAAGGCCTGTTCCTTGGTGTAGTTGAGCAACACACTAGAGATTCTGGCAGTGAGATCCTCTTTCATCTCCAAAAAGCCATCATCATCAAGCATGTTGACCCTATCACTGAGAAAGGGTAGACCAAGTTTCAGTGCCAGTTTCCTATCAACATGGTCACTTGCAATAGAATGGCCAGGAGGGAGTTGCACTTCGCCTGCATGTGGCCCTAGGTCATTGAAGTAGGTCACTGAACAGGCTTTGAGGATGCCATCAGTTGTAGGGATGATAGATGTGTCAACACCAGTGCTTCCAAGAGCTGCTTTTAGGTCCTTGTCACCAACTGCACGAAGGAAGGCCACAACTGCATCCACTGGTATGTTCCCAATGTCCTGGAGGATATGGGAAATAGCATCTACTGAGGGTCTAAGGAAGGTTAGAATATGTCATCTAGATAATATATAAATCTTACTCTTCCATACAGCCCATTGCCTGAAGGAAAGACCTTGCATCCCTATTATCAGCAAACAGTGATGCAATTTGCTTAAATGGGTGAATGACAAAGTCCTGCTTAAAGGTGGCAAATGAGGTTGATGTCAATGTAGATCCAGAGGTTGGGACCCAGATTCTCCTTTTGATAGACTGTTCTAGCTCCTGCAACTGGCCACTACTGGATAGCTCCTCAAGGTGAGAGCCCAGGAAGGAGGTAACTGGAAAGAGCTCTGGACAGGAAGGTTTCCCCTCACTGACCAAAGCCCTGAATTGGGCCACAACAACTTGGAGGGTTGGAGGTATATTCCAGCGAAGAGCATGCAAGAGTTTCTGTGACTGTACCCTTTTGGCTCTCTTCAGGAGTGGCAGGACACGGTTGCACAGTGCCGCAAAGTGATGGTCATGGGAGCTAGCAGGAGAAGATAACCCATGGGTTGTGTCTAGCCATGGGCAGTCAAGAAGAAGGTTGGAGATAGACCAGGAAGTGGTGTCATCAAGAAAGTCCAGGAGTAAATTTGAAAGTTGGGTATCCTGTTTGTTTGTGATGATGCCCACAATCTCCTGAAAGATCTCCACAGTGAGGGTGTTAGAGAGGAGTGAGAGGGATTGGAGGCTGCCAACCATCCTTTGCTGTAAGGCTGTCTGGTATTGTGGGAGGTGAGGGCTGTCAGGGGGAAGGAGGTTTGCTAGCCTATTGGTTGGATCCACAAGTGTCTTGGGTGAATGAAATTGCCCATCAGCACCCAGGATGAATGGAGTGGATTGAAGGTGAGAGAGGGAGGTAGAGGGGATGTACACAGTGGAAAGTTGTTCCAGAAATGTTGCCTGTAGATCTGGAGGCTGGGATTGGAAGTGGTGGATGACTAGTTGGAGGATATCAAGGTTTGATGTGGCTCCTAGGGTCTGGTCAAGGATCTGTACCAAGGATAACTGTGAGGTGAAGAAGGTGTTTGGAACTATTGGCAGGAGTGTGACACCAGGGACCACAACCCTAATAATTACACCATCAGGGATGCTTGACCACTCTGTGAGGTAATTGGTCATGGAGCTGCTTGGTTGTGGGAGGGAGAGGTTGGAGGGAACCATGTGATTATAGATGGGTAGTGCCTTGAGGATGGCCAATGCGGCTTGGTCCTTCTGGATGGTCCACTTATGGGAGAGAATATAGTCTTGAAGGGAATGGGCCTCTGGGTCAGAGAGTCCTTGGTGGAGGGGTGGGAGGGAGGTGAGGACATCATGGGGGTTGTTCAAGGACTTGAGATGAGGATCCAGATACTTTTGTGCAAGTGCTGAAACTCCAGGGTGCAAAAAAGAAAGACCAAGGCGCTGAAGAAACTGCACC
>Ga0307515_10011249_pt1 | contig 16991 bp, 23 predicted proteins | sample 17_EM_MG_FD_194513 | JGI IMG/M metagenome (GOLD analysis project Ga0307515, IMG submission 194513) | Populus trichocarpa ectomycorrhiza microbial communities from riparian zone in the Pacific Northwest, United States - 17_EM | ecosystem: Host-associated > Plants > Roots > Unclassified | place... | reverse complement strand
TTGGTGAGGGGTTTAAACGTAGAGGATTGGAGAGGCGAATCGGGTGGTCCCTCTGTAGCGTCGTCGTTCCTCAAGAGTGGGTCCGAATCGGATAGACCTTCACTATCTGCATCCTCGCTGGTACCCGACGACATCCTCAAGTCGGCTTCATCGAATCTACCAGACCGGGAGTGAGGTGTCCGAGGCACCAAGCCATCCGGATCGGAGAGGGCGGAGCTGACGGCCCTCGACGGGATAGTGGTCATCTAGCGAAAGGAGGCTCTTGTAGAAACCTGAGGCTTTATTCCCGAAGCGGCCCTGCGCTGAGTGTTCGTCGACGTTAATGTGGTTCCGAATCCTGTCTCCCTCCATCACGGCATAGTGTGCCACTGCTACGGGACGAGCGGCACCCTCGATCGTTGCCGGGGCGACGATACCCGCCGTGCCGCAGAGCACCACAGGACAAGCGTCGAGATGATGTACCCAGTTAATCTATAGTACCCGCGCGTATCGACACATTCTATCAGACAGGCGGCTTGCCATCCTTTTGAGATGTCGTGATACGATCTCCCAAAGACAAAGCAATGCCCTGCGTTTTGCTTCGTATCCGTACATGACCTGTGATGTTTCCAGCTTCGGTTCTCTCGATACTCAAGTTGGCCAACGCGTCCTCGCCTATAACACCTCGTTGAGATAAAAAAACCCGCAACAGTTGACGGAGTACACACCAAACAAACTGCGAGCATACATGTTCGCAGATAGGAAGTCACAGTCTCCTGACAGCGCACCCTCTGGGGTGAGGCAGGACATGTTTGTGACCTTCATTACATGTGAGAGGTACTCCCGTGGATCCCTGTAAGAAATATTGGCTTCAAAGGGAACCCGGTATAGAAGGGACAACGGGCGTACGTCACAGTGGTTGTAACATTGACCCTGTTCTCCCATTCGAACTCGGTCCACATGCTCCGGAACTGGTGCGACCGGTCAGTACGCAGGCCCTGGTTCATCTAGATTAGGACCTACCTGAGCCTCAGTGCAGTACGCCGGCTTGATATAGTCCATAATATCAATGTGGATATCGTTCAAGATGACGCATTGCTCAGCCATTCCTGGTCCCTCCCACAGGATGCTTCCAAAGATAACACCGGTTTCTGTCGAAGAGACTTTAATGGTAGCCTTGATGCTCTGGAAGCCACGCGGAGCGATTGTATAGACAGACGGCCGCTCTACGAGCTTCAGATCACCCAAAGTCGCGAAATCTAAACAGAGACTTTGCAGGGTATCCGCAGTTTGGTTGACCAACAGTACATCTGGTCCGTGGCGTCAATACCGGTTCGCACATTCATACCGGATTACACACCAAGGAGGATATCAAAGCCATGTACTTTGACATAAGCCTCGGCGTAAATGGGATCCGAGAAACCAGTAAGCTGGGAGATCCTGCTGAGATTCGAAATAAAGTCCTCATGGACCTCCCCGGCACCGGTAGCCTTGCTGACATCTTCGAGTTCCTGGCGATTCATTGAGTTATTGTCACAAGTATAAAGGAGATATCAACCCACATCGATGATGTCGTCGGCCGCCTTTTTCGAGAACTGGCGGAAAGTCAGCAAGTCGTCGACTTGAATCACCGTCTTTTTCGCTGCCTCGGCGGCTTTCTTCTCGGCAGCCTTTTTCTGCAAGCGAATCCGGGGTGAGTTTTCAGCCTAAAAAACGTGGGCAGAGAAAATCACGAACCTCTTGCGCGACGATCATCTTGGAGTAAGCGGCCTTGGTGTCCTTCAAGAAGATTTCCTGGACAGCCGGTTGTTTGTCGAGATCACTCAAGGTCTGAATGCAGTTCATGATCCGCTCGTTGGAGTCTTCGTCGATGGGTACGGTCACAAACTTGGATTGGCCAACACGGATGACCGAAGCCATCATTAGCATGGCCTCAGCCTTGAGAGAATTGGCTTGTTGTTTGTCTTGAGAGATGTCGGCGCATCGAATAACAAGTTTGGTAATCGCGGAAGAAAGTACCGAGCCGGTATAGAAATCTCCTCCCAAGAGCAGCGCTGAAAACATCTGTCAGTACGACAATAAAAACTCGGCATGGGATTCGATTACTTCTCAAAGGCGGCTTAACAGCAGCCTTGACTGCCTCTAACCTGGCGTTGCTGGCACTAGTGAAAGCGGTTTCAGTGGCATATGTACCGTCGGCGAGAACCCGCGGCCTGCTGCTGCCAGTTGTAGGGGCCACTTCCTTCTCCTCTTCATCGTCCTTGTTCACCTCATCCAGCAATCGTTGTTCCGAAGCAAGAATGGGGATCTCGCCAATCACCTTGCGGATCTCTTCGAAGGCACTCAAGATATCAGGAACATCCTCGGAGTACTCTCCGATGATCCACAGTACCCCTCGGTAGACTTTGCCAGACTTAATCTCCGGAAGAGTCGAGGTGAGGTGGGAAACGATCGGTTTCCTCAAAGGAGGGAACTTCTCGACCACTTCCCGCACGAAGGCAACAACATCGAGAGCAGATGGGTTATTTGAGTCTCCAAGGAAGTCCATGAGTGCATGTACGACGCTAGCGGCAACCTCGGAAAACTTGACTGCGCACACGTGGATCGACTGGATGAGTAATTGACGGTACTCTGGTGCCTTCTCATGTGATTGATCCTGGGTTTTCTGTAACTGCTTCTTCAGGAACAGTACAACTTCCTCCACGTTGCGGCTTGAGGTAAGACTGAGCACGATGCCAATGGCCTTTCTTCGAACCTCCAGATCCGGACTAGCAAGAACCTGGAGTATGTCCATGATCAGATTGTCGAGGACATGACCGTGCTTCGCGCGCAGGTTATCGAGGCGATCCAAAACAATCAGCTTGACGTTATTGTCGGATTCCTTGTATGCAAGGTTAATGTACGTGGATGCGGCAGCTAATACGGCGGTGTGAGATCAATGAGCGACAGAAACGTAAGACATACTGACCCTTAATCGCGGCGGGATTCTGAGTTAGAGAAGTGAGGATACCGGCTGCCTCGTATTTCACAGCGTGCGACGAAGAGCTCAGCAACTCAGATGTCAGGAGGATGAATCGCGGCTGTCGTCGTATGAGTCAGGATGTATTTGGTCAAAAGGTTTGGTTAACGGACCCTGTGGACCGAGTCCCGTTTACAGTCCAGCTTAATAACCTCAATGATGCTCATTTGAAGCAACTCGTCCATGTTGGGGATCTGGTCAAAGTGTTGCAGGATATACTCCACGGCCTTGGGCATAGCGCAGTTCGACAGAAACACAAACGCGTTTCGCTTGCAAGTTGCATCCGACTCGGCAGCGAGGAATGTTTGGATTAGTTCAGGAGCGTCCGGGATGAGGTTCTCGAACTCGCGGTAGATAGTGTAAATGGCGAAGACGGCGTTTTTACGAACGTACGAATGTCGGTGTTCGAGGCAAGAGCGGCAGATTGGAATGAGGGGTTCGAGGAGTTCAGCATCCTTCGAGATCTTCTGAAGAAAGCGTAGAGTAGCACCCCGGATGTACTCGTTTGGATGTTGCTATAAATCGGGTTGCGTTTGAGACCATCACGCCCAGTTGATCACAAACGTACTGACCAGGTCGTTACGAATGGCATTGCTAGGGATAATGTCAGTGGAGAACAACCAACACGAGAACTTCGCAACGCACACGACGAGAATCATTTCCTGCTTCAGCTTCCCACTATCATCGTATTTTGGACATACTTCCCAGTAGAAGTGGAGGAGCTTTTTCAACGCCTTGTTTTTGGACGGGAGTACATATTGAATAATTGGCATCAAGAGCTGGGGCTATTGACAGTAGGTCGATGAGTTTCCGTGGGCTTTGGTCAGGCAGGCCAATATACCAGAGCATTTCCATTGATCGTAGAGATGATGATCCTTCGCAGAGTGTCGAATTTTACTTCATCGGAGCCCTTCTCGAGACCAGACCTGAGTTCTTGAATGGATGGCGACTCTGACGAGTCTTCAAACACGACGGTGTAGCACGACGCATCGGTAGAGATAGACATGGTCGCGTCGGAAAGGGCGTTTTAGCAAACGGCGTCGAACACGTGTCCAATCTCGGGCTCAACTCTCCCGCGACAGCGTCCTTTGCGATCAACGCTCTCAGGGTATTACTTATACACAAGGATACTCGAGTTACAACGGTCCACGCTAAACGCGTGGTGGTTCAAAGTTTTTCTAGGCCGGCTGGAGCCCGCTTCTGTGAACTCCAGCCGTCTCGGTAGCCCCAATCAAACACCCCCTCCACCCAGGAGGCACTCCAATCTCCTTGAGCACATTGTTAGTCTCCCCATCTCCGAACCGCTGTTCCATCTGCATCATCTCTGGACACAACCTGACCCGATCCCTGGTTATTTCGCAACCGCACCTCTCCTTGGCTTCCGAGAAGCCAACGATGTACACCTTGTTGCCGTGTACGACAAAGTTCTCTTTGTCGTGGAGTCCGCAATGGCGAACACCGGCTCTGTGCAGACGGTACGCTGCCTCTAGTTTTAAGCGACTGCAATAAGCTCAAAGTCAGCGTTCAGTGTCGAGACGGCGTCATCTCCACCTACCCGCCAATCTCGTTGCTCGGGATGTCGCCTCCATCCATCTGCTCGAGGATCATGCAGCCAAGGCCTTGCAGGTCGTGGCCCGTGGCCGCATAACACCCATAGAAGTTTGGCACAGCGACACCATGGAGCTTCCTCAGCGCCGAACAATAAAAATCTCCCTCCTTCTTGAGTTCTTTCATCCTTTCCTTTGACCTTGCCCACTTGACAAAAACAGGCCGAGAGGTACTTCCCTCGTGGAGGTAGCCGGAGTAGAGTGTCCGAGTTCCAAAGAGCGGATTCCACTTCGGCTCGGAATCGTCTCTTGGAATCGTGATGTTTACCCCGAGCAGTTCTGGACCGTCACCCAGATCCATAGGTCGCATCGAATCGAGGCGTTTGAGATCGATGAGCTGCATATCGTGGAATTTGATCCTGAGGTACGAATGCATTTTCGGGAGACGGTGTGTGGTGGGTACTGGCACATCATTGGCTTCTTGTCACCGAGATTTTATACGAGCAGCCCACGGTACGTCCTGTTGGGCCACGGCTGCCGACCCCATGCATCTTTTTGTGGCTGTGGACGACGCAGGTCAAAGCAGCTGGCCTGGGCAGTGGTGGGGGTCCACAATGATCAGAATGGCTCGCATGGGTACAACTTTGGCCACCTCTTTCGGGAAATATAGGACATGCCCACGACGGACCATGATGGGTGGCCGGGTGGTGAAGGGCCGGAGGGCCTCGTACATGGTGCGATCGCTCAACGCCCATACCTCGGCCTCAGGCCCCAGGGCGCATTTTTTGCCATGGCCCTATATCTTTACCCTCGTTCTCTCACTCACCCATGGCGTCGCCTAGTGGCACACCCTTTCCACTGCAGGAATCAAGGTATGGGCAGGGTATTTTTGGCATGGCGACCCCTACAAAGTAATTCACCTGCTCCGGCTGGTAGTATGAGCGTACTCGTGCGATCGAATGACCAAGTTAACGCCATGCGACCAGGACCAAAAGTATGTTATTGGACTAGACCAACCCGGCACCGACACGTCCGCGTACAATAAACTTCGTCTAATGGAAACCTTTATCTATCAGGCCCTCCAACCACGGATATCTTTGATCAAATTGGCCGGAGTCGGGCTGACCCAATTCTGAGCGGCCTGATCTGAAAGACGCCGTTACGCTCATGATCAATGCTAACGATATCGGCTCAGCTTACAGCCACTCGTGATATGGGTAAGTTGGGTTTTGACAGGGATCTTCGCTGTCAGTTATCTTATCTCTTCCGTTTGACTTTTCGTCAGCACGTTTGTTGTGAAATCCGCGAGCGTCCGGTACTGTATCCGTCGGGCGGAACTCGTCGCAATTTCAGTACCACCTTGGAGCGAGGGATCTCTCACGCATCAGCCCCCCGCCCATCATTTCACCCCCTACAGCGGACACCCATCGTGGTTTCTCTTCGGATTCATGTACTGCGCAAGATATGCCCCAACAAATTATGCCCGCTTATGGGCCGGGGTTGCGGACACTGAGAGGCGTGAGTCGTACCTCATAACCAGTGCAACGTCTTCAAACCATGTACATGGCCCGCTTCTTATACCCGTCCACGGAGACCGTCTGGCGAATGAACGAGACCACACCAGTCCACGAGCCCCGATCGAGCATCGCCTGGGGCCGAATCGGTATTTCTGGCGAGAAATTCACCCCCCACCTTGTACGCTGCTCGGGCCACAGTGTATACAACCACGTTCGAGTTACTCGCCAAGGATCTCCGCAGTTCCTTGGAACATTCCCTTCGGAAGAACGCATCGCCGAGGTACATTCTGATACTTGGTGAAAGGGTTGCTCTGCGTCATCCATTGGGGACCAAGCCTCAAGTAGAAGTTCCAGATTGGTGAAAGATAAAGAGGGGGATACAAATAAGGTACTACATACCGTTTTTTTGACCTTCTGTGCGGTTTATGGCAGATGCGCAGGTGTATGTGTGAGTGAGTTTTACGTCTCGCGGACCACAGAATGAATAAAGCCCAAAAACGCAGGGTCGTTGTAATACACGTCGGAGACAGACGGTGACAGCCCTGAAGCTCCCAAGCAGGGAACCTTCTTCATGGGCCCAAGCTGTGGGAACTTTGCGGTGATCGAATCCGGTTACGCCCGTGTGCGATCTGCTCGTGACGAATATCAAACCTCATAAAAGCCGCGCCGACCGAACCAGGTAAGAGCGGTTTAAAGGAATTCAACCTAACTCACGGACGCGTTGTCGTTATTAGGCGGTAGCAGGGGTCTTGATGCACCCAAGGGCAGGCTCTTGGCTCACCTCGTCCACGGTGCACTCCACGCCGCGACAGGCTCACCGCCTAGGAAGAACGAGAACGAAGATCACAGCTCGCGCACATGTCCCCCCCCGTGTTAGACCACGAAAGGAACTCCGAAATTTGTGCTGGTACCGGTACACAACCGTGCGTTATTCCAGCGGCTGCGACTTTGACATCCACTTGAATCTGTGGATAAGTATTACACTCTTTCTTGTGTTTAGTAACTTCAAGTGAGTTACACCGGAAGCGCATCTTCATGAAAGAGGGTTATCTAATTTACTTATTTCCACGCATATTTAACAAACCAGTTCACAGGGGTTCTGTGAACCCCGGGGTGTGTGTGCTAACAGTGGCGTTTGAGGCGCCTTTAACTGCAGGTATAGCCTGAAACCGTGGATATAGCAGGCAGACGCATACGTACTGATAACTGCCTACGCAGTGTGCAGATCTAACTCAGCGCAGAAACCCAGAGAGTTGGTTGACCGGTGCCTCGGAATTCCGCATCGACGATCCCCCTTCTCGAAATCTAGGTCGAGCCCAGCCGTTGCACTTCTGATCCGTGTTGATCTTTTTGGTTTTATGGTACGAAGCCGACGGTGATCTGAGAGGCAAACCTAGACAGCGGTGATGCGCCGGGAAACCTCGTGCTCGCTAGATCTAAACGTGCTGCCTGCCCCAATTTCGCGACTCGGAGCGGTTAACGGCCCAACGGTTCCTTATTCCATGATTGAAAGAATTTTTTTGACAGATGGAGCGATCAAGTCCGGTCCCGCAGCTCTTGAAACTCGAATCAAGCCACTCGGTGAAGACGGAGGAATGGGGTGAGTGACGAAAGAAAGGGTGGAATGGGATAATTCGCCAACTTCCTGCGAAATGAACCCTTGCAGCGTGGATAGTTGGTACCCCACAACGCATCAGGCAAGCCATTCAGATATTTAATCCGCAGCACCTCTGCTGTCTTGGAATGTCCGGGAAGTTTGACCGATCACCCTGTCCGCCCCGTCTGGGGTAGTTAATCAGTTGAACATCATTTATGCGGTGAATCTTCCACAGGGTTAGCCGACCAGGGACGCGTGGCAGGCACCGTGCGATACGACACAACAGGGTTTTGGGTTCTATGGTTTTCCCTTTGTTCCTTTTCCTTCCACCAGGCAAGATTTTCAAACAATACGGCTTCGTTGGTCAGCTCGGCTTTCAATTCATTGCCCCACTGTTTAAATAAAGTTAGGACGTTCTGGCGTCCACCTCATTTCCAGGATGACATGCATGACTTGCCTGGTACAACGCAGCGCTTTGATCGCACCTTTTGTCTGAGCCTACAGTTGACAGTTTTCGCCGGGTACTCCGTCCACGTTTGTTCTCACGTTAAACCACCACTACGTAACTTTTTTTCTCTTTCAAAAAAAGACGTTTTGGTTCCACGCAACCGCAGTATCACTCGAAATGAGAACGGACGCCACAACCGCTAGAATTGGAATCAAATTTAATTGAAATGTCGGGCTTCCAGCATCCGAGCGAACGTTGAGCGGACGGGCTTTCCCGCGGGCGATTGGTCAGAAAGAGTGAATGTCCACCTTGAGCTTAGCTTTACAACGGGGACTACGCCCGAGCGCCCGGTTGGATCGGCCTGAGTTGGCTGTCAATGGATCTGGTCCCTATTAAACGTTTGTACTATGCCGATTCGAGTATGGGTAGTGATAACTTGGTGGTGTTTATGGATGAAATGCGGGGAAAGTGCGGGTACGATGAAGATGCCGGAGGTGTGGAGGTAATGCAGTACATTGATTACAATAAAATACACGTCGAGCGGGGGAAATGACCTTGGTGAAGACATGCGAGGACGAATGAACATGAGGTACTTTTACACACAAGAAGGGGGAGGGGCGGGTACATAACAGGTCGAAAGGAAGGTGAGCAAAGGCAACAATACGCTGGAGAAAAGGGAAGGGGGGTATAACCGTACTGAAGCACCATCAAGAAGGAAGGCATAGTGATGGAAAAGAAGGGGAAGGGAAGGGAAGTGTGGAAGGTTGGGGAAAGGAAAGAGAGGGCATCTATGTGGTGCCACGTTTTAAATTTTGTGCCGTGTGTGGGAGTATTGAATAAAACTTGTGAGATGTGGTGTACAAATGGTGTCATTCTTTTTCGTCGTCAAATGGGTGTCTTGGGTACTGGGGGGAGGGGATTTGAAAATCGAGGGGAAGTCGGCAAGAAAGGGGCGCCACGAGGGTGGGCCAAAAAATCGAGGTATCTATCACGCCCTCCTCAGGAATGCGGCGTTCCCTTGAGCTCTATCACACTTCTCGGCAATTCGGAGAGCTTTATCAAGGGCTTGAACAATCAGGGGCCGAGTGGGGACGTCTTCCGGGGTGTGGTCCAGAAGATCTGGACGGTGAACTGAGTAAAAATACGGCGAATTGGCGGAAATGAAAGGTGTTACGAACCTTTGAAAAATAAGACGTATCTCATCACCCTCTGAGTCGGTAAGATTGCCAAATCCCTGACAGTGGGAAGTCTCTCCCGTCTCTCGTCTGTTCCGAAGAGAAGGTTATGACTGGAAAGAGTCGAAGTTTCCACGCTGCCAATAAAGTGGTTCATATCAAGGCTCGCGCCTCCCCTTTTCATGGGGTTGGGTGTGTTCCAACCAATCGATGGTGGAGGTTCCACGAGGGGCACGTACGCCTCCTGCAATGAAGCGCTTCGGTTATGACGCCGGAGAGTACGTGTAGACATGTTGGGTTCGCCTGACTCGGACGTAGGCGGAGATTCCAGGGGAACGGACGGAACAGGTCCCATGGGTCGAGGGGGCACCCGGTTAAAATGTCGTGGTGGAGATTCAATGACTTCGTTTGAATTGGCCGGACCCTGGGATGAAGTCTTGCTCGAAGAACGGAACCGGCGCCAGGGAGATTTCGCTGACTTGGGAGTTGCCGGGACGGGAGAATTCATCTGACTGGAAGTCTTCCGCCTGAAGAGACTGAAAGAGCGTCTAAGAGTGGTCTTTTGGTCCTGTGATTGTTCGGTTTCGGTGGGAGGAGTGGGTACAGGTGGAGAAGGAGCCTCTTCAGCTGAGAACCGTCGCGCGACATCCAAACACGATCCGCCCACCAGGGGCACTGTGTTTCGCTTGTCGGAAAAGCCAAAGAAGGATGGGTGATTGGAACTTTTGCGGCTGGAGTTCCGTGAAACGTTGCTGCCGTTAGGTGGAGTCCGTTTCGCCTCGTCTATGGCACCGGAATTCCTCCGACTCCTCATCAGTTTTCGTTTGCTTGGGCGCTTGGTGGCGAAGATATCGCCAACGATACCACAGTATGCGACGAGGGCGGTTTCCAATTGGGCAGATGATTCGAGGAAAGCCGTGCTGATTCCATAGGCAGTCGGGTCCTGGGAACAGTGCTCCAGGAGCGCATTGGAAGCAAGGATGAGGGCAGGAAGGTATGACGTAAGAAGTGACGGTGGTGGTGTCAAAGTCTTCGCATTGAATCGAGAGGTCAGACAAATGGAAGAAAATGATGATAACGAGGAACAATTACCTGACCGTCCTTCAATTGCACGAGTTTGGAGAAATACGCCTTCTCTGTCCGCACAAGCTCTCGGCAACAGAAGAGGGCCTTACGTGCAACCTTCCAGGCTTGCTCCTGATGGACCTCAGTGTCCGGTGGCGTCTGGGGATCATCCTCTGCAGTATCCGAATCGTCATCGGACGAGTCAGAGATGTCATCTTCATCGGACCGAGGTTCGTCTTCATCATCCGCTAGCCAAAACCTTTGGCGGAGGCCGGGTCCACCATAGACAAAGGCGCCGGAAAGGGTGGCATCGGCGTGGGTTCCATCATGGGCGAAGTAGTCCTCCCTGGTGGGGAACCGAATTTGATCCGGGACAGTGTCCAAGGGCGAAGCGCTGAATGGCTCCAGTGTGTTGTAGTAAGCGAAGGAGGATCTGGCCTTGTCGGACTTCCTACGCTGCCTGATTCTGGTGATGCGTCGAAGGTGCTCCAACTCGACGGCAAGGATCTCGTCGGGCACGTGTAACATGCTCCAGCGACGGATGATGTGGGAAGTTGAAGCCGACCCAGATAGCGACTTTTTCGAACGTGAGTGGAGGTTGGTCGGCGAACGTGGCACGGCAGACGAGTCTGCAGAGGAATGGCTATTCGGGCAGGAGAGGGGAGGGTCGGGCACGTGCGTGGGGTCGACGGCTGTCCTCATGTATGAGTCGTACAAGGCGTTGTGCGTCCCATAACCGTACCCTATGTATCCATCCAGGGCTGCGGGGTAGTAAGGCGAGACGGGCGGTTGGCTGGGGACGACGGTGACCACAGAAGGATTGAGAGCAAACGGTATCTGCTCTGGATACGGAGATCTGATAAAGGGCTGGTAAAGAGCGTGCTTTCTTGAGTGGTCTGGGAGAGGGGGGCTGGGGTGATGGATCTGATTCATGTATGCGCTGATCCTCGCGAGGTCGGTCGAGGAGGCGGCTGCGTCGTCAAGAAGGGGATTTTGGTAGAAGGGGAACCAACTAGGGGGCGGCGGGGGTTTATATAATTTACGCCTCGACCGTCCTCCCTGTCGGTTGCCCATGGCTGTGGCTGAGGGACGGAAGCAAAGATGCCGGCGAGATGGAAAGTGTGATCAGCGGCGGGGAAGATTGCCTTATTTAGATGAAAAGCTGATTACGTGATCAATCCCCATCCTCACACTCGTTTTGAACGAGAGCCTGGGGAGAGACGCTGGGTCGAGCGTGTATCCAATCCCAAGAGGACCAACGACCACGGGCGCAACAGTCACTACCAAGCGATCCACCAGTCCACTCCGGGCGAATGAGTCGATGATCTGGGCGCCCCCCTCGACCATCAGACTCCGGATACCTAGCGAGTGTAACGTGGACAACACTCCAGACACCTCTGGGAAAATTCCTCAGTCTTGGTCGTCATCTTTGACATCAGCTCGGCTATTCACCATTATCGTCGCTTTCGATTATCCGCGCCCCTGCGGATTTCAGTTTCTCTTTCCTCTCCAAAACCTCACCATCGTCTGTCTTGGAGCAGATCACCCACGGCTGTTTCCCTCCACCTTCTGCGTGGTTCCTGATCAGCTTGCAATCAACCGCAAGTCGGCACCTCCGATCCATCACAATCGGTATTGGGAGCGAATGTGGCACTCCAACAGGCAGGTGTCGTGCTGTGCACCTCGTGTGGTCAACGTTCCACACCAAGAGTAGAATGGTCTAGTTCTCCTCGCTCACCGTTCAATTGTGGGTCGTCATTCAATGCCGTCCCAACCCCAACGAGAATCCCATCATGCATAGTCCGCATCCTGGATCAACGCGGCCACGGCGTTAGGTGCTATCATTCCCGGCCCAGTCGGCCACTTTCCCTAGAGTGTCGAGCTCACCAATGTGTCATTATCATGCTCTCTCTACCACTTAATATCAACTGTTTCCCACCGACCCCTGCTATCTTCGCATCCAGAGATTGCGCAAATGTCAATGTGACATTGGGGCGCTCTCCTCTGATTTCGATATCCTCCCCGAAGGTTACAGTAAGAAAGCTCGGCGGTTCCACCATGGGATCGCAACGGTCGGTTCAAAACGCAACAAAGTTACAAACGGGGAAGGAGTCAAAAGCCACGGCCCAAGCGACTTACCAGGTCACGTGATGGTTTCCATATATATATATGGACCGCATGCGGCAACGAACAGTCCGCTCTTGCTCTCTAACCACCACCATCCACACAATCCACCAAACGAAACACACTCCCCAAGTTCAACTAGCTAACTATGTCTGGCCGCGGTAAAGGTGGAAAGGTGAGATTTTCTACGCTCGAGGCCCGTTCAGTGGACTCACGAGCAACTGGCCTCATTAGGGTCTCGGAAAGGGTGGTGCCAAGCGTCACCGTAAGATTCTGCGTGATAACATCCAGGGTGAGTGGAAAAATCGCGCTAACGTCGACGTTTCCGGCGTGTATGCACGTGCCACTTCTGGACGCGTCGCGACGTGACTTCTCATTAAGAGGCGTGTTCTAACTTTTAATCTCTCAGGTATCACAAAGCCCGCCATTCGTCGTCTCGCTCGTCGTGGTGGTGTCAAGCGTATCTCCGGTTTGATCTACGAAGAGACCCGTGGTGTTCTCAAGATCTTCTTGGAGAACGTATGTCGTCATTTTCAATCACCTTTACCGCGTATTCTCCCTGACCTCTATCTTCACCTCGTTAGGTCATCCGTGACTCTGTTACCTACACCGAGCATGCCAAGCGCAAAACTGTCACCGCTCTCGATGTTGTCTATGCCTTGAAAAGGTCGGGCCGAACCCTCTACGGTTTCGGTGCCTAAGTCATGTTGTAAGTTTACGCGCCTTCGTTCTGCCCCACAATATCTGATCCCTTTGCCTTTCCCGGTAGTATCCTACATCGATCCCCCTCGCCTTACTTCGTACTCTTTGACCTGTCTTGCTATGTCCTGATGTACTTCTTACGATATGAATATATGACAGCCTAGCATGGCGTCAGGCCCTTAGTGATTGGGTATCGCCACCGTTGTACGGGCGGGGATCAACCCTTGGTTCATCCAGCACTCGTGACGACGTCTGACCCAATTCCACCTTACATTTCCTTGCCTCCATGGGGAGACGTAGCAAGTGTGGGAAATAAGTGTCCTTGATGGGAGAACGGTTCACGTTGTTGGCTGGGTGCGGCCGCCGTCGACGCGACTTGTGTGCCTGATTCGGCTTGGCTCGTCACCAGGTGACCGGACCCGATAACACAGGGGATCTTACGCCACACTTGCCAAATTCAGCGATCACCGGGTCTCGCGGGTCGTTTTAATATGAGTAGCAACCCTGGGAAACCCTACGATATGCAACATCCCTCACCATGTCACGGTTCCAGAACACATGCGACGATGCGCGGCTGTGTGAAAATGTAATCTGTCGGTATTGCGAGGTACCTTTCGAGTGTATTGTACCGATAAAATGGTGCGCGGATGACCTATTGTCGAAGCAACGAAAGATTAAATGCAACATGCCCCACGTAAACATCCTGGATACAAACCCGAGATTAGTTAGATGGGCGGGGAGAGGTATCTGAATGCCCTGATCCGCCGGGAGAACGCAGAGACGGTTATAAACTGAAAACGAACTAGCGAGAACAGTGCGGATATGACAGAATGACACGGAGGAATCTGTTTTACGAGATAGCAGGAGGGGGTGGCGAATTGGAGGATACTCTGCTCTGTTCCAAGAGCTGGGTGGGATGCGACGAGAAAGGGCGATCTCAATGTTTCCCAAGGATCCGCATGATGCCTCGACTCCCTTGCCGTTGTGCCTGAGGGCGCGATGTCGTGGCCGATGTCGGTGTGGTATCCGGAGAGGGTAAAGATTGAGTTGGGTTGCTCGCTTTATGGGGTTTCGTAGGAGTTCCGGTCTGCACGCTAAACTCGTCGACGAGGGCGGAGGGAGAAGGGTTGGGATTCTTATCCCCAGATCCCTCCGGAGTGCTCTCCCTACTGGAACCTGATCGTGACCATCCTCGCCGAGGAGTCTCGGGACACCCACATTCCGGGGCGGGCGGATACTGATCTTCGCTCCTCGTGGGTTGTGACAGCTCTGGATTGTTTGGGGGGAATGAGCTATGCCCAGGCTACCTGGCTCCGGCATCAAGTGACTCAAACGCCATATGTCCGGACTAATGTAGTCCGGGTTCGACGCAACCGCGACGCACAAACTGCGCAACTGGTTCCCCTTCCTCTCTCACAATCGGGTCGGTCGAATCGCGTTATCCCCTAATGCGTTCCGGTTGAGAAGGTCGCTCGCACAGGTGGTATCCATCATAACCACAAGGTTGACCATAATTTCGAATCCCGATCCCCGAGGTCCGGCGTGCGAGGTAGGACAAGGCTTCCTCCTCGAACTTGAACCGTCTATCTCGCTCTAGGATCTCCCATGATAAACCTTTGGTTTCTTCGCGGCCCAGGAGTCGTTGATCTCAGCCACCACGTCTGGATCAGACGGAGCGTTCTGTTTTGACTGACCGCCGGAACCGGGGATGATATGGAGGGAATGAAGAAGACCGTCAGATACCGGCCGTCCTTCTTTTTCCAAGCCGCTTCGTCCCAGGAGACTAGGGTTGCGAACCCGGAGCATAACCTTTGGGCAAAAGGGTGAGAGGAGCGTTGAGGGAGTGGGGGAGGGGTCATTGCTGGACAGAGACCTCGTAGCCTCCTCGTCCTTCCGCTTCAGTGGGTTTGGTGGGAGGGTGGAGTATCGTTTGTGGGGGTGGGTATAGAGTTGGTTGACGGAGTCAATCGGGCGGCAGGTTCTGGAGACAAAGAAAATTGTGACTGCAGTGAGAACCTTGAAGACCGTTGGAGGGCGAGCGGGTGAAGTTGCGGAGCTTAGGGTGGATTGTTGGTTAGGGTCGGGCCTTATCCTTGGCGACGGGGTCCCTTCAGTACTTGGGCCAAAGGTCATCGACTGCAAAGGCTCCAAAGGCGAAGAACCCCACTCTGCATATCGAGTGGACGAGAGCAATTGAGCTCTCAGGTTGCACTTTGGAGGGGCGTTGTTAGCACACTTCAAATAGGCGATTGGACTACACTGGTTGCGCAGAGCACGGTGCCCCTTTTGATATTTAGATCACAGACACAGCTAGATAAAGAGCTTTGGTAAACCGAGGTACATTCTCGTACATATGCGTTATCACTTACGTTTGCTAAATGTTCTCTTGAAGAACGGGTACTCATAAACAACGAAGTTACCCTTGTCGGGCATCTTATCACCTTCAGCTTCATCGACCACCACGACCCCAGGGCTGACGCCTGACATGCGACTCGCCTCTACATCTCCTGGAGGACCCATGGATATGTCCTCCACGCAATCCTCACCCACCATTTCGCAAGGAAATTGTTGGCGGACTGGTTATTCCTTGCACAGAGGCATGGTTTAAACGGGTGCACGACATAGACCTCGCTGAGAACCACTCTGCAGACCTCAATATCCCGTGGTTTCTGGAAAACTCCATCCAAGAACGCGGTTATTCTGGCAGCATCGAACTCGCACACCACCTGGACGCACCGTTCGACTTCTTGCTATTGAAACCCGGGGAGAGGGAGGAGAAGTCTCGTGAGGTGTTCCTCCAAGAGTTTGGTAGGTAGATGGGTGGCACGCTTCCTCTTCGTTGGAGCCGTGTTATCAGGCTTGGCGTCGGTGAGGATGGTCTTGGCTCGGGTCGCGATGGTCGAGATGATTTTGGTAGGGGCTGTTGTAGTAGATGTTGGTTTGGTACCGGTGATTGAACAAGAGGACGGCTGCTACATCTGTGTTAGAAAAATGAGTGGATACAGCAGCGAAATGTGAGCCCACCGCGTTGAATCGTGAGTGCGAGTTTTGCTCAAGCATGCTTGCGTCTCCTGGGGAATTCCCTTGCGGGTACTTACCAAAACAGAGAAGGGACCGCGCCACGGAACACGATGCGACCACAAAATCTACGATTTCGCTGGTGATTAATTGATTGGTCGAGAATGGCGGCAAGCCAGAGGGCGGTCGCGCCGCTCAAATACGAAAAGTTTGTTGAAACTCGACCCACATCGCCCCGATCGGTCGATTTACAGCAACTTCGAACGGTAGGGTATTCCAATTTGGGTACCTGACAGCTGTTTGCGTTTCGATGGACCGTTATTCACAGAATACGGCTCAATTGCTGTTAACCTTTTAATTGTATTGGGGCTCAGCATCCCGGCATGACGTACAATGTCGGAGCCAGGTCCTCTGGGCATAACCCGTTCCCATCGTCGGGCCCCTTGCGAAAATTGGCAACATATCCCCGGCGTGAACAACGAGTCATTGGCGACCCTGCAGACTGAAAGTTGAACGGGAAAACTGACTTCCCGACCTGCCCGGGGCCAACCCAATCGCCCTTGATTAGGTCAGGAATGAATCTAGCAAGACCGCATCTGTTCAGTTTCCCAACGCAAGAAGAACGTGGTACCAAATGCCTGATTCTCAAAACATCCAATTCCCCAGAAAACAAGTCGTATAATCGATTCGCGCCTCCGTCAGCACATGATTTCCAAGAGGATGCCTTCCAGAGTTTCCACAAGAGTCCGAGAGAGAAGGGCTGATTGAGTATAACGAGTGCGGATTTCTTGGACGAGGTA
>Ga0307515_10011248_pt1 | contig 16992 bp, 1 predicted proteins | sample 17_EM_MG_FD_194513 | JGI IMG/M metagenome (GOLD analysis project Ga0307515, IMG submission 194513) | Populus trichocarpa ectomycorrhiza microbial communities from riparian zone in the Pacific Northwest, United States - 17_EM | ecosystem: Host-associated > Plants > Roots > Unclassified | place... | reverse complement strand
AAAATTTATTTTTCACTTCTCTAGTCCTCTAATTACTCCTTTAGATCTTTTAACGTTATAATTAAGGCTCCTTTAATATGTGTTATAGCCTTTTCTGTAATTAGGTGGTCTTAGACAACTTTCTTATCTAACTATATATAAAAATCTTCCTATTTATTGTTATGTCGTTGCCTATACCACTTTTAGTACAGCTACTTAAGTATATACGGCTCGTCTGTAAGAAAGTATCTTCTTATTACTGTATTATAATAGCCCTTTATATATCATTCCTTAAACCTAGTTAGAATCCCTAGATCCTCTTCTTATTCCAGTTTAATAAGCTACTTAGCTCTTAGTGTGCCTACTTTAGGCCTATTGGTGACTTTTTATATAGGTGCCCTATCCCTTATACGTCCTAATATGCTAGATCTCTTATCTAGTTTCTGTTCTTACTATGCGGTAATTCTTACTCTAAATTCCTCTATGGTTTCTTTTCTTTCGCGTCTTATAAGTGGATCCTTAAAGTCGTTATACTTCTTAATTATCACAGGACACCCCCGTGACACCTTATACACGTCCACCTGTTTCCACCGACTCAGCAACTAGAGACTGACTACGAGACGGCAATTTGCGGCAATCTGACAGCAATCTGCCATATTCTGCTATATTCTGCTAAGTTCCACCAAATCCTGCTAAGTTCTGCCAGGACTACCACCTAAATCCTATTCTGCTCCGTGTACGTGTTAACTAAGCAACTAAGCTAACAATATATACCCTTTCTTCCCGTTTCCCTGCCTTCTCTCCTTATATAACGTCTTAACCTTATTATACAGTTCATATATATAGCTTAATAGTATCTACTTTACTATATATTATCGCCGCTTATACTCACTCCGTAACACTATATTGCGTTAACTACCTATACTACCGTTAAAATGTAGACCAAACCTAAAGCCCCTATAATAACCGCCGGTATTATATCCGCACTTTAAGAATAATTGGCAGAAATATAGAAGTCTTTTATAGACGCCCTCGCACAGAACTAAGCCACTTTAAATTAATAATAAGCTAAATAAGAAGCATAATACTAATAATTAATTAAGGACCTCTAAGAAGAAGTCCGCACCCTTAAGATGCCTATGCTAGGACCTTAAGACCAAACACCGTCTCCGGAAATAAACACGCGGAACGCGAGCCCTAAACCTATAGTAGTCACTTACCCTAAACCAACTACTATACTATAACAATCTAAACAACTACTAGACCCTCTAACATTTACTAGCAAATAATAAGAACTCTAATTATTTCTAAGCCAGCTTAAAAATAAACTAACTGGTAATATTAGCCGCTACCCAACTAAAGCTAACCGACTCTACTACGCCCTAAGTTAACTAGGAGGAGATATAGCTAACCTTATTAAACCCCTTTAACTAAACTTAGTACTAAGTCTAGTTATACTTCTTAAAGCTATATATAGTAACCTAAACCGCTAAGCTACTACTTAGAAAAAGATAAATTATATAACTTAAGGAACAAAAAGCTTTTTAGTATACTTCTCTAAATTTAACCATTATGTAAAGGAAATAGGCTGGAACAACTCCGCACTAATTAACAGCCTTATTAAATCCTTAAGCTCTAAACTAAAAACCTCCTTAATAGGCGTAGACCTACTAGGAGCCCTTAATGCCTACGCAAACGTTATTAATAAACGGTATAATGATATACTACGCCTAACACCGAAGCCTACCCCCCGATATAATATAATAACCCCGTAAACGTCCACTAAGTTATTATCTTAGCCTAAGCACCCCAACGCTATAGATATTGACACTAGAATCCTAGATTACGCCCTATTAGGGTCCTCTAAATAAGAACAACGCCTTAAGCTAGGCCTCTGCTTTAAATACGGAAGGAAGGATTATATCTTAAAACACTACCTTATCCCCCTACCTACGCACCAAAACGATCTACGAACGGCTAATACTAACAGCCGTTTACCGCATTAATCTTCCGGTTACCGTCCCTAATCTTTATCTAGTTCTAGCCCTATGTCTAGTAAGCACTATTTATAAGGACGAAGCTCTAACTGACGCTCTATAAGAACCCCGCCCTAATTACCCCTAAAAGGAAGGTCCTAGAGCTAAGTCGCTCTCTAGAACAGCTCTACCTTAGGATCTCGTTAAACGCATTTAACGTCACAAACTCTAACTCTTAGAACCGTAGCATAACCATTAACTGCCGTCTTTAGTAGAATAGTTAATAGGCTAATACTCAAATCCTAATTAATACAGGAGCTAGCGGTATAGGATTTATTAACAAGATCTTTATATAAGATAATAGTTTTACCCTAACCCCCCTTAACCGGCATATTAATATATTTAAATTTAACGGCAAACGCACCGTCTTAGGCCGTATTACCTATATAGCAGCCCTAAGACTTTAATACCTAAACCACAAAGAACTAATTAAGCTTTTTGTTACTACCTTAGGTTACCTAGTAATCCTTAGATAACCTTAGATAAAGCTATATAAGGTAACTATCGACTAGGATAACCTTAAGCTTCTATTTACCGCCTCCTGTTATAAGTAGAAGTGCCTTATAACTCGCTACCTTAACCCCAAACTAAAACCTAGGAAATCTACTAAGATCTACTAGCCTAAGATTTCCACTGATGTCTACCCTACGCCTAAGGAATTTACCAGATTCCACCAACCTAAGAATTCCACTAAATTCCACCAATATAAGATTTTTACCAATATCTATTAAAGATCTAGAAATCCCACCGAACCCCATAAACTAACCCTAACTACTACACTACCCTAAACTAAGTAGAAGCTTAAGCTTAGTATATAGGAGTACCAGAAGAACTAGTACCCTATAATAAAAAGAATATTTAAAGAACCCGAACCTAAATCTAATACTAACTCTATACCTAACACTAAACCTAAACCTAAATAAGAAACTATATAAGAGACTATAGACAATCTAAGAGAGCTTAACACCCTAAATATCCGTATAATTGGAGCTACTCCGCTAGCTTAGCTTACTAAAAAGCCTAAATATACGATTTTTACTATTATAATAGCTAATATTAAGAAAGCCTTAGTACTAAAGAAGTATACTAACCCTATCACGAAGGTACCAGCAGAGTACTATTACCGCTTAGACGTATTCTTATAAAAGGAAGCTAATAAGCTACTAGAATACCAACTATATAACTACAAGATTATACTTAAAGAAGGAAAGCAGCCTAGATTTAGACCCCTATACGGAATGTCCTAAAACGAACTTTAAGTACTATAAAAGTATCTAGACAAGAACCTAAGTAAAGAATTTATTAGAGCAAGCTCTTTACCTATAGCCGTATTAGTAATCTTTATTAAGAAACCTAGTAGCGGTTTACGCTTTTATATAGATTACCGAGCCCTTAACGCCATTACTATTAAGAACTAATATCCGATCCCGTTAATATAAGAGACGCTAAACCGACTAAGTAAGGCTCGCTACTATACAAAGCTTAATATTATCTCTGTATTTAACCGCCTCCGTATAGTAAAGGGAGATAAATAGCTTACCGTATTTCATACTCGGTATGGATTATTTAAATACTTAGTAACGCTATTTGGCCTTACAAATGCTCCGAGCTCGTTTTAATATTATATAAACAACACCCTGCGCCCCTACCTAGACATCTTCTATACTGCTTATATTAATAACATCTTAATATACAGTAATAACCTAACCAAATATCGGAAATATGTTAACCTTATTCTATAAGCCCTGCATGGAGCTAGTCTATAATTAGATATAAATAAATGCGAGTTTTATAAGACGGAAGTCCTATACCTTAGGCTTCTTATTTCTATAAATGGCATATAAATAGACCCAAAGAAAATTAAAGTAATTATAAACTAGTAAGAACCCAAGAACGTTAAGGACGTAAGAGCCTTTATAGGATTTGCCAATTTCTACTAACGGTTTATTAATAACTTCTCCGCCCTAGTTTTACCCCTTATAGCTTTAATCTAAAAGGATAAAGCCTTTATCTTTAATAAGGAATATAAAAAGGCCTTTACTTATCTAAAGGTTATATTTACTACCGCGCCTATACTCTAATACTTTAACCTAAACCGAATAAGTGTTATAGAAGCTAACTTATCTAACTACGTCACTAGAGGCATCCTGTCTCAATATAATAAAGAGGGAGTATTATACCCCATGGCATACTACTTAAAATAACTAAGCCCAGCCAAATATAACTACGAGATCTATAATAAAGAACTGCTAGCTATTATTAGATGTTTTAAGTAATAGCAACCTAAACTAGAAGGCGCTAGATTCCTAATTAAGGTCCTTAGCAATTATAAGAACCTATAGTACTTTACGACCACAAAATAGCTAAGCCACCGTTAGGCCCGCTAGTTAGAATACCTATCTCGTTTCTAATTCTTAATTACATACCGCCTAGGCGTTTAAGACTAGAAGCCTAATACCCTAACCTAACGCTCGTAAGACGCGCCAGCACTAAAAAAGGCACGTTCTTACTAAAATTAGACCCTACTTCGCCCCGAACTATTTAACCCTCCTACTAAAGATCTTACGGTATAAGTCCTCGAAATAACTAATTAATTAATTAAATAGATTATAACTAATAAATACCCAAATAACGAGTTTATCTAAGAGACGCTTAAGCTAATTTAAGATAGCATTAGACGCTCTAAGAAGATCTCTCTAAGTAAATATAAAGCTCGCGGAAACCGCTTATATTACTAAAACTATCTAGTTATCCCTAATTACAATAAACTTAAGCTTAAGCTCCTTAAACACGTATATAACCTACCAGTAGCCGGCCACCTAGGCTAAGGAAAAACCCTAGAGCTACTCTAACAGGAGTACTACTAGCCGAATATGCATAATATAACATAAAGGTACGTCTTTAGCTATTACATCTGCTAACGAGCTAAAGCTTTATATAAGATATATAACGGCCTTCTAAAGCTACTACCTGTTCCGGACCGAAGATAAAAGGACGTCTTAATCGACTTTGTTATTAACCTCCCTATAAGTAAGGGCTGTATAAATATTATAGTAGTCGTAGACCAACTATCTAAGATAAGACACTTAATCGCCTACCCTAATATATTAATACCTACCGTCGCCCGACTATTTCTAGACTACGTATAGAAACTCTACGGACTCCCTAAAACGATTATCTCCAATAAAGGCAGCCAGTTTATCTCTATATTTTAGAAAAAACTAACTACCCAACTCCGTATTAAAGTACTATTATCTATAGCATACTACCTAGAAACGGATAGTTAAACGGAACGTGTAAACGCTATAATGGAATAGTATATTTAGATATATATATTATACTTATAAGATAACTGGATTAACTGGCTTATATTCGCCGAGTTTACCGCAAATAATTCTATTTCGGAAACTATAAAAGTCTCCCCATTCCTAGCTAACTACGGCCAGCATCCATAAATAGGTTTTAAACCCTTTAGTAATATTCCTCGCCCTACTTATTACGCCTTATAAGTTATAGAAGTAAATAAATTTATAGAGAAGATAAAGGAACTATAACAGTTCCTTACTAACGAAATAATATAGGCTTAATCTATCTATAAAGCCGCGGCGAATAAGAAACAAACCCTAGCACCAGCCTACTAAATTAATAACTTTATCTGGCTAGATATAAGAAATCTAAATATAAAACGACCTACTAAAAAGCTTAATTAGAAGAACGCTGGCCCTTATAAGGTTAAGAAGGTTATCTCCTCCTATACCTACTAACTAAAGCTCCCTAATACGGTTAAAATCCACCCCGTATTCCACACGTCAGTCCTCTACCCCACTACTCCCGCATTAGATACCCTACCCAGACAGATATAAGACCCTCCCCTACTAGTTAAAGTAAATAGTAAGAACAAGTACTTTATTAAAAGAATTAATAACATTAAGTATAATAAACGGAAATGTTAATATATATATCTCACAAAATGGAGAGGCTTTACTAAGCCCTTATGGGAACCTATTAACTCTATAGGACTTATATAAGCCACAGAAGACTTTCACAAACTCTATCTAGAACTACTATAGCCCCATCTCGCAGAAGCTCGAGTTTAAAGGGGGGGTACTATTACGGGACACCCCCGTAACACCTTATATACGTTTACCTATTTCCACTAACTTAGCAACTAGAAACTAACCATAAGACGGCAATTTACGGCAATCTGACGGCAATCTGCTATATTCTGCCATATTCCGCTAAGTTTTACTAAATCCTGCCAAGTTCTGCTAGGACTACTACCTAAATCCTATTCTGCTCTGTGCACGTATTAACTAAGCAACCAAGCTAACGATATATACCCTTTCTTCCCATTTCCCTGCCTTCTCTCCTTACGCAATATCTTAACCTTATTACACAGTTTATGTATATAGCTTAATAGTATCTACTTTACTATATATTATCGCCGCTTATACTTACTCCGTGACATTAATCTTAGTATTAACTTTTTAATTTTTAAGCTAAACGCTGCGTTTCCCTAGTAAGTCTTCTGGGTTTATATGTCTATCTCCTAGTCTAACTGCTGTTTATATTGCAGATTCTCTAATCTATAAAGAAGCTCCTTGCCTCTTACTTATAGATGTCCTTATTTATACTCCGAATTCTTAGTTCCTTAAATCCTTTAATCCTAAGCTTACTTCTAACTTAAGCTTAGCTCCCGCCTTAGTCTAATTAGGCGTCTATAGTGTTCTTATCTCGTCTTAAAAGTCTTAAATTTTATCTATTTTATCTTAAGAATCTAATACCTGTAGGAAACTCTGTCCCGAGCTTATTTATATATCTTTAAACTAAGCTATTACTCTACTCTATTAGTTTTCGTCTGTTATAGGTCTCTAAGCTATCCTTATTCTATCTACAGAATCTTAGATCTCTCTTATCTTATTTTAAGAATCTTAAGCCTTTGGCCTTTTGCCTTTATTAAAGGGTAAGCTAGCACTAGTAGTTATCTACTTACTTAATCTTCTTTAAATATTACTCCTTCCTTCTTATAAAGCAATAGATGCCGTATCTAACGGTATTATAATACCCGTTACTAAACCTTGCTCTATAGCGGTTTTAGTCTCTACTTCTATAATTGCGTTATTAAGGTTCAGATATCCCTAGTTAGTTCCTTTACTGTCCTTATCGCTATTAATTAATAAGTACTCCGACTCTATTATTATTATTACTAATTATTATCCGTACGTTACTGTAATATCTTAATTTAGCTTATAGAGTTAATCTTATTCTTTATCTAACTCCCTAGTTCCTTTACACTCTGTAAATTTTGGCTCCTATAGCCAATAGCTTGCGCTATACTTAGCGTCTTTATAAATTTAGTATACGTTATTATAATAAAACGCGAAACTTCTAATTAAATATTCCTTTATTCCTTATAGTACACTATTATCCCTCTATACGTATATATCTTCTACTAGTTAGGTTCCCTTTATTATATAATAACTCTAACTATCTTTATAATCCCTTATAAAATAACCTTATTTCCCGCAATTTATATAAGCTCCATCTTTAAACTATTAACTTTACTATAGAGTCTACCTAAACGTCTTCTGCTGCTAAGATCCCTAGTTTAGCCTATGCTCTTTAGTCCTATAATTACTAGATCCTTAACCTTTAGATTCTTATAGTTTCTTACTTTATCTCTTATAGGCTTCTTTAGTACCACTTAGGTCTATTAGCTCTGCGCCATACCATAGTTTTTAACTTAGCTTTAGTTATTGCGTACTCTGCGTCTTATATAACTATAGAACTCTATCCTAATCTCTCTTAGTCTGTTCCCTTTGGTAGATCCTATTATCGATCTTAATCGCTTAATCTATTAGTTCCCTTAGGGTGTCCGTATCTTTTATTAGAATAATTACGTCCTAGACTTTAGCCTTAAGTCCTTATTTATACTATACTATAAGCGCCCTATTATTCCACTTAACTTATATAGCTAGCATTTAGAACTATATTATGTACTTAATTACTAAGGTTTATTACGTAATATCTTAGAGTTTTTTTTCTACTATGGTTACTGCCTCCGGATTTCCGAATATTTATATAAGTCGCTCTACAAATCCTTCCTAACTTAAGAATATAAACCGCACCTCTTAGTTAGTGGTTATTATTTCATTTACCTATATTTCTATAAAGTAAGGCTTAAACTATTTAAGTGCTCTTCCTAATAGGAATAGTCCCGTATAGGCTATCCAATCTATAGGTATTACTAGCTTTACTCCTTCTTGCGTAACCTTAAAATGTATTTACATAAGAAACCCTTTAAGCTTTAATCTTTCTCCTAAGAATCTCTTAATTAATAGTAACTTAACCTTTACTGCCCCTATCCCGTTAATCCTTTATTTAAGTATTACATTGTTTTCTATTAACTAGTTAACTATCTCTTATAGTTATCCAACTGTTATAGGTTGCTGTGAGTTAGTATCTGCTATACTAGTGTCGCCTCCTAACCTTGAAGTAGTTGCCGCCATTAATAGCGTTGTGGTGGCTGCTTTTGGTGGCATATTATTTAACTTTCTATATTTAATACCGTAACTAGGTAGTAATTATATAACGGAACCTTGTAGCAAGAACTACAATAGGCTCGTTAATGGGCTAGGTGTATAGGTAATATAAACTAAAGTTAACAACGTAATAATAACTGGTGGAGTGGTTGCCTAATAGATTAACTCTAATTATATTCTAAGAATTACTATAAGGAAGGAACTATCTAGGTAGGGACTAAGGGTCCTTAAATACACAACTATACTTCTATAAAATCCTTCTTATACGTAATATACGTATGCTCTATTTACTCTATCGCGGATTATATAGATTATATAGATTATATAGATTATATTACGTGACTTGGTTACTATTTCTCGTCATATAGTTCTACCGGATCCATCCTAGACCGTGCTTGTATTAACTAACTAGCTTCTTTCGACTCCTCTCCTAGTAGTCGTAACATCGTACTTAAAGCGTCCGTAACACGATTCTTAAAGGATATATTAGCTAAAAACGTATAGAATACCCTTTAATTATCCTAGATTAATGTCTACCTAGGACCCCCTAATTAAATTATTTATAATATAGGAAAGAACTTCTTATTTATAGAGTTTTAATAATAAATAAAGGCAATAGTAATTAAGGTTAAGGAAGTCCCTATTAAGGTATATAATAGTGTTAGAAAAGTAAAGTAATATTATACGCTATTACGCCGTATATATAAGATTATCTCTTTAGAACTAGAGGATACTAGTAAAAAACTTACCTTATAAATGGCTATTAAAGCCATTAACAATTCCGCTAGCCCGGATAGACTTATACCTATATTACTAGTCTTTAGCGCCTACCCTTAAATAACTAATAATTCTCTACTGTCTCCCTTTATTATATAATAAGCTAAGGCTATTTATAAGGTAATAAAGGAGGTATAATATCTCTACGCTATACGCTAGGTTAACAACGTATTAGGAATAAGAAATAGTCTAAATACCTTAATTACGCTTAATTTACTACTCCAGTCTAAGGTACGCGTATAGCGTAAAAAGGGAGGATAGTTAGGCCTATATTAACTTATTATAATTAATAGTTAGATTTATACTATTTAGATACCTTATAGACCCACTTAATTCCGTTTAACTATTATTAAGCCTTACTATAAGGATAGTAGCTCTAAGCCTTCGTAGGATGCTATAGAAAATGCCCTAGAGGAGAGCCACGATTAACGTACTCTAGAAAGCAACCATAATTCTAATATAATTATAGTAGATACGCCACAACTATAACGCGGTAGAGGTCGCCTAAAGGGATTACAAAATTGCTAATATCTTATTAATTTTAAAGAGCAATTTATTACCGCTATTAAGAATAGAGTTAAGCTATTAATGGCCTTTATAACAGCTAAAGAGAAGGCTAACTTTAAACTCGCAAAACAGCTTTAAAAGGAAGGTCGTATTATAACTTTAGGAGCTCCTTTTTAAGTATCTAATAAGTAGGAGATTAATAGTCTTATTGCAAGAGGAGTCTTTAAATTTAAGAAGTATAACCCTATTAAATTCAATAGAGTCCGTATCTTTAAGTTAAGAATGGTTAATAAGATTAAGGGTAAAGCTACTAATACCCTATTTAAGAAATTAAGGCTTATTATCTAAGGTTATAACAACAATAGTAAGAAGGTAATTCTTACGTAATCTCCTATAATTTAACGAGCTAGTCAGCAAGTTATTATTGCACTAGCTCCCTCCCTAATAAAGAATAAAATAGCGGTCTATCTGCAAGATATTACTTAGGCCTATACCTAATTAGAGATGCACCTTTAGCGCTTAATATTAATATACCTTCTAGAGCAAATTCGCTACTAATATCCCGAAGATATAATTATGGTTGTGCTTAAGCCATTATATAAAATCGTAGAGGTAGGAACTTACTAGTGGGCTACCTACAGTAAGTACCATAAAGAGAAGCTTTTAATAACTACTTTTATATTTAATCCCTACTTCCTTATTATAACTATAGAAACTCTATTTAGAATTATTAGTATATAAACTAATAATATAATTATCTTGGGAGACGACCAGTTCTTAGCTCTTAAAGAAGATAAGCTAGTAAAGGTAAATCTTATAGTAAAGCTAAAGGAAAAGCTTAATTTAATAATACTATTACTCTTTAATAGATATATCCTCTCCCTAAACGGGGATTTTTATTGCTTTACGTTAGAAGGGTTAAGGTAAGAAGATCGACGTTATTAACGTTAATTCCCTAAAGTAAGGATATATAAAGCAACGCGCTTATAAAGCTTATGTTGCTTTTATCTATTAACCTAAGGCTTTATTTAATCTCTCTATTACCGCCTAACACCAGGAACTAACTAAGGATAACGTTCTTGCCCTAAATAAACGTCTTTCCTAGCAAATAAACTATCTTAATTGGGGACTACTCTATATGCCTATTAATCTCCCTACCGCTAAGCTCTTTATATTTGTTAATAGATCGTTTATAAATAATAAAGACTTTAGCTCCTAGTTGGGATATAAGATTATTATTACAAACGAATTTACTAGAGAGAATAACTTTATAATCTATAGTAATCTTATCTATTAGAGCTTAACTAAGAGTAAGCACGTTACCTAAAGTATTTTGGCGTTAGAGATATATAGAATAGTTAGCGGAGTTAATATAGTAATTGCAATTAGAACTATCTTAAAGATAATTATAGATTAACTCGAACTTCCCGTTATCCCTATAATTATATACACCGACTTATATTCCCTCTACGAGTATTTAGTTAAGCTTAGTACTATAAAGAAAAAGCGCCTTATAATTGATATTATAGTACTTTAGCAATCCTATAAGCGTTAAGAACTCTTTAAGATTTAATAAATTAATAGCTAAGATAACCCGGCGGATGTAATAATAAAGGCGAACCTAAACAAGGCACTAGAGACGTTTATTAATATAAATACTCTATATATACAAGTTAAAGATTAGGTTAAAAGGGAGTCCCTAGAAATTTCTTAGTCACGTAAGGTCTTAAGATGTCTAGAAACTTTAACCGGCGGTTAAAGTTGTCTAATTAGTTAGATTCTCTTACTAAGACTTTTTAAGAGGGGGGATTCTATAGACCCTGACTTAACTAAGCCAATTAGGATTTTCCATCCCCGGGATGGAAAATCGCTATTGGCTCGCTTACTACTAGCGCCTTAGCGGCCCTCTGAATAAGATGCCTACCTATAACTCCTAAGTAAGAGAGCTACGTGCTAAGAGGCAAATTTTAGGACAGCGAGACTTATATTACAATGGCAATAGTAAGTAAGAAGGATTTATATTTGTTATAATCGTTAAGTAGTATTTATATATAGATGGCAACTATAAAAGAAGAGTTGCTAGTGTCGGGAATAAGGCAAGTTGCCATTATGTGTCGCCGCGGCACTAGCGTGGCGAGGAGCCTTAAGTTCCTCGCCCTTCCTCATTCCAATTAATAAGCTTTATTAACCAACATCACTGTAACCCTACTTAAGTAGTCGTTATTAGTAAGTCACCCTATGTGACTAACAATATCCTAGACCTAGGGTCCTATAATATAATCCTTAGACAAAAATAGATATCCTATTTTAATATTTAGTTAAATATATAATAAAGATAGTTTATTTAGCTAGAGGATAGACTAAGGTTACCCTTCTTTATTAGGGAGATCTAAACTAACCGTAAGATACTAGCTGTAAGGGCTAACCCTATCTACTAGTAGGATATCCAGGCCCGTAACCTAGCCTTTATTTAAAAAAACGCCCGCCACAAAGCTAAAAAGAACTCTATACTAATAAAGATACTCTCCTAAAGCGCTATATTTAAAGAGGACTCTATATATAAAAGTAGGATAGATAGTAATATAAACGACGTCTAAATTGCACGGATCTAGCTGGTATAGAAAAGAACGTATTAATAGGATATAAGGAATAACCTTTAAAAGATATAATAGGAGCTAAAAGAAGTAATAATAACACTAGTACCCTAGAAGTCCCTAAAGTTATATACACCCCTATTATTAGGCAACCCCCCCACTATAGATATCGCCGTAATTAGCGCTATAGCGTTCTACTTTAATATATACCAGAAAAACAATAAGGTCTTTATAATAAGCCTATATAAGATTAACTAAATTATTAATAATAAAGAGGAAAGGCTAGCTAAGGAAACTAACAAGGAACTAGTTAAACGCCTCCTTTTTACTATTTATATAGACTATAAGAATATATTCTTAAAGGCGGCCTTAAATAAGTTACCCCCCTACTAGATATATAATTATAAGATTTAATTAAAAGCTAATAACTTACTAGGCTATAGCCCCCTCTACTATTAATTAATGGATAAGCTAAAAGTAATAAAGTAGTACTTAATTAATAACCTAGATAAAGGGTTTATTAAGCCAAGTTAAGCCCCTTTTACTTCCCTTATCCTATTTATAAAAAAGCCTAATAAAGGCCTTTGTTTTTATATTAACTATTAAAAGCTAAATACTATTACTTAAAAGGACTAGTATCTTATTTCTTTAATTAACGAGACCCTTATACGTCTAAGCCAGGTAAAGATCTTTACTAAACTTAATATCCGCTAAGCTTTTTACTAAATTAGGATAAACCCTATATTTAAAGATTTAATAACGTTTTATATCCGTTATAGTTCCTATAAATATAAAGTTTTTCCTTTTAGATTAATAAACGGACCGGCTACGTACTAAAGGTATATAAATAACGTTCTTTTTAATTACCTTAATAAATTCTATACGGTATACCTAGACGACATTCTTATATACTTAGATAATAAACTTAAGTATTAAGTTTATATTAAGAAGGTCCTAGAGAGACTACAAAATATAGGCTTATAAGTTAATATTAAGAAATACAAGTTTAGGATAAAACGGATAAAATACCTTAGGTTTATTATAACTATAAAAGGAATTAAGGTTAATTCTAAAAAGGTAGAGGTAATTTATAACTAAAAGCCCCCTTATATAGTAAAAGGAATCCAATTCTTTTTTAACTTTTATAACTTCTACTGCTGGTTTATTTATAACTACGGAATTATAGTAAAACCTCTTATATAACTAACCAGAAAGGACACGCCTTTTATCTTTAATAATAGCTATATAGAAGCCTTTAAAGAGATAAAGGATTAGCTTATCTCTTCCCTAATCCTTTATTACTATAACCTAGACCTTAAATTAATACTAGAAACGGACGCCTTTAATAGGGTTATAGCGGGAATCCTATTATAGTTATATCTAGATAGTAAATAGTACCCTATAGCTTTTTTTAAAAAAAAGATAATAGACCTAGCTAAGTATAACTACGAAGTATATAATAAAGAAATGCTAGCTATTATTTAATTACTTTCCTAATAGTATGTAGAGCTTAAAGGTATAAACCCCCGGACTAAGATATACACAGATTATAAAGCCTTAGAGTACTTTATAACTATAAAGTAGCTTACTAAATAATAAGCTTAATAGGCTAAAATACTCTTTTAATTCTTCTTTATAATTATATATTATTCTAGTAAGTAAAACTCTAAGGCTAATAACTTAACCTAAAGAGAATAAGACGTAGAACCCTAGAATAAGCTAAAAACCTAATATTAGACACACGCCCTCCTTTATTTAGAATAGCTTAACCTATAGATTCTTAAGGAGCTAGACTCCTAGTAAAATAAGCTAGCACTAATAAAGGAGTCCTTAGATAAGCTAATAGGGCTAATTAACCGCCTTTTAACTATAAACCATATAGCTAACGCCCTAAGGTCCCTCCGCGAATAAGCTATAAAAGAAACCCCTAATTTTAAAATAAAGGAAGGATTACTCCTATACTAGGAGCGGCTTATAGTCCCTAATATTAAAAATCTATAAACTAAACTAATCCGCGAAGCTTATTACTAAGTCTCTACGGTATACCCTAGTAAGAATAAGACCTGTAAAATTATTAACTGCCGCTACTACTAGCTAAGAATAGTTATGGATATTAATTAATATATATAAAACTGCGAAGACTACTAGAGAGCTATAATCCTACGGGATAAGACCCTAGGACTACTTAAGCCACTCCTAATACTAGAGCGCCCTTAGTAGTATATTTTTATAGACTTTTATAACTACCTAGAGACTGTAACGGATATAATATAGTTATAGTTATAGTTAACCGCTTTAGTAAACGCCCGTTCTTAATTCCCTATTATAAAAATATTAATACTAAAGAGGTAGCCCGGCTATATATTTATTATATTTACTAAATCTATAAACTACTAGATACTATTATATCTAATTATAGGCCATAGTTTATATCGGCCTTCTAGAATAAGTTTACCTAAATCCTAGGCATTAAGCTAAAGCTTTTTATAGCTTATTACCCCCAGACAGACGGTTAAATAGAGATTGTAAATTAGTGCCTAGACTAGAGGCTTAGGCCCTTTATTAACTATTTCTAGGATAACTAGTCTAAACTACTACCCTTAATAAACTACGCGCAAGCAACCCTACCCCATAACTCTATAGGGTTTGCCCCGATTTAGCTAAAAATAGAATACTTACCCCGCATAAGCTTTAACTGGAAAAGGCTAAAAGAACCCTAGACTGTATAAGAGAAGCTATTTTATACTAAGGCCTAATAGTACGCTAAACAATTAGAGGAGGCCTAAATGGTAGCCTATAAGAACCTAGAAAAAGCTTAAAAGTTAATAAAATAGCAGGTGAATAAACACCGTTAAGAGCCCGATTTTGCCCCTAGTAATATAGTCTAGGTTATAATAAGGAATTAGAAAACCGAATAACCTAGTTATAAGCTAGACTACTAGATAGCAGGACCATATAAAGTTCTTAAAAAGATAGGCAACTTATATAAGATAAAGCTCTCAGATTTAATTAGGGTTTACCCTATTTTTTTACTAAATAAGTTACGGAAAGCTATAAACAACCTATTACCTAAATAAAAGAATAAGCCTCCCCTATTAGTTTAAGTAAACGGTAATAACAAATAGGAGGTTAATAAAATACTAGCCTATAAGATAGTATAGGGAACGCTAAAATACCATATTTAATAGAAGGGCTATAATCCTAACCTAACCTAGTATCCTATATAGAACTTTATAGGCTACCCCTAGAAGCTTAAAGAATTTTATAACTAATACCCTAATACGCCTGGACCCCTAAAGTACCTAGATAAATAGATGGAATACTAGTATAATAAAGATAATAAGTTACTGGAAGAATATAGGGACAAAAACGCCCTAAAGCCCTAATATAGCTGTCTACTAAATTCTGCTATATTCTGCCGTTTTCTGCTAGTACTATAAAATTTCAGATATTTAGGAACTTTGACCGCTAGTTAAAGTTATTTAATTAGTTAGATCCGTGCTAAGACTTTTAGCGGCTACTCTTTCTAACCTAGTGCTTTTACTTAGCCCACAATCGCCCTTTATACTTAGTCTGGACGTACTTATATCCCCTTTATCTCCTTATCTTATATTTTATAATCCTACATTTATAAGCCTAATACTACCCTATTTCTAACTAAGCCTAAGGGTAGGCTTTCTTTTAAAAAGGGGGGTAATGTAATAGCGCTATCGCATAATACCTACTAAATTCTACTATATTCTGCTAACCTATAATTAGCCCGCCCAAAGCTAGCGCCTTAGCGGCTCACTATATATATTTATTTATATCGGTCCTAGCGACCCCTTTTCCTTCTCTTTAGCTTAGTATCTTTATAATACAGTATTCTACAAGCTTTGGTTTAGAGGTATTTATATAAGCTATAATATATAAGCTTATTATAAAGGTAATAGTATTAAGCTAAACTAAGTTCTAGTAGAATCCTACGGCACTAATATAGTAGATATTAACTAGTAGGAGGTCCACTAGTTTCCTTATAGCCGTTTTTTAGATCGTATTTTACGGTTTAGGGTTTATAATCTTTCTTAGCTCCTATTCTATTTTCTATAGATTATCCCTCTAATTTATTAGTTTAGTATAACATCTAATATCCCTTACTATTCTTTATAACTATATAGGGCCTAAGCTCTCTATAGGGGGCTTTTCTAGGTCACTACTAACTTCCTAGGTCTTTAATACGGGTGGCGTAATATAGGTAGTTTAGGGGTAACGTAGTATACGGATCTGTTACAAATTAAGCTATATATCTTTCTTAAAGGCCTAGTCTCTACGTATAGCATTGGCCTAGTAAATAGTATTAATCTAAGGCCGTATAAGGTTTTCTATTATAATACTAATTTCTTTTATAAAGAAAGGGGTTAAAGGTAGGGTTTTAGGCTAAATAAGCCATCTACTTTATATATTAAGCTATAAGCCTAAATAGGCTAGCTATTTTTGCCCTAAGATTATATTATAGCTACCTAGGTCCGTAATAAGAAAGGGGATATTATACTACCTTCGTCCGTTAATACAGAGGTA
>Ga0307515_10011247_pt1 | contig 16994 bp, 16 predicted proteins | sample 17_EM_MG_FD_194513 | JGI IMG/M metagenome (GOLD analysis project Ga0307515, IMG submission 194513) | Populus trichocarpa ectomycorrhiza microbial communities from riparian zone in the Pacific Northwest, United States - 17_EM | ecosystem: Host-associated > Plants > Roots > Unclassified | place... | reverse complement strand
CCTGAGATTCTAAACTCAGGTTCGGCTTACCTCTTTTGATAAAAGGTAAGACTACCAATCGGCTTTCTTCCATTGTCTAGCGCAGTTGACAGTTGACAGGGATAATGCGTGTTACCTTACATCTTATTCTGTCACTCGCACAAGGAAATGGCGAGTGACAGGATATGGAGGGACTCCACGATACTCTATGTGGTATTGAATTGACGAGCAATTGCGAAGCACACAAACAGAAACAAAGTAGGATATTCAAGTTTCATCGTGATATTGAGGATCAGGAATCATGAATGCAACGAACCATTACCAGAGTTATTACACGCATTAGAATTTCCCGAGGCTTCTTGACCGTGAAGTATTCTGCTAAAATTATAGACTCAGCTAACATTAGTAGCAAAATTTTCCAATAATGAGCACATCTCGAAGGAAGGACTGCGATTGCGGAAATGGTGTCACAGAAGAAGGACATGAGCAGGGTCGAAGACAGATATATATCATGATTTATGATTAACGCCTGTTGACCCCCGCCGAGCACTAAGTCCACTCACAAACACACCACGCAAAATATCAATCATTTAAGGGGAGGAATGGTAAAGGAAAGATAGAGGAAGGGGATCTTCCCCACCTAGCCGGTAATCTGGAGAGGGAGGGGTTTAATGCGCACTGTCATACTCTAGATAGTGAATACAGTAGGATTAAACCAAACAGAATATCAATCATAAAGAACGTCCTCCGCCAATAATAATTTGTAAGACAATATAGCTGCGCAGAAAATGATTAGAATGAGTATTCATAACACTTATAATAGGCGGGTTCATTGGTGGTAAGAATCTCTTTAAATCCATTCATCACTTCGGTATAATTTCATGTGATTGTAAAATTATCAATTATACCGGAACTCGCATGAAATCTCTGAACGAAGAAGGAAACGTGTAATTCTCCTCCAGTAGTTGAAACCCCAGCTATTAGCTATGTAATGATTGAAGTCCTGGGAAAACGGCTAGTTAGCTATCATAGTTGTGCAAAATATAGACACTTACCGACCAATACCCTCCCCTATTAACGGCGATAATTGTCTGTGAAGAGCTCCTATTGTTGGCTTCATACGCCATCTGAGATATCTGGAGAGACTGCTTGTCGATGACGTAGGTTTTGACCGCCCACACAATTGCTCCTGTTTCCAGACCGACCATGGCAATGTTGTTCGCAAGCTTCAGGGCAGCTGCAAGCATACGCTTTAATTGTATAATCAGTGGTAGTAGACAACAGTCAGTTTGTGTATATGTACCGCCTCGCGCCGAGTACCAATAGCCAAGAGGTGTTTCTGGACTAGGTTTGAACCTCTTTTGGCATCCTAGGCTAGCGTGCAACTCATCCATATCTTCGATAGTGTTGCATCCTGCATCTTCACCGCGATCCACAATCGTAATTGCTACGTCACTTGCGTGCAAGGACAATATCTGACCAGAGTGGGGTTCTGCAGCATGTTTGGAGGGTTTGGGGTCTTGAGGCAGTGGTGAATGGCTCTCGGTTGCAACAGAGTGTGGGAAACAGTTGGTGTTTACCGGCAACGATGAAGTAATCTCTGGAGCTACCATGCGCAGCTCAATCTGACCGTACAGAGGTGTCGACTATAAGCTGCTTCTGTTAGCCATGAGAGGTGTAAACTTGAATATTTGGCTTAGTATCACCATGTTAACTATGTTCTATTTCTTTTTTGAGTTAGGAATCTGGAATAAGAACTATCCATTCGAAATTTGTGCAACCACACTTAGAAGGCGTAATTGGAACGTGAGCGTTCAATTTTCATGGCAGACCTTAAACAAGTGTGGGAGTAGACGGGGTTTAAAAACTCACCAACTACGCGGGTGAAACCATTCCCCTGCACTGTGCACTTGCAAATAACATCTTTGCAAGGCGCAGTAAGGCATAGACTATGTAGAGAGTATGTAGCAAGTATTGGAATGTATATGATACGCGAATGCCAAACCGGATTAATTTTCGTTTTAATTTTTAACGCAATACCACAATGCTCTAATACGGTGAGGACCAAGGAGTTAGCTACACTCTGTTTCGAAAAGTATGCAAAATGGTCAATATATCAAGGACTTATTGTAGTTTGAAGTCTCTAAACAGATTTCATGGGGTGCGGTTTTTAGCTTGTGTGCACGTACGTATAATCGCACTGTATTAGCTCTACCTAGAGTATGACAGTAACAATCGTCCCCTCCACCTCCGGATGGCCCGGCTAGGTGGCATAATCCCCTTCCTCTACCTTCTTCCCGTTTGGTTTTTGGCTTAGTATCTAGCTTGGCATTTGTGTAGCATACATAAGTATATACTTGTATACTTTTGAATAAGGTACTCTACGTAGTTCTCTCTAGTAGAGTACAGTTTAGAAACTAGTAGGAATTGCAATGTTGCTTCTCGAGGGTGGGAATTTCTCGGATGCTCAGGAGATACCCGAACCCTAGGGTTTGGAAGTCGATACGTGCGTCTAGAAATACCACCATAGCCCGGTCATAAATGTATAGTGTAAATCAAGTGGTTTTTGTAAACATGTCAAAAAACACGTGAATAAACATGTAAAATCTTGGTGATGGAGAAACATGTAAAAAACAAGTGAATAAACATGTCAACCGCCATATAAAAAGCATGTGAATAAATATGTGAATAAACATGTGAATCGCCATGTAAAATAGGTGTGATTTCAGTGCAAGAAAACATGCAAATCACCGGTTTCAATTCATGTAAATGATAGTTGAATACAGTATCACCAGTTGCGGCTTTTGATTGGTATCGATATCATTGATGTACAAGACCCAAACCCTTGGTAACTCCCCAACCTTGCGTACCATGAACATTGCATATGCATCTTTAGATCCATCCTATCTAAATGCGCTGTACCGGAATTCAAGCCCTCTAGAAAAGAACGCCAGCACAAACTGCAAGAATAAAGTTGAAACAAACAGAAAGGACTACTGAGTATACATGTGTGAGAATGAGCATGCTGAATATGAAATTGGTGATGACGAAGGTGTGCAGTTGTGTTGATTGTAGGTACAAGTCTACCTAAAGGTCAGAGAAGCGTGAAGAAGAAGGGAGTGCAGAGTGAAAAAGAAGGGATAGCATAGTATGAAGTCTAATAGGCCAGTCATGGTGTAAAATCTACTGAAGGGAAAGTCACAACCGTGAACCTTAGGGCTTCTAGCAACACTCCCCCCTCTGGCTAGGCACGGGTTTATCAAACATGTCAAAATTTCGCAACTTGTCATTCACGCTATTTTAACAAGTGATTCACACGTTACTTGTATGATAGGGTAGTTACTTAGCAGGTTAGGTACAAAAATTCTACAACGTCTCACGACTCGCTGAAGTTTGCTTTTTGTATCCTGTCTGTGTTAAGTAAGGGAACGGGTTGGAAAATATTCTGCTACTCAGGGCGTTTCTACGTTTATACGACCAACAAAACATAGCCCATCCGGAATATCAGCCGATTTCCGGGGATTGTATGAAGTAATCGATTCGCACAGAAGATCCTCAAAAATGTGTTTATATCTCTCCATCATCCTCACCTCTTCATATCCAAGTTCCCAACATGACATTGCAACAGATACCCCAACTTATCATCCGACTCACTTTTCGCCTGTGTCATTCGTCCGCAACGCCGCCTGCTGAGATCCCGGAACGGTTGGAATCCCTTGCACATACAAAGGAAGATAATAGCCAAGTTTTATTATTATATAGATAGTTGTGAGCATTATCAGGGCACTTTTCAGCGACTGGGTTCTCGCAGGTATCAGTGGATTTTACATTCTTCTGCTCGCTGATTCAAATCTCCTCAGTGTGCAACGTGTGTTTTGGGTTGTCTTGCTGGGTTTAAATCCGTAACTGGTTCAACGCAACGCAATATGGTTTCAGGAAGCGGAATAACTCCGCCAGTTCGGCCAATGGACGTGCCAGTATGGTTTAGAATGTGCTACAGTACGCTAGGGATATTTCTATACCAAGCCTGGGGTAAGCAGTAATGAATGTGAGGATGTCCAACACTGAATTAATAAGAGGTGAGAAGAATTTGGCAGAACGGCGATGTCGGTGTAATGAATTCAGATAGCTGTCTTTAGCGCCAACGGGAATGAAATGCTGACTACACATCTAATTGTCCTAAGCATGATCAGACAAGATTAAGCCTAACGCAATAAATGATAGTCGATAGCAATAGCGTCTACTGTTCATAATAGATATCTGTCCAGGGCCCTAACGATTGATTATCTCTCGTTGTTAAGTCATTCCTAATCACTCGCAATAACCTTTTCTGCCCATGTTGCGAAATGGAGAGGAGAACGTGTGCATACACTGAAGTACGGAGAGAAGAGAGATGCAGAGAATCCTCGGATATATCCTCGGCTATGCCAGTGCAATCATTTGCCACCACTGCCACTTGCCGCCGGATATTCAACAGTCTGCCTAGTTCGCCGTGTCAATAATGTTGATTGTCTTTGCTTGATGGTTATATTTGGTTGGTATTCGTGTCTGTTTTCAATGGGTGGTTCAACTGAAATATGGCGCAAGTGGGGTAATGGAATAATTGGGGCAAGCAATTGAGACCACAAGTTTAGACTTCTAGCTATATTAGAGATATCTGTGTTGGCATGGGATTTGGCCCGGTGGCTTATAGCCCCCATGCCGAGGAGTAGGCCTAGCCTCGGGAGCGATGCTCGGCATCGGGCTGCGGCTGTGATACTCGGCTTCGCCGAGTATGGTCTTTTCTCTCTATATAGTCCTGCCGCTTTCTCTCTCTTTGTTTCGCAGACAATACAGCTTCTTCTTTCTTTCTCTATTGCCCTCAACAATCTAAACACCCTTCAAACGCAGACTTCGCATAGGAATAAGTCCAGGAGTACCGGAAGACAAACTCCCTCACATTAAGTGGTGCGTAGGTCCTACCACAGAAAAAGACTAACTCAATGAACACTTATGGAATTTAAACAAATGAGATGTAAAGTAGACTTTAAGTAAAAGAGGAGATATTGATAATAATGGTTATTTGGTATATCTTTACATTGTCGCTAGCGCAATTCCACCCGCTTGCGTCCTCGGCGGGGTGCTATCTCTACCGAGATAAGCTAGAGCGTGCACTGCGACAATCATCGATCCAAGAACCAGACTAGATATGAGCACAATACCACCCAACGAAGAAGCACGTAGCAACTCCCTCTGCACCCCATCTTGTACCAGTGGTGGTGTGCCGCTAGGATTATCTCTGGCTGGATTGAGAGCCTCCACAATACTCGGAAGCAGCTCCCAACTTAAAACAATTTTGCACGCATCTGGGGCATATGTCTGTGTTTGAGGGTAGTTAGCAATCATGCTCATTGAATGCAGACACATATAACAAGATACATACTGGATGGTCTAAGCAAAGCGCAACCACCGACATCCGCGCTTCCATCCGAGCAAGATTATACCCCCAGTAGGTCCCGTTATTTGCTATCTCATTTGATAACCGTGATATCCGAATGGACTGCTCGTCAAGGGCATATGTTTTGACTGCCCACCCTATTGCTGCCGCGGCTAGACCGATGAGGATAATGTTGTTGAGTACGTGCAAGGCCGTTACCAAAGCATCGTGATGTTTCTTTGCGAAAAGCTTAAGGCGTGCTTGAATAGGAGAGGTTACCTAGAAGTCCCAATGATTAGTATTGATTGTAGGGGACTTGTGATTATCATAAGATTACCATATCGGCGGTCTTCGGTCGGTATTTTGGAATTGTGAGTTGGTGTGGAAGATGGGTAATGGGTCAATAGAAAATTTAATTGCACGGTGTGTCGGTCGTTAACGGTCAGAGGGAGATGATAGGGGTTTATAAGCACCATATGCCTCGAAGTGAATAAAGATGGCGGGGAAATAAGAATCTCCTACGCGGCGGTGCTGATTTTTCTCACGGCAAGCAGACAGAACTGGTTTTGAGTGGAGTGTAAGGAACAGCAAGGCATAGAAGTACCCACATTAACGAATGGAAGGCACATTTGGGTGGGCGAATAGTAAGGCAGATAAGTACCTGCATTTCCAAGATTTAGGCAGAATCAGAAACCAGAGTCGCCGCGATGAGTTATGCCAATGCCGAATGATCACATCGCGATACCGTGGCACGTAGTCGCTGTAAGAACTTTTAATGCCCAGAACGTCTCAAGAAGTTCTTAAATACCATAGTCTGCGGATAAGCAATCTGAATATGTGTTAAACATATTGCCTCTGTACGGTAAGGATTATTCGAGGGTAATGATTAATACATCCAAAGATATCCACCATTGAATTCATTAGCTCCGCGACCGCCGCTGCGTACGCTCTTGCGGGCTATACATCGGCACTGATCTTGGAAACGATTCCACCAAACAATTGAATGACCTCGATTGTGTCTTCAGGTATCGGTTCTAGAAGATTCTCGTTTTCAATCGTGGATGAGTAGGCTCGGAGCCGAGAGTTTGACGCCGACGGGCCGACGGGCAGAGATATCTTGAGTCACTGCTAACTTACTCGAGCACATCAGGTTAGCGAAATGGATACTGAATCGACTAAATGAACCTGGAACCATTGTATGCTTGGCATCAGATGGTTTAAAATCTCTCAATACGTACAAACATGTTCATATGGTTCTGGCATGCGCAATACAAGGCAGAATCAAGTATTCATCCAAACTCGAAATGCTGACGATTCCGTCGTTTCTTAAACTATACGCCACCACAAAGTGCAGCGCATGGCTAACGGTGAGGCACATTCGTGCGTACATGATAAATAATAGTTGAGCTATTAGTTTGTTGTGGTGAAGTCTAGAATGCCACCATCCTCATGATGGGTACCTTGCATATTCTTGGCACTTGTGCCTGGAATAAGCAAATATTAGTTGTACCTAATCCTCTATAGGGCTGGGGTAAGTGTCTAGTGCAATCCATACGGGATTTGCCGGAGCTGTCGTTAGAGCCCAATTCTCCGAACTAGGCAGATAAGAGAGAAGCGTTGCAGGATTGTATCGCAGCCGAAGACATGCCAGTAGCGGAGGTCTTCACAGCCACACGAATGCTGTGTTTTCGCAATCACGAGACATTCTGTCTGATTTTCCGGTTCTGGCCTCGCCATCCAGACCGGGGAAGATCTGCCCACTCTTAGAGTTTATTCGGGAGTTACCGCGCGTACGTGTGACGATCGTCGAGCCAGCAAACCTCACGCGCAACCAGATGGTGCCTAGCGAGATCTTCTCAAGACCATGCCTCCCATTCCTCTCCTCCTCACACAAAGTTTCTAACAAAATTAGAAGCATTGAACGTTCCATAAGGAAGTGTAGGCTCCGGCTACTCTATTTCTCAGCTGTCTCTCCTCATTGGACTCTCTGGCATCCCGGGTCATCTCTGCCAACTCTTGCTCAATCTGCTGTAAAGTCTGGTCGGTTGTTGGGTGTTGTCAGATGGTATCAAGTTTTGCCTTTAGATTGTGGATTTCCAGTTCCATCGACACATGTTCACATGTCGGAGGCAGAAAGTATTTTGCCTGAAGGTCACTGATTTACTTCTGTAACCGGACAATCTGTTCTGGGCGGTCGCAGGGCTCTATCAGTATGCTGGCTTCTGGTTCTGAGTATCGTCCTATCCCGAGGAGGACTTCCTGCATCTCTGCTAACTAGTATTGTAGTTTCTCGGTTCTGATTCGGTCTTTCTATATCGTTACCAGTCTCTGGATTTTTTCTTGATCATCAAATGATACGAGGTACACCTGTGCCCATGCGTCTGTCTCTGATGATGACATTGCAGTTGATTAGACACATCTACCAGTGCCAGTCAAATTTAGTGATTTTGCAGGGCGTCAGTGTAGGAGGTGTAACTACAATTAAAGGAACTCCAACTGTTGCTATTGTTGTTGCTGCTGCTGGTGCTGTTCCAATCGTTGTTGCGGCTCCTCCGGACTGATGTCCTTCACAGACACAAAGTCTCTTCTGGATCACAATTAGTAAACCACCCAAAATGCAATCCCAAATACTTGGTCCAATGTTCTCCAAATACAGGATCGTTCACACTAATTCCTCTACCATCCATTGTGGCTTCGATCGAAAACAAATTCGAGAGAGAAGGATCATCTGACTGTTCCCAACATTCTGTTTCAAGAGGTTCAATAGGTTCTTGAAGAATGGTATCAATACTATTCAACGCATTCAAAGGCTCGGGTTCGGACAGTAGATAATGAGTTCCAGCGAGATCAAATTAGTTAATGCGACTATTGCAATTCTAGATGTAACTAGGCAGGATATGGAGGATTCCATGATGGGTGGTATTAGATTGAAGAGCAATCGCGAAGCATACATTCCGACACCAGGTAAGATATTCTAGCTTCATAGTGATATTGGGGTCTGAAATCATGAATGTAACGCGAATCATAACCATGTAATATGCCGGCGTCATTCATGTTGACGTGCATAAAGTGCAGTATTTCAGTCCAGCATACATGCGCTTGACTCCATACTCATTCTCGACAGTATACTCCTAGATGTGCTCGACTCTACACCGCTAGGAACACTCGACTCCATCCACTAAGGTCCGCTTGATACCACGGTCCTAGGTACGTTCGACTCCATACTGTCCAGCAGCAATAGACTACATGCTCACGACCCCGACTGACGCCTAGGAGCGATCAACTCTTAGCGGGGATCACCTCCCAGTGGCAACTGACCCCCAGCGGCAATCGATTCCATGCTTCCTTCCAGCTTCTGGGAATTAGTTTTGCGTTTTTGAAGAGGGAAAAGCGAAGTCCAACACTTCAGGGAGCATTCAGTTGTGTGCTTGGAGTTTGGCCCGGTGGCTTCCTTGGCTTCCAGAGCTAGTGACTTCTAGCCTCTATCGTGGCCTCCAGCCCCCCATCATCTGCCACCACCCCCATGCCGAGGAGAAGGCCTACCCTCAGGAGTGATGCTCAGCATCGGGCTCCGGATATGATACTTGGCTTCGCCGAGTATGGTCTTTTCTTTGTATATAAGCCTACCGTTTTCTCTCTTTGTATCGACAGACAATTCAGCTTCTTCTTTCTTCTTTATTGAGTCAACTATAGCATAGATTGATCGTTAGTTAAGAGTTGATCTCCGCTAGGGAGTCAATTGCCACTGGGAGTCGGAGCATGTAGTCAAGCACACCTAGGTGGATGGAGTCGAGCGTGGCAGCATGGAGTCGAGCGAGCCTGGGAGTATAGAACACTTTGAGATCGGAGTGAAACTTGTGGACTTAATTGGACAGGCGATATTGAGATTGATTTCATGTATTATTTGCCACAACTAGCCACGGTATGTAGGTACGTACCGCTCGTCAACCAATGAGAATGCTTCGAGCTGACAACCTTGTGTATAACTATTAGATACGCGGCGTTTGATCCTGATTGAATAGAGTATTGAGGGGGAATGCTGGTGCGTTTTATTTTCTTAAAATATATATCCCGCCAAGCGCCAGGTCTATGCACAAGGAAACCATGTACTAGGGTACAAGGGTATATGGGGCGCGGTGACACAGGGCAAAGAGCGCCGGACTTTTTTCCCCCATACAACGAGAAATGCCAAGATCCTCATCATTCACTACACAGCAATTATTTTACTGAGAAAACCTCATAGAAGCATCTCTGGTGGAGTATTCTCACTCCATACTCTTTCATAATTCTCTCTATTGTTGTGGTGGAGGTTTCGAATTTCCACATTCTGTGGGAGCGCCCGACTTTTGGTACCCTCCAAGTACAATATCAACCATAAATAATATCCCCCGGCAATAACTGCAAAAAAATGACCACGCAGAAAATGACTAGGATAAGCCTATAGGAAACTCCTACTAACTGGAGGATGAATGAAAGCACTGGACGGAAGGAAACACAGCATTCGACGTTAATGGTATAAATCCCTTTATAACTCTTTCATCCAATCGGTCCAATTCAGCGTGCTTGCATAACCATTTACCATAGTCGAGTCTAGAATTAACGAAGAAGGAAATATCAAACTCTCCACTCCTAGTGGCTCCCCCCAATTACCAGATGTGTACTTATCGAAGCACTGGGATCACAGCTGTCAGCTACCATAGTTGGGGAAAGATTAAACTGGGTAACAGACACATACCGAACCAGACGAACCGAACCCCTTTAATGAGATGTTGACCTGTGAAAAGTTCCTATTGTTGGCTTCATACGCCATCTGTGAGATCTGAAGAGACTGCTTGTCGATAGCATAGGTTTTGATCGCCCAGACGATTGCTCCCGCTGCCAGACCAACCATTGCAATAGTATTGGCAACCTTCAGGACAGCTGCTAGCATACGCTTTAAAGTGTTAGCAATTACAGACACCTGTCAGTTTGTGTATGTACTTACCACCGAGCGCCGAGTACCAATGGCAGAAAGAAGTTTCTGGACTCGGCTTGAGCCGCCATTGGCGTCCCCGTTGCCAGTATGCAATGCATCCGTATCCTCGGTAGTGTCACATTCTGCATCCCCACTGCGATCCACGATCGTAATTACTACATCCCTTGCGTGCAGGGACAATATCACACCAGAGAGGGGTTCCACAGTATTTTTGGAGGTTCCGGAGTCTTGAGGTGATGGGGAGCGGCTCTCGGTTGCAACGGAGTGCGGGGAGCAGTTAGTGTTTGCCGGCGATAATGAAGAAATTTCTGGAGCTACCATACACAGCTCAATTTGAACGTGTGGAGGAGCCGACTATAATGTAGCTTCTGTTAGCCATGAGAGCTTGAAAATTTGGCTTAGTATCACCATGTCAACTATGTTCTATTTCTTTTTAGCGTTAGGAATCTGGTGTAAGAAGCTATCCGTTCAAAATTTGTGTAACCGCACTTAGAAGGTGTAATTCGAGCATGAGCGTTCGATGTTCACGGCAGATCTTAAACAAGTGTGGGAGTAGATGGGATTTAAAAACACGCCCGCTTGGCGGGAGAAATATGAAACCATTTCCCTGTACTACGCACATCCAGATAACATGCCCGCAAGGCGCAGCAAGGCATAAACTATGTAGAGAGTATTTGAATATATATAATACACGAATACCAAACCGGATTAATTTTTGTTTTAATTTTATCGCAAAACCACAACCATTTAATATGGAGACCCGAGGACCAAGGAGTTAGCTACACTCTGTTCAAAATGCAAGCAAAGTAGTGTTGAGAGCAATCCACAAAGAGAATGAATGATACTGATTGTCTATCACACAAAGAGAGAATAAGATAGACATAAATAAGAAAACAAATCATACCTGGAGTGAAGCTCCACTCAGGCCAGGCTCGCGGGGAGATAGGAACCGTATCAAGCCCCTAATCTAGTACCCGCCTTAGTCCCGACGCCCAGCAGGCTAAAGCCCAGGTACGCGTGTGTGTAATCATATTGTATTCACTCTACCTAGAGTATAACAGTGACTATTATCCCCTCCTTCTCCGGATGGCCCCGGTTAGGTGGGGGTGATCCGCTTCCTCTAGTCTCGAACGCTGTGTACCACACTCCGAGACTATGCTTCCTCTACCTTCCTCCCCTTTGGTTTTGGCTTAGCGTCTAGCTTGGCATTCGCGAGCGTACTCAGGTATGTACTCGTACACTTTTTGAATAGGGTACTCTACGTAGTTCTCTCTAGTACAGTACAGCTCTGAAACTAGTGGGAATCGTGATATTGCATCTCGAGGGGAGGAATTTCTCAGATGCCAAGAAGATTCCCGAACCACAGAATTGTATTAGTTTTAAGCCAACTTCGTCCGTAACACCAGCCGCTGAAGTCCCAGAATAGTTAAAATCCCTTACACCTACAAGGGAGATGATAGCCCACAAGCTAAGATACAGTGCTACGCAGTCAACACCATCCACGCCTTCACGCTGTGGAGTCATTCCCAATCACTCGCAACAAACTTTTCTGTCCATGTTGCGAAATGGAGGGGAGAACCGTGTACATAGACTATGGTACAGAGAGAAGAGTGAAGAGAGAAGGAGAAAGGTTCAATGTATACACAGAGAATCTTTGAATATATCTTCGGGTATGCCGGTGCCACCATTTGGCCCATTGCCACTCGCCACCAGATATTCAACAGTTCGCCTGGTTTGCCGTATCAACAATGTTGATTGCCTTTGTTTGATGATTATATTTAGTTAGTATTCGTGTCTACAGATGGATACAGCCATTTCCAATGGGGGGTTCAACTGAAACATGGCGTACGCGGGGCAATGGAATAAATTCGAGCATGCAATTGAGACCACAATTTGAGACATCTAGCTATATCAGAGGTATCTGAACACTCTCAAACGCAGAATTCGTATATGAATGAGTGCAGAAGTATCAGGAAAACAAAACCCTCTCAGCATTAAGCTGCTTAGGGTCCTAACACCAGATCAACAAACACCTATAGGATTCAAACAAGTGAGACGTAGAAGTAGAATCTAAGTAAAAGGGGAGATATCGATAATAGTGGTTTTCAGGTATATCTTTACCTCGCCGCCAGTCCAATTCCACCCCCTTGCGTCCTCCCAGGGGTGTTATCATCTCTTCCGAGATAAGCCAGAGCGTGAACTGCGGCAATCATCGATCCAAGAACCATACTAGATATGAGCACAATACCACCCAACGAAGAAGCACGTATATGTCTGTGTTTCAGAGTAGTTAGTAATCACGCCTCTTTAAATACAGACACATAACTAGATACATATCGGATGGTGTAAACAAAGCGCAACCCCCGACATCCGCCCTAGATTGTATCCCCAATAGGTTCCGTTATTTGCTATCTCATTTGATAACCGTGATAACCGGATGGACTACTCGTCAAGGGCATAGGTTTTGACTGTCCACCCTATTGCTGCCGCAGCTAGACCGATGAGGATAATGCTGTTGAGTGCGTGCAGGGTCGTCTCCAAAACACCGTGATGTTTCTTTGCGAAAAGCTTAAGGCGTGTCTGGATAAGAGAGATCGCCTAGAGTCTCACTGATTACCTATAATTGCAGAGAACAAGATATTGTCTAAAGATTACCATATCGGCTATTGCTGATTGATATTATGCGTTGGGAACTGTGGAGCGAGACAAGTTGAACTAACGGTTCAATCGAGCGATTTATCAAACAATGAGAGAAAGGCGCAAAGCGAGTGAAATAGGGCGTAGGGGGATAGAGAGGAGGTGTAAGTATAATTATCCACCACCTTGAACGTTAAAAATCATTCAATCACACCACCCCCATTGGACCCGTTCTGCCGCACTAGAAAAACTGGCCGGATGCGGACGGAGGGCGATACGTATGGTAAGTTCTGAGCAATGAAGGTGCCAGTGCATAAGCTGACATAGGTCATAATTCGCTTGGAAGCGTGACAGCGGCAGTACCCGGCTTAACCTTATAGTTTCAGGCACAGCCGGTGGTCTCCGCGCTGCGGGGGGTGATGCGGAGTGGTTACACCGCCTTGCATGTAACTAATAGTGACTTCTGCTGCATCAGATTGCAATCCATAGCATCAGATGGCAGTGCACAGGATCGCACAGGCTTTGAAGAGAGATAGCGGCAGCGCCTCCCTGGCTTGGATCAGGTGGCAATGCTTCCATGTGCTAGCACGCAAGGTCACTACCGAGCTTAGGCGGTCATGAGAGTGTGCCAGACTAAAGTAACTAACAACGGCTTATTACTGTGTAGAGTGCCGGACACTTTAACGAGGTAGCGTCTTGGCAAATGCTTGGCAAATACAAAAATTTGTCGCCAGGGGCGAGTGCAAGTTCATGAAGCCCACCATCCCCGCACCACCCAGCAGCAGCCTCCTGCCTACCTTCTAACAGCCATAACTTTCTCAATTCTTAACCAAATAACACGATTTTTGAATCGCCAGAACCGTCTCGTCAAGCCCTTTCGAACCGCCGTACTCAGTAGTCTACGAAACGTTGTTGTTGTATCGCGACTGTCCAGTGGGTAGGAGCCTCCAAGTCTGGCTGAGGTTCATTATGAATTTACCCACAACTTCCTGAGTTTTGCAGCGATTGACTTGATTTTAGGTTTGCCGAGATCGTCGTCTCCTGCTCTATCGAACCGCCGTACTCAATAGTCTACGAAACGTTGTTGTTGTATCGCGACTGTCCAGTAGGTAGGGGTCTCCAAGTCTGGCTGAGCTTCATCACGGATTTACCCACAACTTCCTGAGTTTTGCAGCGATTGACTTGATTTTAGGTTTACCGAGATCGTCACCTCCTGCTCTATCGAACCGCCGTGCGCACGTGGCGGATATTTGTCGTCGCATTCTCGCTCTCGCTCCCTTTACTTCAGTGCCAGTGACCAGCACACAACGGTATGCCACGCCCAAGCAAGAGAGCTATCGCCTCCCGATCGGCTGCTGCAGTGTCAGCTGTGAAGAGGCAGAGAACTCGGACTCGGAATAATGCTACTGGGGAATTGGGGGTACACGATAGCAGATCATCTGAAGAGGCTAGCAGGTCATTTGAAGAGGAAGAGTCAGATGATGATGAGGTCGAACTCAGTGATGCCGAAGACTTAATGCTACCAGTGATGCAACCGGAATCTGGTTGGGCAGATGCTGAGAGAAAGTGTTATGGCTACTCCAAAACCAATGCTGGAAAGTCTCCGCAATCGAAGTGGTACTACAATAAGAAGAAGAAGGAACTTGAGCATGAAAAAGAAGTTGCGCAGAAGACCTATGGCAGTATCTCTCGCTACTTTGCTAGTACGTCTCCGAGTCCGCTTCCTGTCAGAGAGTCAGAGGACTCGGCTATTGAAGAAGCTGGAGATTTTCTGCACTTGCAACCTGTTTCTGAGACCAATGACGGTCTGCTTCCTACTGAGGTCTTCCGCACCACCGCTTTGGATTTTGAGGGAACATTCTTCAGATCAGATGCGTTCGAGCAAGAGATTGAAGAGCTTGACTTGTGGTTGAAAAGGAGTAACTTGAAAGCGCAAGTGGCAGGAGACTGGTTGAAGCGGGTCACTGGAGTGCGCGATCTATTGCGCTTTCAAGGAAGTTGGATTTATCTCAAGGAAGATAATCCGACTCTGCGCAAGCGCAGATGGATTGAGTACAGTGAAGTCATTGCAGTCCGGCTGGAGAAGGGACCCAAGTACGCGCAGTTTCTGAGAAAATGGCAGCGCGACTGGTTTGATTTGAGGATACCACCACCGTGTCCGATGAAAGGAAAGCATGTCAAGCGAAGGAGTCTCTATAACGATGAAGGGGTACCATTTTCACCTGTCTTCTATACCGGTCCTGATTCTAACTCATGATCTTCTTGACAGGTTATGCTTGCAGTACGCGAGTATCTCAATAATGCAATGTGGAGAGCGAACACCCAGGGTATTTGTGAGGCGGTCAAAGTCTACTTACAGAGTCAGCGGGCATACGATGTAATGAAGATCGATGTGTTGCTACATAAGGATAGTTCCAAAACCGAAATCTCAGAGAGAACAGCACAGCGATGGTTTCTCAAGCTTGGTTGGGTTTATGGACGGAACAAGAAAGGATACTGTGATGGACATGAGCGGAAGGATGTAGTAGAATACCGGGACAGCATTTTCTGCCCGCGAATGAAGGTGAGTTCACAGAGTTGACAGGGCTTCCACAACATTGCAAAGTAGAGTTGAGCTGAATCTACCGGTAAATGCAGGAAATATTCAAAACATTGCGCGAGTATGATGATTCCGGTCAGATTTTCAAGTCAGTACCGATCTTTTCCAAACGAAGGCATCTGGTTACGCATGATGAGAGTACCTTCAATGCGAACGATGGTTCTTCCTACAGCTGGAAGAAAGGCGGAAGTGAATGGCTACAACCAAAGTCCCGGGGCAAGGGAATTATGATATCCGACTTTCTGTGTGCAGCGATAGGCAGGCTGTCATACTATGACAATACCGAGGGGAAGCGGGTGTATGCAACTGAAATCGTCAAGTACGGTAGTGGCAAATCAGACGAAGGCTGGTGGAACGCAGAAAAGATGGTTGAGCAAACGCGGAAGGCAATTGATATCTTCAACACGGCATTTCCAAATGATATTGCGGTATTTGCCTTTGATAATTCTAGCGGTCATGCATGTAAAGCTCCAGATGCTTTAAATGCGTACCGAATGAATTTAAATCCTGGTGGAAAACAACCTCTAATGCACGATACTGCTTTTTACCGCTTGGATGGTTCCTTGCAACTGCAATACATGTCATTTCAACCTTTCGATTCTGAGTGGGACACAGATGAACTTATTCCTGCAGAGCTTATTGGAAAACCTAAGGGCATCAAGCGTGTGCTACAAGAAAGGGGTCTTTGGATTCCCGGATTGAAAAAGCAGTGCGGACGTCAAAAGAAAGATAAGAACACCTACTTTGGGGATCGTCTTTTTGAGGAAACAATGGAAGAGTACGACGCAAGAGTTTCAGATCGTTGTGAAGCTGGAAAATCCTGTTGTGCGTTGCGTACTCTAGAAGCTCAACAGGATTTCCGAGAAGAGAAGTCCATGTTAGAGCACATTATCACCGCTGCAGGGCACGAGATTATCTTCTACCCCAAGTTTCATTGCGAACTTAACTACATCGAGTACTACTGGGCATCACTGAAGAAGTTCACACGGGAAAACTGCAAGTATTCCTTTGTAGAACTTGAGAAGACAGTGCTTCAGGCTATGGATTCAGTTTCTTTAAAGACAATTCGACGCTTTGCAGATCGCAGTAAACGGTGGATGATGGCGTACATCAACGGCTTGACAGAGGAACAACGTTCGTATGCGGAGAAGCAGTACAAATCGCACCGGAGGGCCACACGGGATGTGTTTGTGTAAGCGAGCATGAAAAATCACTCGGTCGATTTCCGAATGCGGTAATTGAGCCGCAATGTATGTAGAAGAGCCGCATACAAAATTACTTCCTGCCACCAAAATCATGTGACTTTCAAAGTATTATAGCACAAGAAGTACCTCATGAATTAACAATCTGCAACCATAGAGATGCTCCACAGCATTGCTACCTTAATC
>Ga0307515_10011246_pt1 | contig 16995 bp, 14 predicted proteins | sample 17_EM_MG_FD_194513 | JGI IMG/M metagenome (GOLD analysis project Ga0307515, IMG submission 194513) | Populus trichocarpa ectomycorrhiza microbial communities from riparian zone in the Pacific Northwest, United States - 17_EM | ecosystem: Host-associated > Plants > Roots > Unclassified | place... | reverse complement strand
GCTGGACGATGAGGGCTTCAAGGCGCGAGTGCGTGCCAATGTCGCGCAGCTGCAAACGCTAGCCGCGCAGATCGTCGCGCGCGCGACAGGCGATCATCCCTCGCTGGATGCGAGTGAAGTACGCCGTCTATTGCAAGACCGCGCAACGCCGAGTGCGACTCTGCTTTTTGCAGCCGCCTGACCGAGTCGCATCAAGCCGAACGCGCGATAACCGCCGCGCGTCCTTGAGCAAGAAGCTCGCGTGCGTGCCGAGCTTCGAAGCGGTACTGCCAACTGCCCGGACTTTCGACGAGGCAGTGAGCTTCCACAATCAATTCACCGGCCAGGTCATGCACGAAGTCGCGATGCAGTTTTACATCGCGTAGCGAAACCAAAAACCCGGGTCGCGCCACTCTGCCGCTTGCGCGCGCCACCAGGCCGCCGTGAATCGCCATGGCTTGTGCACCGTACTCGCATAGGTGTAACGCACGGAGCTTGCCGCGGCTTCGGAGTGGATTCGTTGGCGAGCGGTGCGAGCTCGTGGCGGTGACTATTCGCTCCGCATTCCATTCGATCACACAATCGAGCAGGCACATGGCGTCCGCATGCGGGATCAAGGACTCGATCGCCTGGCGCCCGATCGCTTCCGCGCCTGAGCTCATACGCCCGGCTCGCTCGCCGCTTTGGTGCCGTTCGGCGGCTGTGCGTCGGGCCGCGTGAACAACAGCGCAAAAAAGAAATTCCCCACTACGCCCAGCGCCACCGTCACGCCGATCGCTCTCAACACGGGCAACGTCGAGAAGGCGAGCACCACGAACACCAGCAGAGTGGAGATCGAGCAAACGATCACCGCATGCAGCGTACGCCGCTGCTCCACGGGATCATGCGATGCGTGCTCGAAGAACAATGCGTAGTCCAGCCCCAGCCCCGCGGCCAAAACCAGCGCGATGAGATGGAATAGATTCAGCGCCACGCCGGTCCCGTGTAGCACGGCGAGTATGAGCAAGGTGGTGAGCGCCATCGGCAACAACACTCTTCGCGCTCTCGAAACAGATCGCAACGCGATCAGGACAACTGCGACCAGCAGTAGCGCCGCGATTCCCAAGCTCACCAGAATATGACGCCGTTGGCCCGCGACGAGATCTTCGGACGCCTGCTTCAGATCCAGGAGTCGAAAACGATTCGGTGCTTGCGCCGCAAGTTTCGCAAGCGTACCGGCTTCCTTCACACCGATGAACGTTATAAGCCCGGTCCACCGGCCCTCGCGCTGTATAAGCATTCCGCCTAACCGTAAAGCCAGCGGCGTGTTGTCTAGCGATACCGGCGTGAGCGGCGGGAGATGTCGCGCCTTTTCAACGTCGATCAGGAACGGCTCGAACGCATCGGTCTGAAAGGAGAGCCCTTGAAGCGCCTGATTGAGCGAGGCCTTGAGCGATTGCGGATCGGGCAAAGCCTCCCGCCGGCGCTCTTGCGTGCGTGCGCTTGGCAGATAACGCGAAGGTTGATCGTATCCCGCGATGGCGCCGGCTTGCACCAAGTCAGCCAGTTTCGGATCCAAGCCTTCGGCTTGCTGTAAGACTTCCTCGGCGGAGTTGCCCGAGATCGCGAGCAGAAACCGTACATCGGGCGCGCCTAACTCCGCGCGCAACTCGGCATCGCGTTCCAGCAGAGGCTGCGGAATCGGCGTCAGCTTGCCGAGATCGTTTTGCCAGAAAGCGCCCGGCCAGAATGCGATAGCGGCAAGGCATGCTGCCGCCAGGATGATGCCAAGCATCTTAGGATGCGGAAGCGCATCGAGGCTCGAGGCCAGCCGTGAAAGCGCGCGTGAATCTCCATAGTCCCGGGCACTGGTCTCGAGCAATCGTGGTAGTAAATAGCGAGTCGTGAGACTGGCAACCGCAAGCCCGGAGATCGTAAAGCATGCGAGCTGCGCAAGCCCGATGACACCGGAAGTGAGGAACGCCTGTTGCAAGCGTTGGCCAAACGGAGCGCGCCGTCTGAAGCGGCGGCGCGCCGGGATGTTGATGACTGAATAAATGTATCGGGTAGTCCTGTGCCACGCCGATGAGCGTAAATCCAAAGGCGAGCGTGATCCCGTGCGCCGCGCCGAAAAACGCCCCAACGGCAGCGAGCCCGGCAACGCCGGCGCTCGCCAACGGCAACACGCCGAGCAGCACGTATCTCACGCTTCGATAGGCTATCAGCAGCAACACGATGATGCCGACCGTATCGATCGTTCCGATCCACTGCGCCTCGTTCTGAGTTTTCGCTTTCATGAGAACGGAGAAGGCGCCGGGACCGCTTGCGATCAGAGTCACCGCGGCATGCGCGCGGGTCCGCTCGAAATGTCTCTGCAAAGCCTCGACCGCGGCTTGCTGCCCATCCGGATCAAATGCCGCCGCTGCGGTTTCCACGAGCATCAAAGCCGCATCGCCGCGGGCATTGAACCAAACATCGTTCAGCCGCTGGGGCTCCTTCGCGGGTTGCCAGGTTTCAATGAGCTTCAGAATCTCGAGCGTCGGGTCGCGCGGAATCCATGGCTCGAGAAAGCCTGCGGCCGGCGATGCTAAATCGCGCTGCCGCTCGGCCAGCTCTCGCCGTAGAAACTCGGAGTCGAGCTTTGATCGATCCAAAGTGGGCGAGAGTAAATAGCGATAGGCCAACAAATCTTCGGGCACGGCATCGAGTTGATTCTCGCCGTTCGCCACAAATCGAAATTGTGCATTTTTACGCAGAGCGGCCGCTAAGTCTTGCGAGCTTTGCGCAAGAGCAGCGGCGTCCGCACCCTCCAAAGACAGTAGCAACAGCCGCGACGCCGGCCCTTCGCCGATCTCCTCGAGCAACAAGCGCTCGACCGGGGTTTTCGGTGACGGCATGAAGAGCCGCAGATCGCCGCTGATCTTGAGATGCTGCTGCACGTAAAGCGCGAGCAGTGCAACCCCTCCGATCCACGCGATCAGCAGCGCCGCTCGGCCTGGGGTGGTCATCCGCTCAGTTCCGCGATCCGCGGCAGAAGTCTTCGAACCAAGCGCGCTGCGGCGAATCCGGAAGCGTCGTTGCGGCCGCCTGCGCGAGCAGCATGATGGTCGCGTTACCGTCCGGTTCCGCCGTGACGAGGCAGCGCGGCTCATCGGTCGCGCCAGTGACCGTGATACTTCGAATGCGTTGTTGGATTCGTGACTGCTTCGGAGTCATCACCAAGGTCCAAGCCGCATCGTCACCTTGGAGATCCAAGTCGAACTCTTTCTCGACACGGCTGCGATCCCCGCCGAGGATCGCCGCGAAGCTATCCAATAGAGTGCGCAGCTCCGGCGCGCGCTTCAATGAGAAGCGTCGTGGGCTCCGCCCCTCGCGCAGCACGGTGACTGTCATGTCGCGGATCTCGGTGCGCTCTTTGAACGGCGATGTCACAGTGCGGGCCAGCTGCTCGGCGCCGGTGTATTCCAGTTGGCCGGAGACGATGAGCGGTTTGGCCAACAGCTTCGAGAAACGCGCTTCGACAAACGGCGTGACTGCGGGCGCCGGTCGCGTCAACTTCTGCATTAGAGTGTCGAGATCAAGAGCGCCGCACCAGGCTATCGCCGGGCTGAGAGTCAGAACGATCCATGCGAGCAGCGCCGGCATCAGCGTCGGCCGATGCGATGGGGGTGTGTACCACTTTGCTTGCATGCGCATCGCTGTGCCAAAAGTCATAAAAGTTGAACCAGTTATAAGGTGCAAGCCGTGCGTAGTGTGCCAGCCGATCGGCAAACTGTTGTACCCATCGCCCGACCGCGGCCGCACGTTCCCGTCGCTCCGCGACGAGGCCGTCCGAGAACGTCTCAAAGTGCAGATCGTAACGGTTACCGCCGCGATAGAGGCCGAACGATAGAATCACAGGCGCCTTCAAGGTGGCCGCAAGCAGCCACGGTGCAGTGGGAAATGCCGCGGGCTCACCAAGAAACTGTGCGTGCGAGACGGCGTGACCGGTTTGCGCCCGGTCCGCAAGAATCGCGACGATGGCGTTGCCGTCAAGCGCTTCTTTGATGGCGATTGCCGCGGCAGGCCCGCCGTGGCGCGCGTTAATGATGGTGGCGGCGAGGCTCGGGTTCAGCGCGTTCAGGATGGCCATGAGCGCGGGTCCTTGCTCCACATCGAGCAGAATGCGCACAGGCACTTCCGGCCGCTCCAGGCTCAAGACGCGCAGCGCATCGAAGCTGCCGAGATGCGAGCCGAAGAGCAGTAAGCCGTGTCCTCGCGCCAGCGCGCGGTCCAATTGATCCAGGCCGTAGGCTTGGATCTGAAATCGCCGGAAACGCTCGGACAACAAGAACACGCGATCGAGCGTTGTGCAGGAGAAGCAGTGAACATGGCGCGCGACATCGAGCAGTGTTGCACGGCGCCCCAGCGCGCGATTCAAGTATTGCCGCGATGCGCACCGCTCCGGGCCGCGTCGCGCGAGAAAGTAAGCGGTGACCGGGTACAGCACGAGTCTCGCCGGTGCGCGCCCGCAACCTAATGCGAAACTCCGGATCAACCGCAGGCCGAATGGCGTGCCGCCTTCAGGCCGCTGCAACCACTGAGGCTTCATGAATGCCGCGCCATGGGGGCGCCGTTAGAGCCATCGGCGTCCACAGCCGGCGATGTGCGGTGCGCGAGCGAGGGGAATAACGGGAGCGAATAGGCGCGCGCTACTTGTTCCGTGTAAGTCATGGCCCAGTCTCGGCCGCAATCTGCAACGCGCCCTGCGCAATCGGTCGGCCCGCGCGCTCGATTCGAAAGCGAATAGCGCTCGCTGTCGTCCACTCGAGTGTTGCCGTGGCTGTTTCGCCCGGCAACAACGGCGCTAGAAATTTGACTTGGGATAATCCTGTGATGAGCCACTGCGAGCCGATCTCTTGCTCCGCGGCTTCAAGCATTCGCTCGAGCAGCAGCACGCCGGGCACCACCGGCTGCCCCGGAAAATGTCCGGGCAAACTCGGATGATCTGCGGGCACGCTAACGCATACTTCGATGGGCTCGCTCAAGCACGCTCCCGCGCTTCACTCAACAGGCGCGGACCGATGGCCGATGCGCGGCGAATGAAGTCCAGCATGTTCTTGTACGGCTGCTGCGGAAACCGGTAGCGCCGGTAGATGTACTCGACGACGAAGAATGCTCCCAAGATGACGTAGTTCAGCAAATTGGCGAACAGCGACCACACTTGACGGGGCACGGTGATGAGCGGTTCGACCCCAAGCCAAAGCAAAATTCCGTTCGGTGTGGCGCACAAGGCGAGCGCGAGGTTGGTCAATCCCAGTGCCAGGAACAACAAAGTCCAAAGGAGCGTCAGACGCCGCGCATAGGGCGGAATAGCGGCATCGATGGTGTCTCCCGGCGCGTGCATCAATTGCACGATGCGCTCGATAAGCGCCACTCTGCCGGCTTGCAGGCTCTGCCCGAACATCCAGGCCATACCGAAGCTGATGACAACCGGCGGCGCATAGAGCGGCAGCCACGCAATGTCCCGTCCCGCGACCCAAACCAAGGCGACCGCCACGAGCGCAGAGCTCGTCCATGCAATGGCATTGCCGCGGACCAGACCTGGCAACAGCACTACGGCGGCAAGCAACACGAGGCTCGCAACCGCTAAATGAGCGTTGTCATGCGCCACGGCCAGATGCGCGACCACCGGATACAAAATTGCCAGGGCGCCGATCATCCCTTTCAAGCTGGCTTATCCCCTCTAGAGTATAGATAGGCTTGATCCCCATGGCGGCAAGAGCCGCCGCCAGGAGTGACCCATCATGGACTATGTGGCGCGCACGCCCGAGCAACTGGGTCAGGATTCTAAAAGGCTGCCGCAAAAGGCGCGACCTGACTCAGCGGGAGGCGACCCAGAAAACAGGAATCAAGCAAGCTGCGGTGGTTATAAGCTCAGTCGTAAGCGCTCCGCCGAGCGATTTCCCAATCCACATCATCGGCACCATTTTGGGCGCCTGAAAAATTCAGCCGCGAAGTTGGCTGCTTAACCCGTTGACCACGATTCCTTGAACGGTATGATCGACCCATAGTCCAGGTTTAGACAGGCGACCGATGCGCCGGCTCGAGAGAGGGGCCGCGCGCAAGCTCGAACGCCGCTGCCTCCGGGGCCTGAAACCCGGAAGTCTCCTGACAAAGATTTTCATACGCAGCCCGCTGCGGCCTTGGGTCGCAGTGGTTCGCAAGCCGCGCGCGCGCAATGCTGCCCGCGTCGCGGGCGTGCGCGTCCTCGAGGCCGAGAAGATGAAGAAAGTCGACACGGGGCTCTTCAGGGAGTCCTACGAAAGAGATAGTTGCGGTTTCGGTTTGATCGCGAGCTTGGACGATCAGGCGAGCCATTGGCTGGTGCAGACGGCGATCGTCTCGCTGAATCGACTCACGCACCGCGGCGCGGTCGCGGCCGACGGCAAAACCGGCGATGGCTGCGGTCTGTTGCTAAAGAAACCGGAGAAATTTCTTCGCGGTGTCGCGCAAGAAGCGGGCATCGATCTCGCCGATCAGTTCGGCTCCGGGCTCGTGTTTCTTAACAACGATCCTAAGCTTGCGCAACAAGCTCGCGAGCAGCTGGAAGCCCAGCTCAGTCGCGAAGGGCTGGAGTTTGCCGGCTGGCGCGTCGTGCCGATTCGTCCGCAGGCGTGCGGAGCCGAAGCGCTGAAAACGCTGCCGCATATCGAGCAAGTGTTCGTGAATTGCCGCATCAACGATATCGATGAGGCATCGTTCAACCGCAAGCTGTTTCTGGCGCGGCGCCGCACCGAAAAAGCGCTGATGCCGGCCGATCCGGTGTTCTACATCCCCAGCCTGTCCGCGACTACGTTCGTGTTCAAAGGCATGGTGATGCCGCAGTACCTCGCGGAGTTTTATGGAGATCTGAACGACGAGCGCATCGAATCCTCGGCGGTTGTCTTCCATCAAAGATTCTCCACCAACACGCTGCCGCAATGGCGGCTCGCGCACCCATATCGTTTTCTCGCGCACAACGGCGAGATCAATACCATTCAAGGCAATCGCAATTGGGCGGTGGCGCGCGGTCCGATCTTCCGCTCGCCGCTGTTGGATGTATCCGACATTCAGCCGCTCGTGTCGCTCACGGGTTCGGATTCCCAAAGTCTCGACAACATGCTCGAGGTGCTCATCATGGGCGGCCTCGACGTTCTGCACGCCATGCGCTTACTGGTGCCGCCCGCCTGGCACGGCCTGGATTCCATCGATTCGGATCTGCGTGCGTTCTACGAGTTTCACGCGCCGCACATGGAACCGTGGGATGGCCCCGCCGGCCTCGTGTTCACGGACGGCCGTTACGCTGCTTGCACCTTGGATCGCAATGGTCTGCGTCCCGCTCGTTATGTCATTACACGCAACCGTGTGCTCACCGTCGCTTCGGAAACGGGTGTGTGGGATTACAAACCGGAAGACGTAGTGCGCAAAGGCAAGCTGGGTCCAGGGGATATGCTTGCGCTCGATTTACAGAGCGGCACGCTGCTGGGCACACGAGACATCGACAATCTTCTGAAGACCCGCTACCCGTACAAGACTTGGCTCAAGAAGGGCGTGCGCTATCTCGAGAGCGATCTCATCGACCCGCGCCTCGCCGCGGAGCCCATGGATCGCGAGACGCTTACGCTGTATCAGAAGATGTTCAATGTCTCCGCCGAAGAGCGCGACGACATCATTCGCGTGCTCGCGGAAGACGAGAGCGAAGCGGTCGGATCGATGGGCGACGACACACCGATGCCTGTGCTGTCGCATAAGATTCGCTCGCTGTACGACTACTTCCGTCAGCAATTCGCGCAAGTCACTAATCCACCCATCGATTCGTTGCGCGAATCCATCGTGATGTCGCTGCAAACTCAGATCGGGCCGGAATGCAACGTGTTCACGCCGGCGCCTGAGCATGCGCGGCAGATCGTCTTGGGCTCGCCCATTCTTTCGCAACGCAAGCTGCGGCAGATTCTCGGGCTCAAAGACGTGACCCACGAGTTCATCGATCTACAGTACGAGCGCTCGGAAGGCTTGAAGCCGGCCATCGTGCGCATGTGCAAGCAGGCCGAGACCGCGGTGCGCGACGGACGAATGGTGCTGTTGCTGTCCGATCGGTATCTGGTGAAAGGCAAGCTGCCCGCGCATGCGCTGCTCGTCACCGGCGCCGTGCATCAGCACCTCGTGAAGACCGGCCTGCGCTGCAAGTGCAACTTGCTCATTGAAACCGGCACCGCACGCGATCCGCATCACTTCGCTTGCCTCGTCGGCTACGGCGCGACAGCCGTGTATCCATACATGGCGTATCAGATTCTGTTCGAGATGATGCGCAAAGGCCGCGTGAAGCTCGATTTCGTCGCGCGCTTGGAGCTCGGGCGCAGTTATCGCGCCGGCGTCCGCAAAGGCCTCTTCAAGATCATGTCGAAGATGGGCATCTCGACCATTTCGAGCTATCGCAGCTCGCAGTTGTTCGAGATCGTCGGCCTGCACGATGAAGTGACGGAGATGTGCTTCACCGGAACGGAAAGCCGGGTGCAGGGCGCGGATTTCTCCGATCTCGAAGCGGAGATCGAGCATCTCGCGGCGCGCGCGTGGAATCCGCGCGAGTCCGTCGAGCAGGGCGGTCTGCTCAAGTACGTGCACAACGGCGAGTACCACATGTACAACCCGGAGGTGGTCGCGACACTGCAGGCGGCCGTGGTCTCCGGCGACTTCGAGCGCTACAAGCTGTTCGCGCGACTCGTGAACGAGCGACCGCCGTCCTGCTTCCGGGATTTGTTGAAGCTCAAACCAGCGCTGAACGCCATTGCGCTCGACGCAGTGGAGCCCATCGAGACGATTTTGCGGCGCTTCGATAGCGCGGGAATGTCGCTCGGCGCGCTGTCGCCTGAAGCGCATGAAGCCTTGGCCATCGCCATGAATCGGCTTGGCGCGCGTTCCAACTCCGGCGAAGGCGGCGAGGACCCCGCGCGCTACGGCACGGAGAAGAATTCGAAGATCAAACAAGTCGCTTCGGGCCGCTTCGGCGTGACGCCGGAATATCTGATCAACGCGGAAGTGCTGCAGATCAAAGTGGCGCAAGGGGCGAAGCCCGGCGAGGGCGGGCAGCTTCCGGGTCACAAGGTGAACGAGATGATCGCGCGGCTGCGCTTCGCCCGTCCCGGCGTCGGGCTCATTTCGCCGCCGCCGCACCACGACATCTACTCCATCGAGGATCTCGCCCAGCTCATTTTCGATTTGAAGCAAGTGAACCCAGCGGCGCTCGTCTCTGTGAAGCTGGTGGCGGAGCCTGGTGTCGGAACGGTGGCCGCGGGCGTTGCCAAGGCGTACGCGGATCTCATCACCATCTCCGGATACGACGGCGGCACGGGCGCGAGCCCTTTGTCATCGATCAAGTATGCGGGCACACCGTGGGAGCTCGGCCTTGCGGAAACGCATCAAACACTTCGAATCAACGAGCTTCGCCATCGGGTGCGACTGCAAACGGACGGCGGATTGAAAACCGGTCTCGACGTGATCAAGGCCGCGATCATCGGCGCCGAGAGCTTTGGATTCGGCACCGCGCCGATGGTGGCGCTCGGCTGTAAATATCTGCGCATCTGTCACCTGAACAACTGCGCGACGGGCGTCGCCACTCAGCACAACGTGCTGCGCTCGAAATTCTTCATCGGCTTGCCGGAAATGGTCATCAACTACTTCCGCTTCGTCGCGGAAGAAGTGCGCGAGCTGCTCGCGTCGCTCGGCGCCAAGAGCATCCAAGACATCATTGGCCGCACCGAGCTGTTGGAGATCATTTCAGGCGAGTCCGATAAGCAGAAGAAGCTCGATCTCACGCCCATCTTGTCGACCGCCGGATTGGCGTCGGATGCGCCCCAGTACTGTGTCGCGCCGTCCAACGCGCCTAACGACAAAGGCGAGTTGGCCGAGCGCATGGTTCAAGACATGCGCACCGCCATCGAAAACAAGACCGGCGGCGAATGGTCGTACGACGTGAAGAACTACAACCGCTCGATCGGCGCGCGTATCTCCGGCGAGATCGCGCGGAAGTGGGGAAACTACGGCATGTCCGAATCGCCGATCACCGTGAAGCTCACCGGCAATATCGGTCAAAGCTTCGGGGTGTGGAACGCCGGCGGCTTGAATCTCTATCTCGAAGGCGACGCGAACGACTATGTCGGCAAAGGGATGGCCGCAGGCAAGATTGTGCTGCGTCACTCGCGCAGTGCGCGCTTCGTGGCGAAAGAGACCATCATCATGGGGAACACGTGCCTGTACGGCGCCACCGGTGGGCAACTCTATGCTTCCGGTGTCGCGGGCGAGCGCTTCGCTGTTCGCAACTCAGGGGCGGTCGCGGTCATCGAAGGTGCCGGCGATCACTGCTGTGAGTACATGACGGGTGGTGTGATTTGCGTGCTCGGCCGCACCGGCGTGAACTTCGGCGCAGGGTTCACCGGCGGCTTTGCGTATGTGCTCGATCTCGATCGCGACTTCGTGGATCGCTACAACCACGAGCTCATCGACATCAGCCGAATTCACCCGGAAGCCATGCAGAATCATCTGCAGCATCTGGAAGACTTGATCGAGCGGCACGTCACGGAGACGGGCAGTGCCTGGGGCGAGGAAATCTTGAACGACTTGCGCACGTACATCGGCAAATTCTGGGTCGTGAAGCCGAAAGCCGCGTCCATCGACTCGCTCATCGAAAACTTGCGGCGGGCTGCCTGATGGCCGACAAGAACATGCAATTCCTCGACATTCCGCGTACCGATCCGGAAAAGACGCCTGTCGAGACGCGTGTGCAGAGTTTCCGGGAGATCTATGCGCCGTACGAGGCGGTCGGCGCCTCGCAGCAGGCGGGCCGCTGTCTCGCATGCGGCAATCCGTTCTGCGAATGGAAATGCCCGGTGCATAACTACATCCCGAATTGGCTCAAGCTGATTCAGGAAGGCAATTTGTTCGAGGCCGCGGAGATGTCTCACAAGACGAACTCGCTGCCGGAGATGTGCGGACGCATTTGTCCGCAAGATCGATTGTGCGAAGGCGCGTGCACGCTCAACGATGGTCTTGGCGCCGTCACCATCGGAGCCATCGAAAAGTACATCACGGATGAAGCGTTCAAGCGCGGTTGGACGCCGGACATGTCCAATGTTCGTCCGACCGGCAAGCGTGTCGCCGTGGTCGGCGCGGGCCCTGCGGGTCTTGGGTGCGCGGACGTTCTGGTCCGCAACGGCGTGAAGCCGGTTGTGTTCGATCGCTACTCGCGCATCGGCGGTTTGCTCACTTTCGGCATTCCGCCTTTCAAGCTCGAGAAAGAAGTGGTCGAGAAGCGCCGAGAAGTCATGGAAGGGATGGGCGTCGAGTTTCGTCTCGGTGTCGATGTGGGCACGGACATCGCCTTCGAGAAACTCCTGGAGGAGTTCGACGCCGTGTTCCTCGGCATGGGCACGTACACTTATGTAAAAGGCGGCTTCCCCGGGGAAGATCTGCCGAACGTCCATGAGGCACTGCCGTACCTCATCTCGAACATCAATCACGAGCTGGAATTTTCCGGTGCCTCCGAGCAACTCATCAGCATGCGCGGCAAGCGCGTGGTGGTGCTCGGTGGAGGCGACACGGGAATGGACTGCAATCGCACGGCGATTCGCCAAGGGGCGGAGTCCGTCACCTGCACCTATCGGCGAGATGAGCGGAACATGCCTGGCTCGCGGCGCGACTATAAAAACAGCAAGGAAGAGGGTGTCGAATTTCTTTTCAATCGTCAGCCGATCGAGATCGTGGGATCGGATCGAGTTGAAGGCGTGAAGGTTGTGCAAACGCGCCTCGGTGCGCCGGACGCCAGAGGTCGCCGCGTTCCTGAAGCAGTGCCGGGCACCGAAGAGATCATAGAAGCCGACGCCGTCATCATCGCGTTCGGGTTTCTGCCGAGCCCGCCGGAGTGGTTTGAGCCGAATCGAATTCGTTTACATGCAAATGGTCGCGTACGCGTGTCCGCATCTCGAGATGCGGCGTTTCAAACCACGAATCCGAAGGTCTTCGCCGGCGGAGACATGGTGCGCGGCTCGGATCTCGTAGTGACGGCGGTGTTCGAAGGCCGCGAAGCCGCACAAGGCATTCTGCAGTTCATCGGCGTCGAAGCGACGCAACGCGTGGCGTAGGGGAATACCGGCTTGTTGGCGGATGATATGTCTATCGGCTTGTCTGAGCAGCGAGGCGCATTGGCTTGCAGTGCGACGGTCGCTCATAGGCGGCCGACTTCACATAACAGCGCTTTATTAATCGCAAACGCGGCCTTCGTTCCTTCGGCGGCCGCGACGATTACGAGCTGTACATCCCGCGACGCGTCCCCCGCGACATAAACACCCTCGACACACGTTTCGACTTCGTATTCGCCGACGGTCACGCCGCCTTTGGCGTCGAGCTGGCACCCCAATCGAAGGGGAAGCATGGATCGCTGGTTTTGGCCGGTATTGAAAAACATCGCGCGGCGTTCAAATGCTGCCCCCGAGGTCAGCACGACGCGTTGAAGATGGCCTTCGGGTGTTCCTTCCAAGCTGCCTACCGGCTCCTCATTGACCGAAATGCGCTCAGCTTCGAGACGCTTTACAAAATCTGGCGACAGCTCGCCGGGACCATCGGTAAATAGCATCACGTCGTCCGTCCACTGTTTCAACATCAGTGCCAGTCCGCCGCCTCTCTCGCCGCGCCCATAGGCGGCGATCGGCTGATCTCGCCATTCCCATCCATCGCAGTACGGACAGTGATGCACGCTGATGCCGTAAAATTGTTCGACACCGACAATAGCGGGCAAATGATCCACCACACCCGTGGCGAGCAAAATTTTCCTGCACGTGTAGTGTTCGCCATTAAGTAGAGCGACTTCGAACGAGTCGTCTCGTGCCTGTACTTCCATCACCAAGGCTTGAAGCAGATGCACGCTGGTATACGGTGCGAGCTGTTCGCGAGCGATTTCAAGAAAACTCTTAGGGTTTACGCCGTCGCGGCTGATGAAGCAATGCATCGCGTTCGAGGAACGATTGCGAGGCAGCCCGGCATCGCACACCAGAACGGTGCGGCGGCAGCGTCCCAGTGTCAGCGCGGCGCTGAGGCCCGCAGGTCCACCGCCGACGATGATGACATCGAAGTTTCGCTCGCCCATGGATAAGGGAGTCAGCAAAAAAAAGCCCCACGCGCGTGGGGCTTGGAGTTTTTGTCCTCACCGACCGGGTCAATCGCAGTCAGCTCCGGCCGGGCGCAGGGTAAATTGGGTTGCTCGACCTGCCCTTCGCGTCCGGCGTATTGCGTCTCGTCACAGGCAGTAAATGTTTTTCGGCTGGTACGTTGGTGCTTGATCAGCGCCGGCCAAATTAGAGGCCCGCATGTCGTTCCATGCTGTCCACGTACCCGGACATTCGCAGTAAGTTAGCAAACGCCCACCCCGTGCCTATGTCGACCGCCCGAGTTTCTGTCTCTAAGCTCATCTCCTGTCAGCTGTTCGCTTCTCGCATCAACGCGAATCGCGCCCTTTCGTTGAATAACAAAGCAAGAGCGATGCCAGCTCAAGAATGTTCTATAAAAATTAGCCGCTTAACTCTTAGCGCGAAACTACAGTACTGGAAAAATTGTATAGAGTCTCGACAAGAAATACAGTTGTGATCCTACGACATTAGACTCAGCGCACGATTCGCACTGAAAACCTCGCGCCGTCACCATTCGGCAAATCAGTTGCTCTAGCGACTCCGCCGTGGAATTGAGCGATGAGTCGCACGATGTACAGTCCGAGGCCGAAGTGTGGGCGGCTGTCTCCGCCGCTTCGCGATTGCCATAACGACTCGAACAAACGCTCGCGAGCCTCCGGCGGAATGGTGGGGCCGGTATTGTCGACCTCGATCACAACGGTCTCGGGATCTGAAGTGGCGCGTACCGTGATGGTCGAGCCCGCGGGACTGAAGTCCACTGCGTTATCGATGAGCTTGTCGAGCATCTGCATGATGAGATCGGGCGCACCTTCGATCTCGAGCACTTCGGTCGGCAATTCGGCCGCGAACTGCCGCTGTGGAAACGCAATTCGATAAGACTCCACGGCCGACGCCAGCACGGAAATCACATCGAAGCGCGTTCTTTCCGCGCTCTGAATCGCTTCTTCCACGCGAGTGGCCGCGCCCATCGCTACTAAGATTGCATTCAATCGTTCGCTGCCTTCGCGCGCACGTTCGATGTACTGACGAGCCGCGTCGGATGTCCCTTCCGATTCCAAGTTCTCGAGCGAAGACCGCACAATCGTGAGCGGCGTACGGATTTCATGCGCCAGCTTGCCGGCGAGCGTGCGCAAGTAATTCGTGTAATCGTTCAAGCGGCCAAGCAAGGTGGAAAAACTGCGCGCGACATCGCCCAGCTCATCTGCTGCGCCGGTATCCGGAAAAGTGGTAACGAGGCCTTCGCGAGTGAGCGCGGTCTCGCTCGCTTTACGTAATCGAGCCAGTCGGAAAGCCAGCCACGCGGCGAAAGCGGACATACCCAGCACCGCGAGAGCGGAAACTGAGAGTGTAAAGTTCAGCAGATTCGTGAGCGCCTCATCGCGCAATGTCAGGCGGCGATCCGCCGCTTCCACCATGCGCAGCTCGCCGATGATCTCCCGGCGTTTGTCATAAATCGGCGCGGTCGCTTCGATGCGCTTAGGGTCGCCGGGTCGATCCAGAATACGGCGATAAATCTGAGTCAGAATGCCGCGCTTCGAGCCGAACTCGGTCGGCAAACCTAAGCTATCCGCCTCAGCGAGCTCACCGCCGTCCGGGCTAGTCACCGCGAGCCGCAAACCGGGCTGGGCGAACTGGGCCAGATAACCCTCCAACTCGCTCGCAGCGGCGATCAGACGGCCCTTAGTACTGAGATCGTCGACGGAGAGCGTGCCGTAGCTCGCTGCGGTCGCGCCGCGCCGGTCCCGATCGTCGATTAGCGCGCCGAGGCGGCCGCCGAGCATCGACATCGGAATGCGTAGCTCGATCCGGTAGCCCTCGTTGGTTTGCTGCCAGGCGCCTTCGATACGCGGCTCTTCGATGGCTTCGTTGCGACCGTACTCCCGCGTCTCGATTCGCTGTGCCCGGACGGGACCGGCGCTTGATGTCGCGATGAAAACTTGGTGCTCGGTGCCGTCGGGATTGGCAAACCCGATCCAAACGCGATCGCCGAAGCCCGCGGGATCAAGCGGATCGGTATCCGGGGCGTCGAAAACGAGCTTGTTGTCTTTGACTTCGATGAGCATGAACAGCATGCGCTCGCGAATGCCCGTGAGAATGCGCATGCGATCGGAGCCACGGGTTACGGTGCGCCACGCGGTCGATTTTTGCGGCCACTCTTCGACGTAACCATCGAGAAACGGCGTGCCGCCCAGATTGACTGTCTGTAGATCGAATTCTCCAGCGCGACGCGGGCCGTCGTACGCAGAGCTTCGATACAGCAGCTCAGTTCGGCCCTTTAGCGATGCGGCGATGGTCTGCGCCATGACGCGCAAAGATTCCTGCGCGCCTTCGCGCAGGGCGGACTCCATCTCACGCGCGTATTGGCAGCCGCCCCACGGCAGAACGAGCGTCGCGAGCCCGAGCAGCAAGAGCTTGAGCCGCAACGACAATCATTCCACCCAGCGATAGCCCATGCCGTACACGGTTTGGATGCCGTCGAACTTGGGATCGAAGACTTGAAACTTGCGGCGGATGCGCTTGACGTGAGAAGTGATCGTGTTGTCGTCGAGCACGACGTTCGCGGCGTCCATGAGCTGTTGCCGATTCTTCACGTGCCCCGGATTCTTCGCGAGCGCGAACACGATCCAGAATTCCGTGAGCGACAGCAGCACGACTTTGCCGTCCCATTCCACCTGCATACGCTCGGAATCGAGCGTGAGCGGGCCGCGGCGAATGGTTTGCTCTTCGGTGTGCGGACGGCGCAGCGCGTCGATGCGGCGGAACAAAGCATTCACGCGCGCGATCAGATGCGCGAGGCTCAAATCCTTAGTGAGGAAATCATCCGCCCCAAGACGCAGGCCGGACACGGCGTCGAGCTCGCTATCGCGCGCCGTTAGAAAAATGATGGGCAGCTCGGCGGACATCGAGCGCAATTCGCGGCACAGCTCGAAGCCGCCCTCGGGCTCGTCTTCGAGCGAGATATCTATTACCGCGAGATCCGGCAAGCGGCTGTGGAAAGCGGCGAGCGCTTGCTTGCGATTGCCGAACGCGCGCACGGTATAGCCTTCGCGCGTAAAGGCCGCCGTGTAATTGTCTCGAATGGCGGGCTCGTCTTCGACGATGGCGATGAGCTTTTTCATGCACTGAAAGTCTAGCGCGGGACGGCGCGCGATTGGCCGTCATCTTTTGCCACAATTCATAGGCTCGCCGCCACGATCCCGCCCCGGCGTACCGCCACTTTCGGGCGCGAAATACCTCCCAAGTTGAAACGGGCCAGCGTACCGGGCCCATGTTCGTCAAGCCGGGAGTAGGACAGATGACACGCCAAGAAGCCGCCGTAAGCCTGCGTCAGCAGATCGTGAACTGGTCGGCTGTGATCGTGTTGCTGGCACTGGGATTCGTGTGAACGATCTTCCTCAAACGCGGTACAGAGGGTTGACTAACCCGAGTTTCCGCGGCCGGCGTTTACTTCAGTCGTCCGATCAAGACCCAGTGGGCCGTCGCGCATTTGTCGCCCGCACTATTCGATGCGGCACTGGGATTGCCACCCATCGCTTACGGCCAAGCGATGGGTCTATCCGCCGTAAACGGTCGGCTCTAGTCCTCTTGCAGAAAGTCGCCTGCGGCGCTTTCTGCGCGCCCGGCAAAAGGCGTGACTTTTGCCAGTCGTCCTCTTGCAGAAAGTCGCCTGCGCCTGTGCTTTGTCGGCCGAAAGCCGCCTACGGCGCTTTCGACTCACGCGCGAAAGGCGCGACTTTCGCGCGTTCAGCTCGCCCGGCAAAAGGCGTGACTTTTGCTACTCGTTCGATTGCAGAAAGGCGCCTGCGGCGCTTTCTGCCCGCTAGACACTCAGAACGCGCTG